>WBZO01004060.1_pt1 | contig 16174 bp, 16 predicted proteins | sample 5204261 | NCBI WGS metagenome assembly WBZO01 (sample SAMN12412400, study PRJNA552823) | activated sludge metagenome | isolation source: activated sludge from anammox sidestream of wastewater treatment plant... | place: USA: North Carolina | collected 2017-09 | reverse complement strand
CGCGCACCAGTTGCCGGAGATGTTGGAGTTGGCGAAGTCTTTGAAAGTGGACGCCTTCCACCTGTTCCTGCTGGTTCCGGTGGGCTGCGGCCTGACCATCGCGGAAGATCAATCGGTCGGCGCCGCCGACGCCGAGAGGATCCTGCATTGGTACTACGACCGGAGCCTCGACAGCGGCCTGGAGCTGAAGGCGACCTGCGCGCCGCAATACTACCGCATCGCGCGCCAGCGCCGCGCCGAGGCGCGCCGCGCCGGCGAGCCTGCACCCGGCTTGATGCCCCGGCCGCACGGCCACCCGCAATCCTCAACGGATCTTAATCAAATGACCCGTGGGTGCCTGGCGGCAAGCGGCGTTTGCTTCATCAGCCACAAGGGCTCAATCCAACCGTGCGGGTACCTGCCGCTGGAGGCGGGCAACTTGCGCCGGCAAACTTTCGGCGATGTCTGGGAAAACTCTCCCCTGTTCGCCGATCTCCGCAACCTGGATACGCTCGAAGGCAAGTGCGGCTGCTGTGAATTCAAGCAGATCTGCATGGGCTGCCGGGCGAGAGCTTTTGGCGTGACCGGCGACTACCACCAGGAGGAGCCTTTCTGCCTTTACGAGCCGAAAAGTATGCGTCAGGAGGGTGTATGGCAAGCGCCGCAAGCAAGCTCAATGTAGGCGCCGGACGCGTCGATCGTGAGAAGCACGTCTTTGTCGTCTGCACGGGCCAACACTGCCTGAAAGCCGGCAGCGGCGAACTTCTGTCGGACCTGAAACATGAGTGCCGCCACACCAGCGCCGAAGTCCGGGTCGGCGCCAGCGGCTGCCTGGGGCACTGCCAGCTTGCTCCGGCGATCATGGAGGATGGCAGGATGATGGGGGTGGTCAGCCGGCGCAGGCTCCAACTGGAACTCTCGCGGCTCGGGCTCTCAAGCGAGCGGCGCAACCTCAATCGTCATTGAGTTTCCTTCATCTCGGGTTGGCGGTTTGCGGCGGTCCATTCGGGCCAGCGGCAGCGCGACGAGTCGGTTCGATTCGCCAAATGGCTCGGGGAAGAGTTGGATCGTGGCCGGCTCCGTGCCCGCTTCGACGGCTTGCAACTCGTTCGGCGTGACATATCCCACGATGATCACCTCGCCGCCGGACAGCTTCCGTACCTCGAAGCAGCGGGTAACCGGGTGGCCGAAAAGCGGCAGCTCATCGGTGGCCGGCGCTCCTGTAAACCCAAATATGCCAGCGGGTTGACTGTGAATGCTGCGACCTTCCTCGTCGCTGTGTACCGCACGGAGCCCGAGGCTCTCCCGCCCGGCGATCCGTTCGGGGCTCATGGCCGGGTGTTGCTGCTGCGACATAAACCTCCTCTTGTTGCCCTCTCTTTGATTATCCTTTGGGAACGGGCTGCGCGGGAGGTGAAGCGGGCTTCATCTGAAGCTCCTGATATTGGACGAGCACGGAGATTCTGCGGTTCTCCGGGTTGAACGGATCCGCTTTGTCTCTGAGCCGCCGGTCGGCGAAGCCCCGGATCTGGCCGACGCGCTCGATCGGGATTCCGGATTCTGTCAGCAGGCGCCGGGCGGTGTTGGCGCGGTCCGCGGAGAGCTCCCAGTTGGAGTATCCGGTCTCGGATGAGTAGGGTTTGGCGTCCGTGTGGCCTTCGATGAGCAGCGAATTGGGCAACTTGGAGAGCTGGACCGCGAGCAGATGGAGCAACTCGGAGCCCTTTGCGCTCGGCTTGGGGCTGCCACTCTCGAAAAACAGGCCGCCTTCCTTTTCGAGCAACTCGATCCGCAGACCCTCGTTGGTGATGGTCAGTTCGACGTTCTGCTTGAGTTGTTCGATCTGCGGCAGCTCCTTCATTGCCGCTTCCAGCTTCTGTTTCAGTTCGTCCATGTTGTCCTGGTTGAGCAGGATTCCCTCGCTGCCTCCGGCCATCGTGGTTCCCGTCTGCTTGCCCTGGCCCGTCGGGTCCTGGAAATAGCCGCCGACGGCCTTCTTGACCTTCTCATCGCTGGACAACAGCCACAGGACGATGAAGAGGGCCATCATGGCGGTGACGAAATCGGCGTAGGCGACCTTCCACGCCCCGCCATGATGACCATGTGGCGGCTTTTTCTTGCGGACGATGATGATGGGTTGAGGATTGCCAGGGGATCCCATATCAGCTCTTGGGCGCGCCCTTGACAGCGGCTTCCATCTCTCTGAAGGAGGGGCGCAGATGTGTCGGGATGGAGCGGCGGGCGAACTCGATCGCCAGCGAGGGCGCCTGGCCTTTCACGAAGGCGAGAATGCCCTGCCGGAAGAACTGCATGAAGTCATGCTCGGCCTGATTCCGCTTGCTCATCGCCGAAGCGAGGGGGGCGAAGAAGCCGTAGCAGAGCAGAATGCCGAGGAAGGTGCCGACGAGCGCGGCGGCCACCTTGTGCCCGATCTCTTCCGGCGGACCGCCGAGCGCCCCCATGGTGATGACGACACCGAGGACGGCAGCGACGATGCCAAGTCCCGGCAAGGAGTCGGCCACAGTGGTCAACGAGGCCACCGGTTCGCCGTGCTCGTGGTGCTGTCGCAGAAGAAGTCGCGGAGGTGATGGTCGCGGAGGAACTTCGGGTACTTGGTGAAAAGCTGGCTTTTGTCGGGTTCGTCGAGATCGGCTTCAAGCTTGGCCATGCCGTTCTTGCGGGCATAGAGAAAGATCTCGTTCAACATCTTCAGGTTCTCGAGGTAGGAGGCCTTGGAGTAGGGTGAACCTTTCAACGTCGCCGCCATGCCTTTGGCGAGTTCGATCACGATATGGATGGGGTTGGCGATGAAGACCGTGCCGAGCGCGGCGCCGCCGATGATGAGCAGTTCGGCGGGCTGAAAGAGCACGAGCAGGTTGCCATGCTCCAGCAGGTATCCTCCGACGATGGAGCCGACGACGACCAGGATTCCGATAATGACAAACATAGTTTCCGGGATGCGGGCGGATCCCGGCGGAACAGCCGGAGGGAGGGGACTGGCGAAGCGCGCGGTCCCACGAGATACGTATCGGCACTCGTGAAGCGATTATTACCTGGCGACAGGGCGGTAGAATTGAACAAGGCGGCGACCACCGGGCCGCCGCGAATTCCTCCATGCGCCCTCGCCTTGCCGCTCCTATGCCCGCTAGCATCGAATCGCTCGACGCCCTCGCAGCGATGGCTGGCGTCCGCGAGGCGAGCCGATTCTTCATCCATGAACGTCGGTGGCTGGACGAGGTGCACCTGCGGCTCTGCCGGATTCCGGCGCCGACGTTCTTCGAGCAGCGTCGGGCTGAATGGGTGTCAAAGGAGTTGGATAGCTGGGGCTGGGAAGCCCGGCTGGACCGTGCAGGGAACGTGATCGCGACGCGGCCCGCGCCGCCCAAGGACGCGCCGCTGGTTGCGCTGACGGCGCACCTGGATACGGTGCTGGCGCCGAAAGCTCCGGATGACATCCGGCTGGAATCGAATGGGCGGTTTCGCGGGCCGGGCGTATCCGACAATGGCGCCGGCCTTGCGGGTTTGTTGGGGGTGGCGCGGGCGGTGGCTGAATCGGGGCTGCCCGAGTTCGGTCCGGCGCGGTTGTTGCTGGCGGCGACGGTGGGCGAGGAAGGCGAAGGCAACCTGAGCGGGATGAAGTACTTATGCCGGCAATCGCCGTTCTCCGAGCGTCTGCGGTCGCTGGTTGTGCTGGATGGTCCGGACGTCCACCACATCACGGCGGAGGCGCTCTCCTGCCGGCGGTATGACATCACGGTGAGCGGCCCGGGCGGCCACTCGTGGTCCGACAACGGGACGGCGAACGCCATCCACGCGCTGGCGCGGACGATTACATGGTACACGGACCAGTGTTCGGACTCCGGCCGGGCGCGGGAAGGGCGGACGAGCTTCAATTTTGGCGTGATCGAGGGCGGATCGACCGTAAACTCGATTCCCGCGCAAGCCCGCGTCAAAGTGGACTTGCGGGCTGAGCACGCCGCGGAACTGGATGCGCTGTCGGCGCTTCTCGCTTCGACGCTGGAGCGCGCGCTGCTCGAGGAGAACGAGCGGGCGGTCAGCGGGCGGGTAACGGGCAAGCTCAAGGAAACGGGCTGGAGGCCAGGCGGCAAGCTGGCCGAAGGAGCGCCGATCCTCAGCTACATCAAGGCGGTGGACGCGCACCTGGGCATCCGGTCGCATCCGGACTGCGCGTCGACTGACGCTAACGTGCCTCTTTGGATGGGTTTGCCGGCGATCTCGATCGGCGCGGGAGGGCAGGGCGGCGGCGCCCACACGCAGACGGAGTGGTACAGCGCCGAGGGACGCGACCTGGGGCTGCGGCGGATCCTGCTGCTGCTGTGCCTGCTGCTGGCCGAGGTTGGCGGACCGGGCGCATGATTTCGCGGGCCGATTGGGCGTTGTTGGCGGTGAGCTTCCTGTGGGGCAGCACTTTCGTGATTGTGAAAGGGGTGTTGAGCGAGGTATCGACGCTGCTGTTCCTGGCGCTCCGCTTCACCCTGGCGGCGGGGGTGCTCGCGCTGGCGCTGGGCGGCCGTTTGCGTGCTGGCGGCGGGCGGATGGCCGGCATCAGGCGCGAGTGGCCGGGCGGCGCGGTGTGCGCTCTGCTCCTGTTCCTGGGCTACGTGCTGCAGACCGAAGGATTGACGACGACGACGGCGTCCAGATCGGCTTTCCTGACGGGACTCTACATCGTGCTGGTACCTTTGCTGGCCCCGCTCGTCCATCAGAGTAGGCCGCGGCCGGTGGAGATGGCCGGCCTGCTGCTGGCCGGATGCGGGACCGCGCTGTTGACGGCGGGAGGCTCGGGCTGGCGTCTGCAGGATTGGAGTCTGAACCGTGGAGACGTGCTCACGATCGGGTGCGCGCTGGCGTTCGCGGGGCACATTCTGGCGGTGACGCACTACTCGCGGCGGATGGCATACGAGCGGCTCGCCCTGTATCAGATCGGCGGGGTCGGAATGCTGTCCTGGCTGGCGCTGGGGCCTCTGGAGACTCCGCGGATGAGCTGGTCGGCCGGAGCGATCGGAGCGATCGTGGTGACGGCGCTGTTGGCGACGACGGCGGCATTTCTGATTTACACCTGGGCGCAGCAACGGACGACGTCGACCCGGGCGGCGCTGATCTTCGCATCGGAGCCGATCTTCGCCGGACTGATCGCCTGGAGTTGGGCGGGGGAGAGATGGACCGGCCGCGCCCTGGCCGGGGCGGCGCTGATCCTGTCAGGTATCGTATTGGTAGAAGTGAAACCGAGCAATGGGAAACCTCATCCAGAGGAGTAGGGGAAGAAGATGTCCGAAGTATCGATGAACTGGATTGCGAAACTGCGGCGGCAGAAGCTGTTTTCGTTCGGCCTGCTGACGTTGACGGTGGCGGCTGGCGTGCTGTTGGGCACGGTTTTGACGACGGGCGTGAGCGCCGCCCGGGGCCAGGCGGCCGCGCCCGACGCGAGTCCGCTCACCCTGCCGCCGGTGAAGAAGATCGAGAATGAGTTCACCAAGATCGCCAAGATGCTCGAGCCCTCGGTGGTGTACATAACGACCGAGGCTGTGGCCAAGAAGCAGACGACCTCCAACCGCCGGCGCCAACCGCAGATGGAAGAGGACGAGGATGGCATCAATCCGTTCCGCAGCTTCGGACTGCCGTTCGGGATCGAACCGCCACGGCGGCGCGAAGGGTCGGGCTCTGGCTTCATCGTCGATAAGAACGGATACATCCTCACCAACCGGCATGTTGTCGAGGGCGCGGACGTGATCAAGGTGAAGTTGACGGGCGAACGGACCGAGTACAAGGCGAAGTTGATCGGCGAAGATCCGGAGACGGACGTGGCGGTGATCAAGATCGACGCCGGCAAGACGCTGCCCGTGGTGAAGATCTCAAATTCAGACAGCGTCCAGCCGGGCGACTGGTCGGTGGCGATCGGCGCGCCGTTCGGGCTGGAGACGTCGGTAACGGCCGGAATCGTCAGCGCTACCGGCCGCGACATCGCGCAGCAGTTCCAGCGCTTCATCCAGACCGACGCGGCGATCAATCCGGGCAACTCCGGCGGTCCGCTGGTGAACATCAACGGCGAGGTGATCGGAATCAACACGATGATCGCCACCAGTTCCGGGGCGAACCAGGGAATCGGCTTCGCGCTGCCGATCAACATGGCCGTCAAGGTGTACAACCAGGTGATCCAACTGGGGCGGGTATCGCGAGGATCGATCGGGATCCGTTTTCCGCGGCAGGGGATGGAGGATGTCCTCAAGGCCGATGGGTTCAAACACGGAGTCATCATCGATTCGGTGAAGCCGGGCGGACCGGCGGACAAGGCGGGGCTGAAGAGTGAGGACGTGCTGCTGGCCTTGAACGGCAAGGCGATCAAGGACGGCGACGACCTCGTCGACCGCGTCTCGGATATGCCCGCGGGGACCGAGGTGACAATCTCGCTGGACCGGCGCGGCCAGAAGATGGACAAGAAGGTGGTCATCGAGGAGCGAGAGAAAGTCTTCCAGGACGAACCGCAGTTCGCCAGGAACCGGCCGGAGATGACCGATCCGGATCAGGGCGCGCAGAGTTCGGCGAGATTCGGCATCGGAATTCGCCCGTTGACCGACGAACAGCGGAAAGAGATGGAGTTCGACACTCCGGGCGGGGTGATGGTGACGACCGTCGAGGAGGGCTCCTTCGCCGAGGAAGTCGGATTGCGGACACGGGATGTGATCGTGAGCATCAACCGGCAGCCGGTCGCCACGTTCGAGGACGTGAAGACGATCCAAGGCAAGCTGAAGCCGGGGGACACCGTGGCGTTCCGCGTGATGCGGGCGGCCGGCATCCAACGGCGCGGCCAGGCGCAGTGGGCCAGCATCTACCTCAGCGGCGTGTTGCCCAAGTAACCGGTTGAGAGCAGACTCTACATTCGGGCGCGGGGCTTCGTTTCCGGAAGCCCCGGCCTGGGCTTCCGGAAGCGACCCCGGGTGCTGGTAGACTACTAAGCGTGAAGCTGGCTCAGCTTGTCCTTGCGGGAGCGGTGTGCGCTGGTTTTTTTGCAGGAGAAGCGCTGGCGGTGGCGGCCCGGAAGAGCGCGAAGAAGGCTCCGGCGAAACCGGCCGCGAAGACGACCGCGAAGAGTTCCAAGTCAAAGAGCAAGAGCAAGAGCAGGCGCGCCCGAAACCTCAGCCGCGCGCCCGCGACTCAACGGGCGCCTGATGAAGCACGGATCAGGGAGATCCAGCAGGCGCTGGCAACGCGCGGATACGACGTCGAGGTGACGGGCGCGTGGGGTCCGCAGTCGGTGGAAGCGCTGAAGAAATTCCAGGAAGACCGGAACATCACCAACCTGACGGGACGAGGCAAGCTCGATCCGCTGACCTTGATCGCGCTCGGGCTGGGCCCGAACCGTCCACCGGCGATGGCAGGCGCGTCCGGCGGGGATCCGGCGCAGGAACCGAAGCTGCCTTGACTGGCCCGAACCGGCCAAAGGACATAGAACATGATTATTGGCGTAGCCCGGGAAGTGAAAGATCACGAATCGCGTGTCGGCCTGGTTCCACACGGCGTCACCGCGTTGGTGGAGGCGGGCCACGAGGTGATCGTCCAATCTCGCGCAGGCGCGCTGAGCTCGATCTCCGACGAGGAGTATGAACAAGCCGGCGCCCGCATCGCGGGGTCGGCGGCGGAAGTCTGGAACGCGGCGGAGATCGTCGTCAAGGTCAAGGAGCCGCAACCATCCGAGTACGGCTACTTCAGACCGGGGTTAGCGCTGTTCACCTACCTGCACCTGGCGCCGCTGCCAGAGTTGACCGGGAAACTTATGGAAGCCGGAGTGACGGCGATCGCGTACGAGACGATTCAGGAGAAGGACGGATCGCTGCCGCTGCTCACGCCGATGAGCGAGGTGGCCGGGCGAATGTCGGTCCAGATCGGAGCGCAGTACCTGGAGGCTCCCAACGGCGGACGAGGCGTGTTGCTCGGCGGAGTGCCCGGCGTCGCGCCGGCGAACGTGATCGTGCTCGGCGGCGGCATCGTGGGCCACAACGCGGCCAAAGTGGCGCACGGGATGGGGGCGGACGTGACGATCATCGACCGAAACCTGCACCGGCTGCGCGAACTCGACGACATTTACGGCGGGCAGGTGACAACGCTGGCCTCCAACGACTGGACGGTGCGGGAGAGTCTGCGGCACGCCGACCTCGTTATCGGCGCCGTGCTGATTCCGGGCGCGGCCGCCCCCCGCCTCGTGAAACGCGACATGCTGGCCGGGATGAAGCGCGGCGCGGTGATCGTCGACGTGGCGATCGATCAAGGCGGCTGCTGCGACACGTCGAAGGCGACGACCCACACCGATCCGGTCTACTTCGTCGACAACGTGCTGCACTACTGCGTGTCGAACATGCCGGCGGCGGTGCCGCACACCTCCACTTACGGCCTGACGAATGCGACATTCCCGTATCTGCTGCAGCTGGCCAACAAGGGACCGGAGCGGGCGATTGCCGGCAACCCGGCGCTGGCGCTGGGAGTAAACACCTACAAGGGCAAGTGCGTGTATCCGGCGGTGGCGGAGTGCCAGTCGATCGCGTGGACGGAGTTGAGGAGCCTGCTGTAGGGGTGGCGTGAGGCTGGCCGGCGTTGTTGAGCGGGCCGGCGCTGGCGCGCTAGCCTGTAGGTTTCCCCGCAAATGGCAAATCTATACCCGTTGCGCGCGCTGCGCTACACCGAAAAGGCCGGATCCCTGAACGAACTGGCGACGCTGCCCTACGACGTGATCGGCCCGGAACTGGAAGCCGACTACCTCGCACGGAGCCCCTACAACTTCGTTTCGCTGATCCTGCCGCACGGCGACTACGCCGGCGCGGCGGCTCGAATGCGGTCGTGGATCGGTGAGGGCGTGCTGGCGGAGGACGCGGAAGACGCGCTGTTCGTCTATGAGCAGGTGTTCCCTTCGCCCGCCGACGGCGCGGCGCTCACGAGGCGCGGCTTCATCGGCTTGAGCGACACGGAAGATTACGGCAGGACAGTCTTCAGGCACGAGCGGACGATGAGCGGCCCGAAGGAGGACCGGTATCGGCTGCTCGAGGCGGCGAAGGTTCAGTTCGATTCCATCTTCATGCTGTTCCCCGACGAGGACGGGCGGGTGGAAGCGACGCTCGCGGCGGTCTGCGCGACGCCGCATGACGGCGAGTACTTCGACCAGGAGAAGACGCTGCACAGAATCTGGCGCGTGACGTCTCCGGAGTGGATTGCGGAGCTGGCGCGGCTGATGTCGCCGAAGCCGCTGCTCATCGCCGACGGCCATCACCGCTACGAGACCGCGCTGCGGATGGGGCATCCGCGGACGATGATGACGTTCGTCAGTCTGCAGTCGCCCGGCCTTCGGAGCTTCGCGACACACCGGATCGTGCACTCGGTTGAGGGCTACAGCGACGCGACTTTTCTGGAGAAGCTCTCCAGGACGGGCGTAGTTCGCCCGGCCGGCCGGCCGGAGGAGTTCGTGCAGCGGCCGTCGGGCAGGATGAGATTCGGGGCGCTGCTGGCTTCGGGCTATTGGGAGGTCGAGATCCCGGAGGCAGCGGCGGAGCTGAACGTGAGTTCACTCCAGGAGCGGATTCTCACGCCGCTGCTGGGCATCACACCCGAAGTAGTCGCAGCCGGCACGCGCCTGCGCTACAGGCGGACGCTGCCTGAGGCGATCGCCGAGGTCAGGGAGCACGGAGCGCAGATCGCCTTTCTGCTCGAGGACCTGCCTGTCGACGCCGTGGCGCGGGTGTCGTTCAGCGGCGTTTGCCTGCCGCAGAAGAGCACATTCTTCTATCCGAAGCTCGGCAGCGGCCTGGTCATGTTCCCGCTCGAATAGCCGGAGCCAGGCGCCGCGGCGCTGTGTGATGCTGGGAGCGTGAAGTTGCGACTGTTGACCCTGCTGCTGATACCTGCCTGGGGATGGGGCGCTGCGCTGCCGAAGGACGAGGGCTACCGCGGCATCTGGTATTCCATCCAGCCGTCGAAGGACGAGTTCAGATACAAGTACAGCGGAGGATTCGCGACCTATCCGCAGCAGCACGCCCCGATCGCCATCTATTCGAGACCGGCGAACAAGACATTCTTCTGCTATGGCGGCACGGTAAAGGGCAAGCAGGAACTGCTGCACATGGTTTCGTATTTCGACCATGCCACCGGGATGGTCCCGCGTCCGGCGATTCTGCTGAACAAGCAGACCGAGGACGCGCACGACAATCCCACGATCTCGATTGACGCGGCAGGCCACATCTGGATCTTTTCGAGCGCGCACGGGACAGCGCGGCCCTCGTTCATCCATCGGAGCAGCCGGCCGTATTCGGTGGACGAGTTCGAACTGATCGAAACGACCAACTTCTCCTACACACAGCCCTGGTATTTCGCCGGGCGGGGCTTCCTCTTCCTGCACACCCTGTACGCCAAGGGACGGGGACTCTTCGCGAAGACCAGCAGCGATGGAGCGGATTGGAGCGAACCGCGGAAGCTGGCGTTCGCCATGCAAGGCCACTATCAGATCAGCTGGCCGTGGCGCGAGAAGCTCGGGACTGCGTTCGACGTGCACCCGCCGCCGCTCGGGCTGAATGAGCGGACCAACCTGTATTACATGGAGAGCGGCGACTTCGGAAAGACATGGAGGACCGCGGACGGACGGAATGTGGAGCTGCCCATCGGCGAGGAGAAGAACGCGGCGCTGGTGCGCGACTATCGCGCGGAGAAACTGCTGGTCTACCTGAAGGATCTGAGCTACGACTCCGCGGGACGGCCGGTCATCGTCTACCTGACGAGCACAGGATACGAGTCCGGGCCGAAGAGCGGCCCGCGTGTGCTGATGGTGGCGCGTTGGACGGGACGTCAATGGCGGTACTCGAAACTCGGCGAGACGGACCACAACTACGACCACGGTTCGCTTTACGTGGAAGGCGGGCGCTGGCGGTTTATCGGTCCCACGGGCCCGGGTCCGCAGCCGTACGGAACGGGCGGCGAGATCGAGGAGTGGGTGAGTTCCGATGACGGCGTCTCCTGGCGCCGGACCCGGGCGATGACAGCCGGCAGCCGCTTCAATCACACTTACGTGCGGCGGCCGCTGGACGCCCATCCGGATTTCTACGCCTTTTGGGCCGACGGCGACGCCTTCGGGGAGTCCGAATCGCGTCTGTATTTCGCCAACAGGCGGGGGGAGGTTTTCCGGCTGCCCGCGGTCATGAAGTCGGACTACGAGCGGCCGGAGAGAGTCCGCGCGAGAAAGGAATAGGCTTCCTCGCGGATATCGGCGGGGAAATCGTGCCCGGCGTCGGGGTGACGCACCGTGACATGATCGAGGCCCGCGCAGGCCTCGTCCACTCCAATGGGATCGAAATTGGAGTCCCGCAGCGGAGCGTTGACGAAGACGGGGCGCGGCGCGATGGCTGCAAGGACATCGCTGAAGTCGAACGGCATCCGGGCCGGATCCTTGCCGTAGGCGGCGGCGATGCGCGGCATGTAGCCGTTGTGCGACCAACCGGTCAAGTCGCCGCCCATATAGCGCCGGAACGAGGTAAAGCCGCAACTGGTGACGACAGCGCGGACGCGCTGGTCGAAGGCGGCGAGGAAGAGCGCGTTGTGACCGCCCAGCGAGTGGCCGACGGCGCCGATCCGCCGGGCGTCCACTTCGGGAAGACCCGCGAGCAGATCGACAGCCCGGATGTGGTTCAGGATGCCTTTCATCGTCGCGCTCGCGTAGTCGTGGGCGTAGGGATCGAACCGGTAGCCGCCGAAGTTGGGGTAATCGGGCGCGATGGCGGCAAACCCGCGCGCCGCAAGCTCGTGGGCGTAGTGGAGATTGGGCTTGCCGCCAAGACCGGCGGGCTCGGCTTTGCCGATGGCTGTCGTCTGGTGGAGACAGACTACCGCCGGAAACGGCGGTTTCCGGCCCGAGGGGATGAGAAGATACGCGGGGACGCGATCGCCCGTCTCGGGGACGAAGGAGATGAGGCGGCGCCGGTAGGAGGGCGTATCCTCCTCGGACTCGACCGTCTGCCGGAGCGGCGCGTTGGAAGCCTGCGGCAGCGGCCCCATGACCAGTTCCATGCTCCGAAGAATCCGAGAGCGGCGGCCGCCGGCCGGCTGGGCGGCTGCAAGCGGCAGAACGGAAAAACAACGCCGGGTCATTCATTCCAGACTATGGCTGAACTCGAACCGGGTTCAACGGCTCACAGCGGCGCGAGGGAGGCGGGCAGTCCGGAAGGACTCGCGATAGAATCGCGGCCATGGCCTCTCCGGATCTCACCCGCCGCGCGTTCCTGTCAACTGCGACTGCCCCACTGGTGCGTGCGGCCGAGCCGCGCAGGAACATCCTGTTCATTTCGGCGGACGACATGAACCACTGCTTCGGCACGTACGGCTACAAGCTCGTGCCCACCCCAAACCTCGACCGCATCGCGCGGAGCGGCGTACGGTTCGACAGGGCCTATTGCCAGTTTCCGCTCTGCAGCCCTTCGCGGACGTCCCTGTTCACCGGCCTCGGACCCGATACAACCAAGGTCTACGAATTGCAGACGCATTTCCGGCAGATTATCCCGGATGTTGTCACGCTGCCGCAGTTCTTCCAGAAGAACGGCTATTTCGCGGCGCGAGTCGGAAAGATGTACCACTACGGCAATCCCGGCCAGATCGGGACGGACGGGCTGGACGATCCGCCTTCCTGGAACCTGAAGATCAATCCACGCGGCATCGACAAGGACGAAGAGCCTAAGATCATCAACCACACCCCGGGCCGCGGCCTCGGCAGTTCGTTGAGCCTGTACGCCTCGCCGGCCAGTGACGAACAACACACGGACGGCATCGTAGCCTCCGAGGCGCTGCGACTGATGGATGAGAACCGGAATCGTCCGTGGTTCCTGGGTGCAGGCTTCTACAAGCCGCATTGCCCGTATGTCGCGCCGTCGAAGTACTTCGACCGCGTTCCGATGGACCGCATCAAGCTGATCCCGTTCGAAGAGTGGGAGATGAACATCGCGCCGCACTGGGCCTACACGGTCAAGCCAGCCAATTACGGACTCGGGGAGAAGCAACGGCTCGAGGCCATGCAGGCCTACTTCGCAACGATCCTCTTCCTCGATGCCAATGTTGGCCGGCTGCTCGACGGTCTCGAGAAGATGAAGCTGGCGGACCGCACGAGCGTCATCTTCTGGAGCGATCACGGCTACCAGCTCGGCGAACACGGCCAGTGGATGAAGCAGGCGTTGTGGGAGCCTTCGGCGCGTTCGCCGCTGATCGTTGGAGGGGCGGGCGTGAAGGCTCGCGGGAAGGTCTGCGGCCGCACTGTGGAATTCCTCGATCTCTATCCGACCGCGGCGGCGCTGGCAGGGCTCACGGGCACTCCAGCCAACCTGCACGGAACGAGTCTCGTCCCACTGCTCGACAACCCCGCCGCTCCATGGGACCGGCCTGCAATCACACAGGTCCGGCGGGGCAACGCCAAGACCGGGTTCGTTCACGGCCATTCGATCCGCACGGAGCGCTATCGCTACAGCATGTGGGGCGGGGGCCGCGAAGGCGAGGAATTGTACGACTATCGGACCGACCCGCGCGAGATGAAGAACCTGGCGGGCGCGGAGTCGAGCCGGGCGTTGAAGCAACAGCTCAAGGCACGGCTCGATTCGATCCTGGCGGCCCGGCGAACGCCAGCCTGAACCGCAACGCTTCACCGAAACAGCGGTTTATCGAGCGTGTCCCAGTTGTAGGCGCGGGCGACACGCTCGCGTAGCTCCTGGAGCATGATGCCTCCGCTGTCGCTGTTGGTCATGATCACCACGCCATAGCCTTTAGCGACGTGGGCGACGAGATCGCAGCGGAAGCCCCAGTTGCCTCCGCCATGGCTGAAATACCAACCCTCGCCGTTCTTGGCGATCGTGAAGCCGACAGCGAAGGGTCCGACGCCCACGGGCGTCACCATCTCGCGCATTGTCGTGGGGGAGAGCACCCTGGAGGACCTGCCGGCGAGCGTTCGCTGCACCTCGATGGCGAACTTCGCCAGATCGGTCGGCGTAGTCCAGAGCCCGGCGGCAGCCTGTTCGGGATGGACGCGCCATTTGACGTCCATCGGCTTTCCGCCGTCACTATGGGCCCGGGCAGCCTGCTTCTCGCGGCTGGCGGGCAGCGGCTGCTCGAAGGTGCTGTTGGTCATGCCGATGGGCGCCAGCACGGTTTCGCGCATGATCTCGTGGAACGGTTTGCCAAGGACTTCGGTCAAGACGAGCTGCTGGATGGTGACGCCGCCACCGGAGTACTTGTATCCGCTCAGAGGAGGGCGAGCCAGACGCACCACGCCAACGTTGGACGGCGGCTGCCCATCGAGGATCTGCGGCAGCGTCGGGAGCGGCGCGCCCGGGTTGTAGCCGGGAAAGCCGAAGCCGTCATCGGTCCCCGAGGTATGGCTCATCAAAGTGCGAGGTGTGACGGGCCGCAGCCTCGTGTACTCGCCCTCCGGCAGTTTCCATGACTTCAGGATCGTATTGATGTCCTGGTCGAGCTTGAACTTTCCATCCTGGACGGCTCGCAGCGAGGCCATGGCGGCGACCGGCTTGCTGATAGATGCGGCCTGGAACATGGTCTCCGTGGTGGCAGGTGTCTTGGCGCCGACATCGGCGAGCCCCCAGGCGCGCGCCCAGTGAATCTCGTAGTCCTTGATCACGGCAATGCTGACGGCAGCGATCCCGAACCGCTCCATGATCTGCTGGATCGTGAGGGCGTCGAGCCCCTGGCGGTCCGGAGTTTGGGCGGATTCAATGGTCTTGATGATGGCGGCGGGGTCCTGAGCGGGCAAAGCGGACGCAAACAGGCCCATCAAAAGGAGCGAGAGTCGCAATTGCCTCATGAATCTTGCCTAATTCTCCTTGATTTCGACGATCGTGGCGCCGGCACCGCCCTCGGCGGGGGTCGCCAACTCGAACTTCGCGACCAGCGGGTGTTGCCTGAAGACCTCATGCAGGCGCTTCCTGAGGATGCCCATGCCGTGGCCATGAATGACGCGAACGCGGTTGACGCCGGCGAGGAATGAGCTATCGAGGAAGGCGTCGACTTCCAGGACGGCATCGTCGCCCGTCTTGCCGATCACGTTGATCTCGCGTGTAAGCGTATCCCAGCGAGGACCGCCCTTGAGGGTCACGCCCTCAGGCAGCCTGGCGCCCGCTTCGCCCTTCTCGGGCAGAACCTCGAGGACGTCTTCGGGCCGGGCCTGAACCTTGAGAACGCCGACCTCTACTTCAAACCGGCCGTTGGAGAGAACCTTGCGGACGCGGGCGACGCCACTGACGTCCTTCAGTTTCACGCGCATGCCTTCTCTAATGCCGCCCGCCGCGACAGGCGGCTTCGGAGCGGCGGGAGGCGCCCCCGGATTCACCGGCAGCGCCTTCACCTGTTCGGAGAACTCGCGCTTCGCCCGGGCGACATCGCGCAACGCGCGTTCAGCCTGCTTTCGTTGTTCGGCCGACGAGAGCAGCCGCTCGATGATCTCGTTGGCCTGCTTCTCGAACGCCTTCTGAGCTTCCTCTGCCCGGCGCTCGAGGTCACGGACACGCGCGGCTTCGCGCTGCTCCATCCTGCGGTCGAATTGGGCCTCGCGCATGGCTAGCTCGCCTTCGCGCCGTTTGATCGCGTCTGTTTCAGCCGAAGCCTCGGTGATGCGGGCTTCGAGTTCGTTCAGGAAGCGGGCGATGTCGCGCTCGGTGGAACTCATCGCCGCATGGGCACGCTCGATGAGCCGCGGCGGCAGGCCGAGGCGGGTGGCGATATCGAGGCCGGCGGACTTGCCAGGTGAGCCGAGCCGGAGAACGTAGGTCGGCTCGAGGGTCTGCTCGTTGAAGCCCATGGATGCATTGACGACACCGGGCGTGCTGGCGCCGTAAACTTTCAGCGCGAGCAGGTGCGTCGATGCCAGAGTGAACGTCCCGTGCTGCCGGAACTCTTCGAGAATGGCCACACCGAGGGCTCCGCCTTCTTCGGGGTCGGTCGCCCTCCCCAACTCGTCCAGCAGGACCAGGGAGCCCGAAGTCGCGGCCTCCACCATCTCCTTGATCCTGGCGACATGCGCGCTGAAGCTGGACAACGACCAGCTGACCCACTTCGGGGCAGGAACTCATGTTTCCCCTTTCTTAAGCTCGTTCTCGTTGCAAAGCGTCCGATGGCTTAGGGGGTACCTTGCCGAGCGCATAGGACGCCTGGATTT
>WBZO01004059.1_pt1 | contig 16177 bp, 15 predicted proteins | sample 5204261 | NCBI WGS metagenome assembly WBZO01 (sample SAMN12412400, study PRJNA552823) | activated sludge metagenome | isolation source: activated sludge from anammox sidestream of wastewater treatment plant... | place: USA: North Carolina | collected 2017-09 | reverse complement strand
CGAGGCCATGTTCTCGTTCACCATCTGGAACACCGCGCCTTCGAGATAGCGTCGCATCATGCCGTCGAGCAGGTCGCGCGCGTCGGGCTCGTAGATGTAGTCCCACGTCCCGTCGCCGATGTCGGCCTTGCGCATCTCGCCGGTCGCCGTGCGGAACTGGTGCGGAATGGGAACGATCCGACCCTGCCGCGGCTCCTGCTTCATCGTGTTGATGAAGGTGGTGTAGAACACGTGCACCTCGTCGAGGTTGCCGGCGATGTACTCGTCGATGAGCGTCTTCACCGGCCCGACGAGACGATCGAGGCGCGGTCGATCGCCGAGTTGCACGGCGCTCGCCACGACGTTGCCGCCCATTCTCTGCAGGAAACCCAGCCCCTTGTTGCCGATGGCGACGTAATCGGTCTCGATTCCCCGGGCCTGCCAGTCCTTGTGCGACTGCAGCACCGTGCGCAGCACGTTGGTGTTGAGCCCCCCGCACAGGCCCTTGTCCGTGGTCACGACGATCGCTCCCACGCGCCGCACCTTTTCGCGCCGCACGAGGAACGGATGGCGGTACTCGGTGTTCGCCTTCGCGATGTGCATCACGATGTTGAACACCTTCTCCATGTACGGGCGCGACGCACGCATGCGGTCCTGGGCCTTCTTCATCTTCGAGGCCGCGACCATCTCCATCGCCTTGGTGATCTTGCGCGTGCTCTGCACGCTCTTGATCTTGTTGCGTATCTCTTTCGATCCCGCCATCGTTTCCGCCCAACGCGTCTACGCTACCCGGCGCCCGTTGCGCCGCCGCCGACATTCCCGCCGCTTCTGTCTCCGGACCTCTGACCCCTGTTTCCTGCTCAGTACGTCCCCGTCTTCTTGAAGTCCTCGATCGCCGCGGCGAGCGCCTTCTCCTCGTCGGCGGGCAGATCGAGCGAGGTCGCGATCTTGTCCATGATCGGGGCGTACTTGGTCTTCATGAACTGGCGCAGCGCGGCCTCGAAGGCGAGCGCCTTGTCGACCGGGACGTCGTCGTAGTAGCCGCGGTTGACGGCGAAGAGCGTGAGCGCTTCCTCGGACACCGCCAACGGCGAGTACTGCGGCTGCTTCATGAGCTCGGTGACCATGCGGCCGCGGTCGAGCTGCTTGCGTGTGGCCTCGTCCAGATCGGAGGCGAACTGCGCGAACGCCGCGAGCTCGCGATACTGCGCGAGCGCGAGACGCACGCCGCCACCCAGCTTCTTGATGACCTTGGTCTGCGCATCGCCGCCCACGCGCGACACCGAGATGCCGGCGTTGATCGCGGGCCGGATGCCGGCGTTGAAGAGGTCGGTCTCGAGGAAGATCTGGCCGTCGGTGATCGAGATCACGTTGGTCGGCACGAACGCGGTGACGTCACCGGCCTGCGTCTCGATGATCGGCAACGCCGTGAGCGATCCGGTCTTCCCCTTGACCTCGCCCTTGGTGAAGCGCTCGACGTAACCCGCATTGACGCGTGCCGCGCGCTCGAGCAGGCGGGAGTGGAGGTAGAACACGTCGCCCGGGTACGCCTCACGGCCTGGCGGCCGGCGCAGGAGCAACGACACCTGGCGATACGCCCAGGCCTGCTTGGTCAAGTCGTCGTAGATGATGAGCGCGTCCTGCCCGCGGTCGCGGAAGTACTCGCCCATCGTGCAGCCTGAATACGGCGCGATGTACTGCAGCGCCGCCGAGTCGGAGGCCGCCGCGGCGACGACGATCGTGTAGTCCATCGCCCCGTACTCGGTGAGCTTGGTCACGACGTTCTTGATCGACGACGCCTTCTGCCCGATCGCGACGTAGACGCAGATGAGATCCTTGCCCTTCTGGTTGATGATCGTGTCGATCGCCACCGCGGTCTTGCCGGTTTGGCGGTCGCCGATGATGAGCTCGCGCTGGCCGCGGCCGATCGGCACCATCGCGTCGATCGACTTCAACCCCGTTTGCACCGGCTGATTGACCTTCTGCCGATCGATCACGCCCGGTGCCACCTTCTCGATGACGTCGCGCTCCTTGGCGTTGACCGGCCCCTTGCCGTCGATGGGTCGGCCGAGCGAGTCGACGACGCGGCCGATGAGTTCGGGACCGACGGGCACGTCGAGGATGCGACCGGTGCACTTCACGGTCTGGCCCTCGGTGATGTGCTCGTAGGCGCCCAGGATCACCGCGCCGACCGAATCGCGCTCGAGGTTGAGGGCGAGGCCGAAGGTCCCGCCGGCGAACTCGAGCATCTCGCCTTGCATCACCGACGACAGGCCGTGGATGCGGCAGATGCCATCGGAGATCGACACGACCGTGCCTTGCGTCTTGACCTCGGCGCCGGCGTCCAGGTGCTGGATCTTGGCCTTGATCAGTTCGGAAATTTCGGACGGATTGAGCTGCATACGGACTCCGTGCGGAGCATGGCACGAGGCTGCATTGCTCCGGTTAGGTTGCCCAGGGACCGCGATCGTCGCCGGTTGGCCCCTGGCGGAAAATTCACGTCAAACCCGAAAACACACGCGTACTGCGCACTGCCCGGTCCCTGGTTAGCTGCGAAGCTGCACGGTCATCGCCCGCAGTCGCTCCGCCACCGTGCCGTCGATCACGTTGTCACCCACCGTGATGCGCGCGCCGCCGATGAGCTCGGGCCTGACCACGACCTCCGCCTCGACCTTGCGCTTGAAGCGCCGCTCGAGCGCCGCGACGAGCTCGGCGAGCTCGCTTCCTTCGAGCGGGAATGCGGTCTCGATCGTGGCCTTGGCAACGCCGTCGGCCTCGTCCTTGAGCGACTCGAACAGCGACGAGATCACAGGCATCAGCTGGATGCGATCGGCGTCGACCAGTACGCGCACGAAGTTGCGGCCCTCGGCGCTCAGCCGATCGCCGGCGATCGACAGCAGCAGCGACGACTTCGCTGGCGCGTCGAGCGCGGGATTGTCCAGCGCCGCGGTCATCTGCGGATCGGCGACGATCCCGCTCGCGAGCTTCAGCATCTGCGACCAGGCGGGCAGCGCGTTCTGGTCGCGCGCCAGCGCGAACGCGGCTTCGGCGTACGGTCGGGCGATGGTGGTGAGTTCGGCCATGTCAGTTCGGACGGACGGTTCTTGCGGCCGGACGCGCCCCTGTGAGAGACCGCGCGCGATGCGGGCATGCGGGCTGCGGCTTCATCACAACTCGCTCTTCAGCTGGGCCAGGAGCTGCGCGTGCACGTTGCGGTCGACGTCGCGCTTCAGGATCTTTGTCGCACCGGCCACCGCGAGATCCGCGACCGAATCGCGCAGTTGCTCGCGGGCCCGCGCCACCTCCTGCTCGATCTCGGCCTTGGCGGCGGCGACGATGCGATCGGCTTCGACCTTGGCATCGACCTTGGCCTGGTCGATCGCATCGGCCTTGTACTTCTCACCGATCGCGACGATCTCCGCCGATCTCGCCTTGGCTTCGGCAATGATCTCCGCCTCGCGCTTCTGCGCGTTGGCGAGCTCCCTGCGGCCTTCTTCCCCGGCGGCGAGCCCGTCGGCGATCTGCTTTTGCCGCGTCTCGATCGCCTTCATCAGCGGCGGCCAGATGAAGCGTGCGCAGAACCAGATGAAGGCTGCGAACGCCACCGCCTGCATGATCAGGGTCAGGTTGATATTCATGACTGCCCTCGTATGGGGTGAAAGCGCGCGCCTTTACTTGGGCAGGACCGACAGCAGCGGGTTGGCGAACGCGAAGAACATCGCAAGGCCGACCGCGATGATGTACGACGCGTCGATGAGGCCCAGGAGCAGGAAGACCTTCGCCTGCAGTTGCGGCATGAGCTCGGGCTGGCGCGCGGCGCCTTCGAGGAAGCGCGAGCACATGATGCCCACGCCCACGCACGCGCCCAGGGCGCCCAGGCCGATCATGAGGCCGATCCCGACGCCGGTGTACGCCTGGATCATTGCCGACAGTTGTGCAGCTTCCATTTTTACGATCCTTTCAGTTGCGGGGTTTACGTCGATTGAAGACAGACCTTAGTGCGATTCCTCGGCCATCGCGAGGTAGACGATGGTGAGCATCATGAAGATGTACGCCTGCAGCAGGACGATCAGGATGTGGAAGATCGCCCAGCCGAGATTGAGCACGCCGCTGAAGATCGTGCCGGCAAGACCGCTCGCCGCCCACATCCCGAGCAGGAGGAAGATGATCTCGCCCGCGTAGATGTTGCCGTACAGGCGCAGGCTGTGCGACAGCGGCTTGCTGATGAACTCGATGAGATTGAAGAGGAAATTGAACGGCCACAGGATCGGGTTGGCGCCGAATGGCGCGACGAAGAGCTCCTTGGTCCAGCCGCCCAGGCCCTTCGCCTTGATGCCGAAGAGGACCATGAGACCGAAGACGACGAGGGCGAGCGCGAACGTGGTGTTGACGTCGGCCGTGGGCACGCTGCGCCACTGGTGGATGCCGAACCAGCCGTAGATCGTCGCCATGATGTCGACCGGCAGGAAGTCCATCGCATTCATGAGGGTCGTCCACACGAACACGGTGAGCGCGATCGGAGCGACCCACTTGCTCGTGCCGTGATACATCCCCTTGACCTGTTCGTTCACGAAGCCGATGGAGAGCTCGACGAAGGCCTGCGTCTTCGATGGAACCCCCGTCGTCGCCTTGCGCGTGATGAGCCACATGAAGCCGATACCGATGATCCCGAGAATGATCGACGTGACGACGCTGTCGAGATGGAAGGCCGAGTCGCCCACCTGCGACACGTTGAACGTCAGGTGATGCTTGATGTACTCGGAGGGAGACTCGTACGTGGTCGCCATGGATTTCGGTGAGGTCGGATCAGTTGCGATCGAACAGGGCGAGGCGGAACAGCAACACCGTGATCACGAATGTGGCGAAGAACGCCACCGGGACGATCGCCTTGTAGGTCGCAAGGATCACTGCGAGCTGCCCGACGATCACGAGGATCTTCAATGCTTCGGCCCGGATGAGCGCTGCGACCGTGCCACCGCCGGAAACCGGGCGGGAGAGCGTGTAGACGACCGCGAATACCACCACGGCCGAAACGTTGACGACCCCTCCCAGCACCGCCGACAGCGCCGCGTGGCCGCCTGCCCACCCAAACGCCAGCGCCGCTCCTGCCACCGTGACGATCGCCTGCCACCGCAGGACCCGACGGATCGCCGGGGTCGACAACGGTGCTGGAGTGCGCCTGGGGCCGGCGCGCGTTTCCCCTGATGGCTTCACGTCGCGCGCTCTGAAGCAAACTTTTGGATTTTAACCGGTTTGGGTGCGTTGCCGCAATCGGATGTTGCAGTGCAGCGTCGCACGGACGTTCGGCCTATCCGCCCGACAGCGCCCCCACGATCATCACCTCTTCGCCGCCGGCGAGGGGGGCGGCGAGATTGCGCTCGACGCGATGGCCGACGAAGACCTGCATGTGCGGTCGCACATGACCGGCCTCATCGATGATCCGAAAGCCAATCCCGGGGTAGCGCCGATCGAGCGCCGCGAAGACGTCGGCGAGCCGGGGCTCGGACGCGGCGACCTCGACGGTCACCGACCGCGTCCCGGTGTAGGAGAAAAGCTGCGAGGGAATGGCGACGCGAAATACCGCCGGTGCGGCGGCGCCCGGGCCCGACGCCGGCACCGCCTTCGCGGTCGTTGCCGCCGCGCGCTTGCCGTCGCGTCGCGATGCCACCTCGGGCGTCCGGACGTAGCCGCCTATTGCGGCGAGCAAAACCCCACGCCGATGCCCGCGCCTTCGGCGAGGAAGCCCTTGGCGAGCATCTCCTGCCGGGTCGCATCGCTCGTCGTGAAACGGTGGTTCGGCGCACCACCCTGCCCCTGGTTGTAGAGGCGATACACGGGGATCGAGCCGGTCGGGCAGTTGCCCGCCCCGTCCGGAACGGGAACGAAAAAGACGTCGCCCTCGTACTGCCAGTTCGTGTTGGTAAGCGTTCCCTCACAGCCAAGTCCGCGCGGCGCATAGAAGTGCGAGCTCGTCGGCGGGAACGCCACGGTGAAGAAGCGGCACACGGGGGCCCGGCCGGGTGCGGCGGCCGAATAGACATTGAAACTCTGACCGGTACGCTTCCAGCCCTTGAACGTCCCGTTGTCGAGCTTGGCGATCTCACCCGGATCGGTCGAGACGAAATAGTGCTTGAACGCCTCATGATAGAACTCGACCGCGACCACCTTGGCACCGCCGCTCGGCGGGCCGGCGCTGAGCTCGGGAATGTTGCCGCCGTCGGTGACCATGGTGAAGCCGGGCACCTGCACGCCGGCGCCGTTCAGCACGCGAAAGCCGGCGACCTTCGTATTGGGCGTCGCCATCGCGGACGCGGGCGCACCGCCGCTGAGCGTGGCCTGCGCAATGAGATTCATGTTGATCCTCGCGCCGAGCTTGGTGAGGTCGTCGATGAACACGGGAATGCTGACCGGCACGTCGAACTCGACGCGGTGCGTGCCCGCATCGTTGATGACGCCGCTGCCCGAGCCCGTGCTCACGTCGGTGCGCACCGACGTTGCCAGGTGCAAGTCGGCACTGCCCACGGTGGAACCCTCGAGCACCACGTGCAGCACGATGTCGCCACCCTTCACGTTGGCACCCGCCGGCGGCACGAGGTGGAAGCCGAACGTCGACGTCGCCTGCACGCGCCCCGTCGCGCTGCCGCTGCCGGCAAGGCTCATCTTCGCCGCGGTGAAGCGGTCGGCATCGACGGAAAAGTCCGCGGCGACGCCGCCCTCGTTGCGCGTACCCGCGTCGTGCACGGCCGCGTTGGGGCCGCCGCCATGCACGTTGACCGTCGGGTTACCGTTGATCTGCAGGAGGATGTGATAGCCGTTCACGACTTCGGCGCGGGCTGCGGCCGAGGCAAGGAACAGGACCGCGGCGATGCCCGCGACGGAAAGGAGGCGCATGAGAGTCGGTACGGAATGGGAAAGGGCGTGAGTGTGGCGGAAGCCCGTCGGGCGCGTCAATTCGGAGGAACGCGTGCTCACGGCGCGGCCGTCCGCAAGCGGGCGTCCGCGCCACCGGGCCTCACGCGCACTCGATGGCGTAGATCTCGGGAAGGTGGCGCGCGAGCGACCTCCAGGTGCGACCCTCGTCGCGGCTGCCCCAGACTTCGCCGGAGGTGGTACCGAAGTACACCCCTGCCGTCGGAAAACGATCGGCGGTCATCGCCTGGCGCTTGACCGTCCACCAGGCTTGCGACTTGGGCAGGCCTTCGGCTTGCCGCTTCCAGGTCGCACCGCCATCGCGCGTTCGATACGTCGCCGGCCTGCCTCCGGGCGACACCCGCGGCCATACGTCCGTGCCGTCCATGGGAAACACCCAGGCGGTGTCCGGATCGTGCGGATGCGCGACCATCGGCAAGCCGATGTCGCCCACCGACTTCGGCATCGCGGCGCCGATGCGCTGCCAGCGCGTCGCCGGGCGATCGAGGCGATAGATGCCGCAATGATTCTGCTGGTAGAGCCGATCCGGGTTGGCGGACAGGCGCACGCAGTGCGGATCGTGACCGAACTCCGGGTCGGGCTGCGGCAGGAACAGCGCGGCGACCCCCTGATTGAGCGGCTGCCAGTTCGCCCCCGCATCGGCCGACTCGAACACGCCGCCGCTCGACATCCCGATGTAGAGGTGATCGGGGTCGCGTGGATCGACGAGCACCGAATGCAGCTTCGGCCCGTCGGGTGTTCCATCCTGATCGCCGCCGCACCAGTCCTTGCGCCGGGGATGTGCATTGAACCCTTCGACCCCGGCCCAGGTCGCGCCAGCATCGGTCGAGCGGAAAAGACCCTGCGGCGACGTGCCCGCGTACCAGACGCCCGGCTGCGACGCGTGTCCGGGCGTGAGCCAGAACGTGTGATCGACCACGCGTCCGCTCGAGGGCTCGAACGCCGGCGGCCTTTGCGCCTCCTTGAACGTGCGGCCGTGATCGAGCGAGCGAAATACCGTGGGACCCAGGTGTCCCGTGCGCGCCGCGACGAGCATCGTCTTGCCGTCACGCGGATCGACCACCGCGTGGTGCACGATATGGCCGAGGAGCGACGGCGACGAGAGCTTCCACGAGCGACGCGACGCATCGCTCGTGAGCGCCCACAGCCCCTTGCGGGTGGCGACGAGCAGTCGCGTCCGCCGGGGCGGTACGCTGCGAGGAGTCGAGGGACGTGCACCCATCGTCGCCATCCTTCCGGGGCTGCCGCTTCGGCAAGGGCGCTCACCCTACACGCGTCCGCAGTCCCCGTGCAAGTCGCGGGGTTGAATTTGTCGCGGTGCGCTGCGATCCTTCGCCACAGGGAATTCCCCTGACCCAACCAAGGAGCAAGTGATGACGATCAAGGTCGGCGACCGGCTGCCGGAAGGCGCGCTGTCGGAGTTCATCGAAGTCGAGGGCAACGGTTGCAGCGTGGGACCGAACACGTTCCAGGTCGCGGACCTCGCGAAGGGGAAGAAGATCGTGATCTTCGGCCTGCCCGGCGCCTATACGCCCACGTGCTCGGCCAAGCACGTGCCCTCGTACCTGTCCAGTTACGACAAGCTCAAGGCCAAGGGCGTCGACGCGATCTACTGCATGGCGGTCAACGATGCGTTCGTGATGGGCGCGTGGGGCCGCGACCAGAAGACCGAAGGCAAGATCCACATGATGGCCGACGGCAGCGCCGACTATACGAAGAAGCTCGGCCTCGAGTTCGATCTCACCGCGCGCGGCATGGGCGTGCGCTGCCAGCGCTTCTCGATGCTGGTGGACGACGGCGTGGTCAAGGTGCTCAACGTCGAGGCCCCGGGCAAGTACGAGGTTTCCGACGGCGAGACGATGGTCAGGCAGTTGGGCTGACCCGCGCCCCGTCGGGCCGCGCGGCTACACGCCGAGGTAGCGTTGCAGGATCTCCGGCTGCGCCTTGAGCGCAGCCGCGGGACCCTCGTGCGCGATGTGCCCGTTGTTGATGATGTAGACCCGGCTCGCGAGCGTGAGCGTCGCCGCGATGTTCTGCTCGACGAGGACGATCGTCTGGCCGGCCTGCGCGAGCTCGCGACAGGCTCGCACGAGGCCCTGCACGATGACCGGCGCCAAGCCCTCGAAAGGCTCGTCGAGCAGGATGATCTTCGGGTCGCGCACCAGGGCGCGCGCGATTGCGAGCATCTGCTGCTCGCCGCCCGACAGCTCGGTGCCGCGGCTGCCGCGTCGTTCCTTGAGTCGCGGGAACATCGCGTAGATGCGGTCGAGCGACCACTTGTGATCCGCGGTGAGTCCGGCGAGGATGATGTTCTCCTCGACGTTGAGGCTTCCGAAAATGCGGCGGTCCTCGTGGACGAGCTGCATTCCGGCGCGGGCGATGCCGTGCGACTTCTTGCCGGCGACCTCGACGCCGTCGAGCTTGACGCTTCCGCTACGCGGCTTGACCACACCCATGAGGCTCTTCAGCGTGGTCGACTTGCCCGCCCCGTTGCGCCCGAGGAGCGCGACCACCTCGCTCTTCTCGACCGTGAGCGAGACGTCGAACAGGATGTGGCTGTCGCCGTAGTAGCTGTTCAGGCCGTTGACTTCGAGCAGACTCATGCCGCCCCCGCCTCATCATGGATGCCGCCCAGGTAGGCCTCCTGCACTTCGGCGTTGGTCCTGATCTCTTCGGGCGTGCCTTCGACGAGCACGCGGCCCTCCTGCAGCACGGTGATCCGCTCGACGAGCTCGAACAGCGAGTCGATGTCGTGATCGATCACGATCATCGTGCGGCCATGGGCGATCGACTTCAGGAGCGCCACCGTTTCCACGCGCTCCTGCGGGCTCATCCCGGCCAGCGGCTCGTCGAGCAGCAGCAAGCTCGGTGACGTGGCCAGCGCGAGGCCGATCTCCAGGCGCCGCTTCTCGCCGTAGGCGAGGTCCGACACTGGGGTTTCGAGTCGCTCCCCCAGGTGCACGAGCGCCGCCGTGCTCTCGATCTGCGCATCGAGCCCGGCCACCTTCGATACGCCCTTCAGGAGATCGAGCTTGAACTTGCCACGGATCTCGCCCAGTGCCGCGATGGCGAGGTTCTGGCGCACGGTGAGGCGATCGAAGAGCTGGTTGATCTGGTAGCTCTTGGTGAGGCCCAGCTGGCAGGCGTCGGCGACACCCAGGGTCGTGATGTCGCGGCCGTCGAAGACGATCTTGCCGGCGGTTGGAATGACCTCGCAGGTCAGCATCTTGAAGAACGTGCTCTTGCCCGCGCCGTTCGGCCCGATGATGCCGCGGATCTCGCCGTGATCGACGCGAAAATCGATGTCGCTGTTGGCGACGAGACCGCCGTAACGCTTGGTGAGTCCGGTGACTTCGAGAATCGGACCGGTGCTGCCCGTCGTGCGCTTGCGGCGCAGCTCCCCCGCGGGTGTCGAACTGCGGGCCGCGGCGAGGCCCTGGCTCGCACCCGCGGCGACCGCCGGGGTCGTGGCGGGCTTGCGCGGTCGCACGAGGTGGTACACGTCGACGATCGCGCCGACCAGACCATGCCGCAGGAACACGACGAGGAGGACGAACACGATGCCAAGCACGAGCTTCCACGTCGCGCCCAGGTTGAGCGTCGTCTGGAAGAAGTCGGCGAGGAACAGCCAGACGGTCGCCCCGAGGAGCGGTCCGAAGAGCCATCCGGCACCACCGATCGCGGTCTGCATCACGATCTCACCCGAGGTCGCGAACATGAAGGCATCGGGCGGCATGAAGCCCTGCAGCATCGCGAGGAGGCTGCCGGCGAAGCCCGAGTACATCGCCGCGACGATGAAGACGGTGAGCTTGTAGCTGTGGATGTTGTGTCCGAGCGCCTGCGCCCGCAACGGATTGTCGCGGATCGCGCGCAGCAGGAGCCCCACCGGCGAGCGCACGATGCGAAGCGCGATCACCAACCCGACGAAGTACCAGAACGCGAAGAAGCCGTACATCTCCCAGTTGCTGTCGAACGTGAGCGTCGTGAAGCCGAGATTGAGGTTGGGCGGCGGGACGCCCGGCAGGCCGTTCTCGCCGCCGGTGTACGCCGACAACGGATTGAACTCGACGAAGAAGAAGACCTCCGCGATCGCCACCGTGATCATCGCGAAATAGATGCCGGTACGCCGCAGCGCGAGCAGGCCGATGAGGTAGCCGATGATCCCCGCCACGATCATGCCGACGAACGCGGCGGCAATGGTGTTGCTGAACGGCGTCTGCGTGAGCAGGTACGCCGCGAACATCCCGCCGGTGCCGAAAAATGCGGCCTGGCCGAAGGAGAGCAGGCCGGTGAAGCCGAACAGCAGGTCGAAGCCGATCCCGACCAGCCCCCAGATGAGGATGCGATTGATCGTGGTGGGGGCAAAACCCAGGTGCGGCAGCACGAACGGCGCGGCAATGAGCGCGAGCGCCGTCAGGATTTCGACGATGTAGGGGCGTTGGCGGGTCGGCATCGGTGACGGTGCTCACTCGCGCCCAGCCGTGCCGAGCAACCCGTAGGGGCGCAGCACCAGCACGAGCGTCATCGCGACGAACAGCATGACGTAGGAATAGGCGGGGTCGATCATCGACGTGAGACTGATGATCTGCCCCGCGATGAGGCCCCCGAGCACGGCGCCCCCGAACGAGCCGACGCCGCCGATGACCACGACGACGAAGGTCTGCACGAGAATCGCGTCGCCGACGTCGGGGGCGATCGCGACGACCGGAGCATTGACGATGCCGGCAAAGCCCGCCGCCATCGCGCCGATCCCGAAGACCAGCATGAACACCTTCTGGATGTTGATGCCGAGCGAGTCGACCATCACCGCGTCTTCGATCCCCGCGCGCACGATCATGCCGATGCGGGTCCGGTAGAGAATGAAGTACAGGACGAGAAGCGCGACGGTGACGATGCCAAGGAGTGCCAGCCGGTAGGTTGGATAGACCATGAATCCCAACGGCGTGATGCCGCTCAGCAGCGCCGGCGGCGGCACGGTCTTCGACAGGCTCCCGAAGAAGAAGCGGACCGTTTCGACGAAGACGATGCCAAGGCCGAAGGTCACGAGGAGCTGGTCTTCGGCGGGCCGCACGTAGAAGTGGCGGATGATGAGCCGCTCGGTCACGACGCCCACCAGCATCACGAAGAGCGCGCCCGCCATGATCGCGACGATGAACGACCCCGTCTGCGTGTACGCGACCCAGCCCGCGTAGCCGCCCAGCATGAACATCGCGCCGTGCGCGAGGTTCAGCACGCCGAGCGTGCCGTAGATGATCGTCAGGCCCGACGAGATGAGCGCGAGCAACGCGCCCAGCACGAGCCCGTTGAAGCACTGCGAGATGAAGTTGCCCCAGCTGAACACGCTATTTCGCCCCGATCGTCGGTCGATTCGAATCAGTGCGGCCGCCGCCCGCACGAAGCGGGCGAGCGGACGCGGTATCGCCGTGAACCGTCACACGCCTTTCGCTGCGGTGGCAGGGGCCCGGCGCGCCGCCATCGCGGCCGGACCCCGAGGACGCCATCAGGTGTAGTCCCCCAGCTTGCAGCCGAACTCTCCCGGCGGCTGGATCACCTTGTCACCCGGGACGATGTCGATCACCTCCCAGAAGTCTTCCGGATTCTTCATGTCCTTCTTCGCCTTGCCACGCACGAGAATCACCGGGCGAACGGCCTGGTGGTCCTGCGGGCGGTAATGCACGTCACCGAGCAGCGACGGGATCGTCTCGCCCTTCTCCCACTGCTTGATCACGTCGGGCGGGTAGAAGCTGCCGGCCTCGGTGACCATGCGCGCCCAGTGCGCGAAGCTCACGTACGCATTCTCCGCACCCCATTCCGGACGGTAGCCGTACTTCTTCTGGAACGCCTCGACGAACTGCTTGGCGAGCGGATACTTGTCCTCCAGCGTCCACCAGAAGTCGGTCGCGGCGAGCACGCCCGCGGTGATTTCGGGCCCGGCCTCCTTGGCCATGAACGGGATCTGGTAGGGCAGCACCAGCGTCATCTTCGGCAGCAGTCCGAACTGCTTCGCCTGCTGGCTCGAGAGCACCGCGTCGCGGCCCCAGTTCACGTTGATGAGAAACTCGGCACCCGAGTTCGCGATGTTGGTGAGGTACTGGCTGAAGTCCTGCGTGCCCAGCGGCGAGACCTGGTTGGTCACGACCGTCCAGCCACCTTCCTTCGTGAGGTAATCCATCACCGACTTGGTCGTCGTGTGACCGTAGGTGTAGTCCGGCGTCATGAACGCGGCCTTGCGGTTCTTGCCGAACTGCTTGACCATCACCGGGCCGATCGCGTTGGCTGCCATCTCGCCGTAGAAGCCCTGGCGGAAGCTGTAGCGCACGCAGTCCTTGCCGGTCGTGTCGTTGGACCCGGAGATGCCGGGCATATACAGGATCTTCTCGCGCTGCGCGAACTTGTTCATCGCGACCGCGACCGCCGACGAGGTCGAACCGGTCATGAGGATGACCTTGTCCTGGTTGATGAACGTCTGTGCGGCCTGCAACGCCTGATTCGGCTTGGCGGCGGAGTCGGCGTGCTTCAAGACGACTTTCTTGCCGAGCACCCCGTTGTTGATCTTCGGCGCGAGCGCCTTCATGAGCGGGTGGTTGGTGTTGATGTGCTCGACCGCGAGCTCCCAGCCCTTCAACTCGTCGGCGCCCTGCACCGCGTAGGTGCCGGTCAGCGGCACCATCGCGGCGATGGCAACACTCGAGCCCTGCGATCCGGCGGGCCAGGTGCCCATCGCCGGCTTGTCTTGCGCGTGGGCCGCCCCGATGCCGCCAAGGCCCGGGATGAGCGTCGCGCCGGCGATCCCCATGCCGGCGTGCAGCACGCGACGGCGCGAGAGGACGGGCGCCTTACCCTTGATGAATTTGGACTGCGACATACTGGATCTCCTATGGATGAACGATGCCCTGCGTCATGTGGACGGGATGGATCGTGGCGCGCGCTCCGGTGGCGCGCACGTCCCCCTGCGCGCGTGGCCGGAAGTCGACAAACGGAGTCGCCGCCACGAAACCCTCCCAAAGTCCGCGTTGCCGCGACGCAGGTGCGACACGCGTTGCCAACCCGGAACGGCACCCCCAATGTCGGGCGCGACGCGCCCGAGCGAGGGGATTCCGCTTGTCCGACGCTCGCGAGGACCAGATCGCCGTCGGCATGCCGCACGGAAACTGTGTCCAGGATTCATCGCGCGCGTTGCATCCGGAAGTGTCGAGGAGTATCGATCGCACGCGTCAACATCACAATAGCTGATTGACAAGATTGAATTTTTTTGTAAAGAATCTGCGGCGATGATTGCAAATCAGTGTTTTTTTCACCTTGCGGTGCAACATCGGCACGGCGCCGCGCCGCGTCATGGGTGCGCAAGGCCGCCCCGCGTCCGCAATCCGCGGCCGGTCGCATGCGCCGTTCGCTGATCGGTCCCACGCTGCGCGAGCGGCGGCGCCTGCTCGGGATCACGCAGTCGAAACTCGCCGCGGAAGTCGGCATTTCGGCGTCGTACCTCAACCTCATCGAGAGCGACAAGCGCAACATCGCCGGGTCGTTGCTCAAGCGCCTGGCCGACGCGCTCGGGCTCGCGCTCGACGAACTCGACGGCGCGGCCGAGCGCCGGCTGGTCGACGATCTCGGCGAGCTTGCGGGCGAGGCGTTGCTCGCCGACTTGCAACTCGATGTCGCTGGCAAGCACGACCTCGCGAGCCGTCACCGCGCGTGGGCGCGTGCGCTCATCCGGATGCACCGTGCCTGGCTCGATCGGGGGCAGACGGTCAGCGTGCTTTCGGACCGCCTCAACCAGAATCCCTTTCTCGGCAGCGCGGTGCACAGCATGCTGAGCCAGGTGGCGGCGATCCGCTCGTCGTCGGAGATCCTGGAGACGGTGAGCGACCTCGAGCCGGCGCAGCGCCAACGCTTCGTCGCCATCGTCGGCAACGAGAGCGCCCGCCTCGCCGAGGTCGCCAAGGCGCTGGCGGCGTTCTTCGACAAGGAGTACACCGACGCCCGATCGGTCACTCCGGTCGACGAGGTCGACGATTTCATCGTCGACCGCAACAATTGCTTCCCGGAGCTCGAGCAGGCGGCAACCGACTTCGTGCGCGCCGCGTCGATCACCGGCGAATGCAGCACGGTCGCGCTCACCGACTACCTCGCCCGCGTGCATGCGGTGCGTGTCGTCGTCGCGCCATCGGCGCGCCTCGACGTCGGCGACGTCCGCCACCACGCCGCGTTCGATCCGGCGTCGCGAACGCTGGTGCTCGCCGAGGACGCGCCGCGACCGACGCAGCGCTTCCAGCTCGCGCGTCTTGCCACCGAGCTCTTCGATCGACAGGAGGCGATCGACGGCGTCCTCGCGCAGGCGGGCGAGCTCACCACCGACGCCGCCCGCCGCCGCGCACGCCGCGCGCTCTCGTCGTACCTCGCCGCCGCGGTGCTCTTGCCTTACGAGCCGCTGCTGGAGGCCGCAACGCAACAGCGCTACCACGTCGACGCGCTGGCAAGACGCTTCGACGCGAGCTTCGAGCAGGTGTGCCATCGGCTCGTGTCGCTGCGCCGACCGGGAGCAGCGGGTATCCCCTTCGCGCTGATGCGCGCTGACGTCGCAGGCTTCACCAGCAAACGCTTTCCGCTGCCGCAGTTCGCCCTGCCGCGACACGGCCGCGCCTGTCCGATGTGGGCGGTCTACCAGGCCTTCGGCACCGCCGGGACGATGGTGCGCCAGTTGGCCGAGTTCCCCACGGGCGACCGGCTCCTCCTCTTCGCGCGCACCGTCGAGAAGGCACGACCGGCGTTCATCCTGCCGCGCCGCACCTACTCCGTCATGCTCGCCTGCGACGCGCTGCACGCCGACCGAACGGTCTACGGCGACGGTCTCGACCTGTCGTCCGCCGCCCCGGCGGTGCCGGTGGGGCCGAGCTGCCGGTTGTGCGTGCGTCGTGATTGCCTGTACCGCGAGGAGGAGCCCATCGTCGCGGCGTGACGAGCTACACTCATGGCACAACAGGGCCGGCCCAGGCCCATGCGAGAGGACCGTCGATGGCCACCCGTGTGCTGATCGCCGAGGACGAGCCGCACATCGTCGAGTCGCTGAGCTTCGTCCTCCAACGCGAGGGCTTCTCGGTCGTATCCGTGCTCGACGGCGAAGCCGCACTGCGCCACCTGCGCAGCGACCCGCCGGACCTCGTGATCCTCGACCTCATGCTGCCGCGAATGAACGGCTTCGAGGTCCTGAAGGCAGTGAAGTCCGATCCCGCGCTGCAATCGGTCCCGGTGCTCATCCTGACCGCGAAGG
>WBZO01004058.1_pt1 | contig 16185 bp, 6 predicted proteins | sample 5204261 | NCBI WGS metagenome assembly WBZO01 (sample SAMN12412400, study PRJNA552823) | activated sludge metagenome | isolation source: activated sludge from anammox sidestream of wastewater treatment plant... | place: USA: North Carolina | collected 2017-09 | reverse complement strand
TGGAGTTGATGTTCAGCGGCATCGTCACGGTCAAAGCGATCGGTCTGATCACGACGCGCATGCCCGACGGTTCCGAAGGATTCTCGTTGCTGATCATACTCAGCGCCGAATTCGGCACGCCGTTCCAGCTGGGTTTCGGCTTTACCTTGAACGCCGTCGGCGGATTGCTCGGGCTGAACCGCACCATGGAACTGGAAGTGATCGCCGCCGGTGTGCGCACCGGTTCGATCAACAGCATCATGTTCCCGGACAATATCATCGAAAATGCGCCGCGCATCATCAGCGATTTGCGCCAATTTTTTCCACCCGCGCAGGATGTGTTTCTGATCGGCCCGATGGCTAAGTTGGGCTGGGGAACCCCGACGCTGGTGAGCGCATCGCTGGGCATCATCGTCGAGATACCGCCGGGTAACATCGCCATTCTCGGCGTGCTGAAAGTCGCGCTGCCCGACGAAGACGCGGCGCTGATCATCATTCAGGTCAGTTTCATCGGCGCGCTGGAAGTCGACAAGCAACGCTTGTGGTTTTATGCCAGCCTGTACGATTCGCGGGTCATTTTTCTCACCATCGACGGCGATATGGGGCTATTGATCGCCTGGGGCGACAATGCCAATTTTGTGATCAGTGTCGGCGGCTTCCACCCTTCCTTCAAGCCGCCGCCACTGCCTTTTCCCAATCCTAACCGGATTGCCATCAATATTCTGAACACCTCGTTTGCCCGTATCGGGGTGGAAGGCTATTTCGCGGTAACTTCCAATACCGTGCAGTTCGGCGCCAAAGCGGAAGTTTATTTCGGGCTCAGCGCTTTCAATATCTCCGGTCATATCGGTTTTGATGCATTGTTCCAGTTCTCGCCGTTCTACTTCATCATTACCGTTTCCGCCTCGTTCGAAGTCAAAGTGTTCGGCATCGGCTTTTTCAGCGTGCGAATGCGCGGCGAACTGGAAGGCACCTCGCCATGGCATATCGAAGGCGAAGGCTCGATCTCGCTGCTATTCTGGGATATCGACGTACCCTTTAGTCATACCTGGGGCGAAGACGAAAACACGACGCTGCCGGCCATCGACATCATGCCGCTCATCGCAGCGGAATTCGAGAAACTGGAAAACTGGACGGCCGAACTACCCGCGTCCAATCAATTGCTGGTATCGCTGCGCGCGATTGAAAGCACCAGCGATTTAATTCTGCATCCGGTCGGCGTATTGCGCGTCAACCAGCGCGCCATCCCGCTCGATTTGGATCTGGACAAAGTCGGCAATCAGAAACCGAAAGACGCCAAACGATTGACCGTCGAAGTGATCGACACCGGTTTGGCGAAGGCGGCGGATACCAAGGAATCGTTTGCCACCGCGCAATATAAAAACCTAAACGATGCCAATAAATTGAGCGCGCCCGCGTACGAAAAGCAAAATGCCGGTATCGAATTGTCGGTCAGCAACCAACAATTGAAATCGTCCGCAGCGGTTAAACGGATCGTGCGTTACGAGCAAAACATTATCGACAACAATTTCATTTCGCTGCTGATCCGCTTTGTCGCCATCGGCGCCGAATTTTTCAACCACTTCCTGGGCCGCAACGCCGCGTCGAAATCAGCGCTTTCGGCAAACTATAAGACGCAGAAAGCACCGGTCGAGCAGAAAATTGTGGTGAAAGAAACCGGCTACGTGGTCGCTTCGACGGTGAACAACAGTCCGCATAGCAAAGACGCTTATTTTGCCACGCACGCACAAGCGCAAGATTTTCTGCGCGCGCAAGTCAATCAATCACCCGCACTGCAAGACAGCCTGCACGTCATCCCAAGCGTCGAAGCGGTCCCTCTGCAGGAGGCGGCATAATGGCGATCGGCACGTATACTTTCTTACCGTGGTTGCGGCAAGGCATCGCCAACAATATCCAATCGGCGGATTTGGACGCTTCGGTTAAAACCCGCGCCAGTGTCGCCGTCAGCCTGAATATCAAAGGCAGCGGCGGCGAAAGCGGCGATGTCGCTGCTCCGGTCAATAAGAACGTTGCCCTGTACGGTCCCGGCGATATCATCGGTATTGAATCGAGAGCGATTATCAAAACCGAGCCGCTCAACTGGATCACCAACTTCGAACCGAATTATCTGTGCCACATCGAGTTTTACGACGAAGATTTTCCGTGGCGTTACACCCCCGCTGCACCGGCGGGATCGCGCCTGCGGCCTTGGGTCACGCTGATCGTACTCACCGAAGCCGAATTTGCCGAAGGCGGCAATATTTCCGGCAAACCGCTGCCCTTCATCGACATCAAGGCCAATCCGTTCGAAGCGGTATTTCCGAAGGCCGAAGAACTGTGGGCGTGGGCGCATGTGCACGTCAACAAAAATATCGCCGGTAATCAGGATGCGCCGCAAGCGCCAGATATCAACAACACGCTATCGCAACTTCAAAGCGTGCTAGCACAAAATGCCGACGAAGCTTATTCGCGTGTTGTCTGTCCACGCAAATTGGCGCCAAACGAACGCTACCATGCATTTCTGATTCCAACTTTTGAAACCGGACGGTTAGCAGGTTTGGGGCTGAATCCGGACGATGCGCCGCACGCGACATTTTCGGCGTGGGGCGAAGGCCGACCGGCGCCGACGCAATTCCCGGTTTATTACCGCTGGTTCTTCCGCACCGGTTCGCAAGGCGATTTTGAATACCTGGTGCGGCTGCTCGAACCGAAACCGGCAGATAGCCGCGTTGGCCGCTGCGATATCGATGTGCAAAACCCCGGTTCCAATATCAGCGGCATTCAGAATCCGGATCTCGAAGGCGTACTGAAACTGGGTGGCGCACTCCTCGCACCGTTAAGCAACGAAGCCGAGCAGGAAATCGCCAAATGGGAAAATTGGGATCAGCCGTATCCGCATGTATTCCAGCAAGAATTGGCGGCCTTTCTGAATCTCGCCGATGACTATGCCCGCCTCGCCGCCGATGCAGCGAACCAGAATACCGATCTGCCCGATGCCATCCAGGCCGATCCCGATCCACTGATCATCCCGCCGATCTATGGCCGCTGGCACGCACTCCGCAACCGTGTGCTGAAAGAAGCCGACGGCAGCGACGCGCCGAACAATGACAACTGGCTGCACGAACTCAACCTCGATCCGCGCTGGCGCAGCGCTGCCGGTTTCGGTACCGACGTCATCATCGCCAATCAGGAAGAGTACATGGACGCGGCGTGGGATCAGGTCGGCGACGTGCTCGAAGCCAACCGCCAAATCCGTCTGGCGCAACTGGCTAAAATGACCGCCAATAGCTGGTATCAGAAACAAGTGCTGCCGCTGCAACAGATCAGCCACGACAAAATTCTGTTCATGACAGCACCGGTGCAGAAACGCGTCATCAGCCAAGGCGTCACGGTTTCTCATCGAATCAAGCAAAGCCCGGTCACACCCGCGCTGACCTCCGCACCGCTGCGGCGCATGTTGCGCCCGAACGGGCGCTTGCAAAAGCTGTCGGCCTTTGACGAGCGTATCCATTCAAACAATCTGATTACCCGCGTCAACGACGATATCGTCACTGCCGCGCCGCCGCATATGATCCCCGCTACGTTGCCGTCGCTAGACAATCTCTCGCAAGATGCGCAACCCAAGGATGTGCCGTCCTGGTTGCTGGATTTGCTGAAACGTTATCCGTTCATTCCCTATCTCTTATTGGCGTTGATTCTAGTGCTGATTGTCGTGCTGGCGATTATCGGCGCCAGCACCGCAATCTGGGCTGTAGCGGCAATCGCTGGCGCGGGAATATTGTTGGCTTACCGTACTGCGCAGCGTTTAATCACGCAAATGAATCAAGCCGATTCGGTAGCCGAAACCGGGCAAACACCAGCTGCGGTCGACGCGATGCCGCCCAGCAGTAATTTTGTGCTGACGCCGGAACTGAATCCTTTAGCGCTGGACCCGGCCAATCCGCCGCAACCCGCAACCGCCGGTGCAGTCGATAATATCCAATCGAGCCGCTTTAAAGCCGCGCTGAAAGATTCTTACACATTGCTGCAGAACGGCCTGCAAGCCGGCGTCATCCCCGCAGCCGTGCCGGTAAATGTCGCCCAATTGGCGACGGACACATTGGTCAAATTGAACCCGGCAGTGACGATTCCAAAATGGACATTGAACAATATCCTGTTGCCGGCTCACATCTTTAAATTGATCGGCGAGAAGTTTGTCGAAGCGATGGCGTATCCGGAATTCGATATCCCCATGTACAAACCGCTGGTCGACAAATCCACCGAATTGTTTGTGCCGAACCTGAATTTCATCGCACAAAATACCATCACCTTATTGAAGACCAACCAGCCTTTTATCGAATCGTACATGGTCGGGCTCAATCACGAATTCGCGCGCGAATTGCTCTGGCGCGAATATCCGACCGATCAGCGCGGCTCCTACTTCCGGCAATTCTGGGACGTTAGCGGTTTTCTCAGCCCCACCGAGGACAGCGAGCAGCGCCGCGAGGAATTGAAAGACATTCCGCCGATTCACCGCTGGTCGCGGTTCTCTAAACTGGGCGAGCACGATCACCGCGAGCAAGGTTTGGAAAACGAAGAAGAACTGGTACTGGTGATTCGCGGCGAATTGCTGAAAAAATACCCGAATGCGGTCATCTATGCGCAAAAAGCCAAATGGCAACCGATCAGCGATACCAATCCGGCGCCGAACAAAAAAACCGAGCGGGTGTTCGACGACAGCGTGCCGATCAAAACGCCGCTGTACGAAGCGCAAGTCAAACCGGATATTTACTTCTTCGGTTTCGATTTAACCGAAGAAGAAGCACGCGGCAACCCCGAAGCCGACGACGAACCCGGCTGGTTCTTCGTGATCAAGGAACGGCCCGGCGAACCGCGCTTCGGCTTGGATATCGACCGCGAAGGTCCGATTCAAGTCTGGAACGATCTCGCTTGGACGGATGTCGCGCCCGGCATCAGCGATGGCGAATTCATCGACATTGCCAGCGCGCCGCCGCGCAGCTTGCCCAATACGGCGCCGGGCGGCACCGCGCAGGAAAAAGCGGAACAATGGAAAGAGGATCATCTGTTGAGCTGGACAGCCAATATCAACTCGGCGGAACTGGCTTATATCTTGTTCCAAGCACCGGTGCTGGTTGGCGTGCATGCGGCCGAAATGCTGCCGCCCGACTAAGCCTGGCAGCCAGCGTATAAAAATTTAACCGGCAGAATTTGACTTATGACTCAATTCGAAGACACTCAAAAGCAGATCGATCAAGCGCGGCAACAGCACCGGCAAAGCCGGTTGGATTGGTTCGCCACCAACGAAAAGCTGCAAAAAAACGAACGCTTGATCGCCTCGTTGCGCCGCCGGACGGACGGCAGTGCCAAGGAACAATTACAAGCATTGCTGCATGAGCAGGAATCCTTGCGTGGTACTACCGCCAAATTGCAAGCCGAACTCGAACGAAACCGTCAGATTTTGCTCGATCAAGAAACGCTGTTCGAAGTTTTTTCCGATCCCACCCAAAACATCGCACAACTCAACGATCTTCACCCAATCCTGTTATTTCCGTTGCGCATCGAAACGCGCTTTAAAACAATCGCCAACCCCGATGAACGCGATGGCGTCTCCCAGCAGCTATGGGTGCGAGTCTATCCGGACGACATCAGCGTCGATACCTTTGAGGAGATTCCCTCAGAAATTGAAATCAGCAACACCCGCGTTTACTGGACCAATATCTGGAAAGCGGGTGGTGCCGACAGCGAAAAACGCGCGGCGTGGCAATCGCTGGTGAAAAGCCACGGCGCGGGCCGGGCGTATTGGTTGAGTCAATCATTCAAGCCGCTGAATCTAGCTGAAGAACCGGTCAAAGCCGATGGCGATTATATTTTGGTGATTGTTTCCGGACAACCGCTGCCTGCTGCCGAAAAACCAGCGGTGCAACAATACTGGCAAGCCGTATTCAGCGCCCATAACGATGCCACGGCGTTGGATACGGCGTTTGCCACGCTCAAAAACGATCTCGGCGAACCTCGCGCGCAAGAAATCGTCAATTCATACCAACCGCAGAACTTGAATGTCAAACCGGCGCACCCCGAAACCATCACCAACGTACGCGTCGAGTTTCTGGAATTGCCGGTCATCAACGATGTCGATACGCAGTTGCTGGCCTGGTCCAATCCGGCGCGCGTCGCGCTGTTACCGGAACGGTTCGTGGTGATGGGTTTCAACGGCAAAGCGCAGACACTGCTGCATATCGGCCGCCCGGTGCCGTCGGAACTGATCGTCGGACCCAACCCCAATGCCCCAGAAGATCAGCAATTACGGCTGGAAGACGATGAACTGATCGTACCCGATGAAATGAAATGGATCACCGATTTTGACGAAGCAGTCGCCAAAGGCATGGGATTCAAGATTAATCTGAACGACATCCAGGCAAAACGCGGCTTCGACCGGTTGTTTGTGCTCGGTGTCCGGCTCAGCGCCGATGTCAACAAAAGCCGCGAGCAATTGCAGCAGTTGATTCAGCATCATCAACGCAGCCGCAAAGGATTCAGTTTCCTGATGCAAGGCGCGCCGACCAACAACGTCGAAGATCAGGAAAGCGGCTATACCTGGTTCAGCGACGCCGATACCAGTTACGATCATTATTTCAATCAGTTCATCACCGACGATGACCCCGCCGATTGGCGCACACGCAAGGATGGCCGCTGGCTGGCACAAAGCCTGGGTATCGACCCGGCAATTCTGAAATTATCGCCGCAGTATTACGCTAACGATCAGCTGGAAGCCAGAGCGATGAACGAAGCGCTGTGGCCGGCGACACTGGGTTATTTCATGGATCAAATGATGGAACCGGTATTCAGCGACGGCACCATCACCCGCACACGTAACTATTTCAATCGTTACGTGCTCGGTCGCGGCACACTGCCGGCGATCCGCATCGGCAAGCAACCTTACGGCATCTTACCAGCCACGCCGTTCTCGCGCATGGCGTGGATCAACCGCAAGTTGTTCAGCAACGACCGATTGGAATCTGAAATATCCGGTTCTTTCCTATTCCTATCCGGTCTTTACGAGCTCATCAAGAAAGCCGATGAGCGCTGGACTTCGCTGCTGCCGAACGTGTCGTATGTCGGCAAACCGCAAACCGACCCGCAACAGGCGTTACTCGATATCGTCGGCCTGCACCCCGCATCGGTCGAGTTTTATCAACGCTATGCCGAAAGCGCCGAACAGTTGTACAACCGCTACAAAACTTCCGGCATCAACGGCGCGATTTACGCCACGATTGCCTCGCTGTTTTATACCCAAAGCGGCCTTAACTTACTGGCGCAACTGGGTTATTCGACGCAGGACAACAACAAGATTCCCGGCATTCTGAATAAATTTTTCACGCTCGCCGCCAACTTGCTGAAGGGCCCGCTGATCGACGATCAAGCGCTTTCGGAATTCAACCCGGTGCGGGTTTATCACACCGATGGTTCGAATTACCTCGAATGGCTCGCTGCCGCAGCGCGCCAATCACACAATGCCCTGCGTTTGCAACAAGGATTCATCGACGATAAGCCGCCAACCGCGCTGCTCTATTTAATGTTGCACCATGCACTCGACCTGTCTTACCTCGATACCAGTTTGCGCTTGCACCTCGAAGCAAATGTGCTGAATCCGCAACAATTCTCACTGGCGAAACGCGAACCGAAGTTTCTGCACATCCAGGAAGCCGAAGAAGATAAAGGCAGTCCTTGGCAATATCTGTACAAAACCGAGCCAGCAATCACCAATCAGCCGAATTTGCAAATCGCTGACTTTATCCCGAAGATTCTGGCAATTCGGAATCCTTATCTGAATACCCAGATCAACGCCTTGGAGCGTTTGCAGCAAACCCCCACGGCGCGGCTGGAGCGGATTTTCGCCGAGCATATCGACTGCTGCAGCTACCGCCTCGACGCCTGGTGGCTCGGGTTGTTGAACGTGCAACTGGATATCATGCAGCAAATAGCCGGGCAAGCGCAGCCGGAGCCCGGCACTGCACCCAACAATGGTAACGCTGCCGATTCGCATGGTTGTTATTTGGGTGCCTACGGCTGGCTGGAAGATATCCGTCCGGAAAACAAAAATCTGACACCGGTCAAACTGACGGACGATCTCGATAAAATTTTCAACAAACCCGGCCAAGCGCCATTGAACGCGGACGACAAGAATTTCGGTTACATCCACGCCCCCTCGTTGAATCATGCCGTCACCGCCGCGGTGCTGCGCAACGGTTATCTGGCCAATGCCACACCCAGCAATCCCGACAGCCTGGCGATCAACCTCACTTCCGAGCGCGTGCGGCTGGCAATGAACGTTATCGATGGCATGCGCAACGGCCAGAGTCTCTCAGCCTTGCTCGGGTATTATCTGGAGCGCGGTCTGCACGATGCCGGTGATCTGTTCCTCGACAGCATCATCTTCGATTTGCGCAAGCAATTCCCGCTCGCCGGCGACCGGTTATCGACCACCGCGACTCCCAGCAACGAGCCGATCAGCGCGGTAGAAGCACGCAACGTGGTCGACGGCTTGGCGCTGATCGAACATGTACAGGAACAAACCGGCGCGAACCGGAATTATCCATTCGGCATTACGGCATTACCTACCATCACCGAGCAAAACAAATTGGACGCGATCAATCGCGAAGTGCAGCGCATCATGAATATCAACGATGCGGTTGCCGATCTGGCGATGGCGGAAGGCGTCTACCAAGTGGTGCAAGGCAATTACGATCGTGCCGCCGGAACATTGGATGCCTTCAGCAAGGGACATTTCCCGCCGATCCCGGAAGTGGTGCAGACACCGCGCAGCGGCGTCACACTGACGCACCGGGTCGGTTTGCACTTGCGCGCCGGATTGAATCCCGGCGCCCCTGCTAACAGCACGCCGCGTGCAAAAGCGGAACCGGCAATCAATCAATGGCTGACGCAACTATTGCCGGCAATGAGCGATATTTTCTGCACCGTCGATTATTACCACCAAGGTAACGCGCAACAGGAACAGCGAACGATCAGCGCGCAGAATTTGAGCTTGCTGGCGGCCGATCTGATGTACATGCTATCGAGCGACCAACAGCAAATGACCGCGCTCGATGATCGCATCCTGACCTATGTTTATGCCATCCCCGGCGTTCGCGTCGACAGCGGCATCAAAATCCAATACCGCGGCAAGCTGCCCGGAAAATTCTCATTTTTTGAAGTAATGCCGATGCTGCATGATCTTAAAGCATTGATCACCCAATCGCGCCCGCTGAAAACCACCGACGCGAAACTGCCGAACGAAGCGTCGCAGCAAGACGATGGTGTAGCAACCATCCGTGTGGAAAAAGTCACTGCGGTGCGTGACTTGCTGTTGCCGCAGCAAACCGCCTTGACCGCGCTGAAAACACAAATCGATACCTGGCTGAACGATCCTGATCCGGCTATCGCGGAGAACAATGCGCTCGCTCATCTCGATGAAATGATCAATGGTTATTTACCACTCGCACACGCAATCGGCCAATTCGGTCTGTCCGGCGCGGCAACCGGATTTGTATACGATTGGCGGCGCGCCCAATTCCTGGCGTTGCTGGAAAAACTGCAAAACATCGTCACGCGCTGGCAGACGGCGCTGCTGGAATTCGAGCAACGCATCGCCGGTTTCGCTACGCTCGATCCGGCAATGCCGGTCGAAGACAAAATGCAGTATCTGATGCAAGCGGCGTTATTGATCGTGACCGAATCGATCCCGATCCCGGCATCGAACGATCCCAACGATTTGCTCACCACGTTGAATACCACGCAAAAAACCAATTTTCAGAACAGTTTGACCAATCTTGGAAATCTGCTGGCAACCGCCAGCCAGGTTGGCGCGTTATACGCGGCACTACTGGCCAAGGAAAGTGACATTGCGCTGCACGATACGCAGGCGCTGGATATGACCGACAATAAAAAAGCCATCGTCAGTTTTGCACAAACTTTGCAAGCCAAAGTGCAAGCGCTGGCGGCGGATATCGACAAGCGCTTGGCCGCGGCAAATGATCTGATCACCGGCGATCCTTCGGCTTCCGCAGAGCAGCGTATCGATGAACTGACGCGGGCGATCCGGCAGTTAACGCACGAGGATTTCGTCATCCTGCCCGAGTTTAATTTGAGCGCCGCGCATGGCGGCGAATGGCAGCAAAGCTACGATAATCGCGCACAATTGCTGAATTATCAGAAAAATGATCTGAGCGTGGATTTTCCCGAAGACAATTGGCTATACGGTGTCGCCCGGGTTCGGGAAAAATTGCAACGCTGGGAAAGCGTGACGCAATTTGGCGAGGCGTTGAACAATGTCAGTCTAAGTCTGACGCCGTTGCAGTTTCCTTATCGTTCTGACGATCATTGGCTGGCGTTGCAATATCCCGATACCCAGCCCGGCACGGGCGATCCGTTTGTGATCGACGGCGACAAATTGCTGTATACCGCGCATTACGCCGATGCCTTTGCGCAGAATTCCGCCATTTGCGGCTTATTGCTCGACGAATGGACCGAAGTCATTCCGACTACCCAGGAAACCACCGGATTGACGTTTCATTACGACCGCCCCAATTGCGAAGCACCGCAATCATTGCTGCTGGCATTACCGGCCAACTTTACCGGTCACTGGCAATGGCAGGATCTGGTCGATACCTTGCACGAAACCTTGGACATGGCGCGTAAACGCGCCGTTGAACCGGCGCATTGGAACGAAACCGAATACGCCCGTTTTCTGCCTGCCGTGATTTCTTCAGTCACCCGCTATCCGATCATGATGACGCTGGATCTGGCCTTCAATAACGCGGTGCAATTCAAAACCAATGTAGAGAATTAACCATGAACGATTTTATTGCGATACAAAATATCCAGGAAGTGCTCGATCGCAAGGTGCTGTTACCCACGGTGGTACTGTGGAACCGGCTGGAAGGACGGCCGCGCACCAAAAACTTCACCCGCGCGTTACGCGCCGAAGTCCGCGATCCGCTGTGGATGCTGTGCAAGCAATGGCAAACCGGCGAATTCAAAGGCGATGACGCCGGATCACCGATCTTCGCCAAGGTACACATGACCACTACTGAATTGACCCAATATCAACCGGGCGATGCCGCCGCGCAGGATTTCGACCGGTCGGCGCCGCTGGAAGCGATCGTCGAACAACGGCCGCTGCCCTACAACGGGCAGCAGCATATTCTGTCGCTGGATATCCGTTTGCTGATGGGCCGGCAATGGCTCAAGTATTTGCAGTCAGCCGGTTTGTCCGCGCTGAAACCGCAATACCTGCAACATGCCGCTTATCGAATTGCCGAACCCGATCCCTCCAGCCGCAACGATGCTTTTCTGACCGCGCATCCGGCAGTATGGCAGAGTTTCTCGGCGATGGCGGGACGCGCGATGGATGGCGCCAATCTGTACTTTTATCTGAAAGCCGATAACCTGCATCACGCCTACGACGGCATTACCTTGGCCAATGACGGCGACAAGATCACCATCGATGGTTTGGCCGGCAAATTCGTGCAATGGTACGAGCAGTTGTTTTATCAGCCAGGTCACGATCAGAAAGATGCCTGGCAGCCGCAGCAACTGGAATATCAATTTGCCGTGTCGGCGCCCCAATCGGGTTCGGAAAAAGTCATGACCGCCGAGGAGTATTACCAAGGCCGGCTGGATTGGTATAACCTGGATGTCGATCCGGCCCGCGAAAGTTTGGGCGGCGGCAATGGCGATCCGGTGGAAGGAAAATCCACGCTGTCGTTCTTCCCCACCGCGATTCAATTCGAGGGCATGCCGAATACCCGCTGGTGGACGTTTGAAGAAGGCAAAACCAATTTCGGCGACATTAAACCCGACACCACCGATATCAACAAGCTGTTGTTGATGGAATTTGGTTTGGTATATGCCAACGATTGGTTCTTGGTGCCCTTCCAATTGCCGGTCGGCAGCATCGCCAATGTGCAAGGACTCGCGGTCACTAACGTATTCGGCGAAAGAACTTGGGTCGCGGCGTCAGGTTCCGGCAGCGATGAAAACTGGCAACGCTGGGCGATGTACAACCTCACCGTCAAAGGCAACGATGACGTGCGCGCCGATACCTCGCTGCTGCTGTTGCCGACCGTGCCTAAAATTCAGGAAGGCAAACCGCTGGATGAGCTGTGGTTCGTACGCGATGAAGTCGCCAACATGGTATGGGGCATCGAAAAACATATTCCATTGGCGACAGGCCGCAGCAAATTAGGTAACGAAGCAGGCCGCGAGCTTTTTATCCGCCTGGAAAGTATTCTGGATAGCGAAATCGAAGGTGGTCTGGTGGTGCCGGAAATTCCCGAATCGAGCGCGGCTATTCGCTATCAACTGATGCAAGGCGTGCCGGAAAACTGGATTCCGATGATTCCCGTGCACCTGGACAATAACAACCGGGAAATCCAATTGCAGCGTGCGTCAATGCCGCGCATCATCCTGGGCGATCCCGATCCGTCGGAGAAAATCAAGCCGCGCACAGTATTGTTACGTCAAGGACTCGACCAGCAACCGCCGCAACCTTATTTTCTGCACGAAGAAGAAGTGCCGCGAGCCGGTATACAAGTCACGCAAGCGTATCAGCGCACCCGCTGGAACAACGGCCAGGTCTTCTGCTGGCTCGGCGTGAAAAAACAAACCGGCCGCGGCGAAGGCAGCAGCGGTCTGGCGTTTGATCGCGTCAAACCAACTAATGAACGGCTGCGCCGCGCGCTAAGACCAGCGCCAAAGTAATTTGCGCGCAATCCCGGCAACATTGCCTTTTGCCGCCTGCCGGTCCAATCCCAGGCTAAAAAAATTACGATCATCGGTATGAGACCTTTGCACGGTGTCATGAGCGGTACGAGAATAAGGCAAAAATTTGCGAAAAAGCGGAGTTTACACGGAGTAAATGAGCATTTTTCGCGAATTTTTAACGCAATTATCGTGCCGCGTAGTAACCGTGCAAAGGTCTCGGTATATAATTTCTGCTTTCAATTTTTTGCCTACCAACATGCAGAAACCTGAACCACCGGTCATTGAACCGTTTACTTTCGTGTTTAGCTGGCGACGCTTCCTGATTCATTGCGCCATCATGGGATTTTGTGTCTTCCTTGGGCTGATGACTTGGTATTTCGGCAAACCGCATAGTGTGCGGCTTTATGAAACGAAGTCGGAAGCGCTATTAGCAACGCCGATAGCACCGGGTATTGACATGGCTCTGGATGCGCGCAGCTCCGTCGCCGTCAAGGAAGGCCAACCGCTGCATGTGGAATTGTTCAAGGGAAATGTATATTTTGATATCCAAAAGGATGCCGTTCATCAACTGGAAGTAAAAGCCGGCAATACCCTCATCAAGGATTTCGGCACCCGTTTTAGGGTGCAATTGCATAAGGACGGCACCGGTCATATCGCCGTTGCCGATGGGCACATCAAGATTCATACCCCTTCCGGCAATGTTTTTCAAATCAATGCGCATGAACAAGCCGAATTTGACGACACCGGCATCAGCAAACACCGGTTGCTCACCGAGCGAGACATTGCGCCCTGGCGATCCCAGCAGGAATGACCAGGCGATGGCCCCGGTTATGCTTTGTAATTTGCTCGCGCTAAGAGCGCACCACCAAGCATCCAAAGCCTTGCCGGGTTAAGCTTTGGCAGGCGTTACGCGCCTGATTTTCCTGCAATCCCACCAATCGCGCCCGGTACAGCTTGCGATTGCTGATTTCCACTTCGGTAACCGCCACTTCGCCGGGTATCAAGCGAGCCGCCGCTTGCGCATTGGCGCGCGCGCGGTCGGGTTCATGATAGGAACCGATTTGTACTGCCCACCCCTCTTTGGCGGATGATTGAGCTTTTTGCGATTGCGGCGGTGACACCGGTGTCTGCGCGTTCGGAACCGGCGGATTGTGCCGCGATGCAGCCGCTACCACCGTATCCGCTTTTCTAGGTTGTTGCTGATGCGGTTTTTGTGCAGGCGCGGGAGCCGGTGCGCTCACTTTCGCCGCAGCCGCCGTTGTTACGCGGGCTGGCGTTTTCTGGCTGGCCACTTGGTTTGCGCGGCTGCCCGGATTCAAACTGCGGTCGATCAATTGCGCCATATGCTGATCGCGCGCCGCAGCCGTATGGCCGCCCATGACCACCGCGACGACACGGCGGTTCCCGCGTTTCGCCGAAGTCGCGACATTAAAGCCGGACGCGCGGATAAAACCGGTTTTCAATCCATCGACGCCGGGAACATTGCGCACCATGCGGTTATGGCTGTTGTATGTCACGCCTTTATAGCTAAACGATTGCGTCGAGAAATAATGATAGTGCTTGGGAAAATCCTTCATCAACCGCGTCGCCAGCGTCGCCATATCCCGCGCCGTGGTTTTTTGCTCGCCGTTCGGCAAACCGGAGGCATTACGGAAAGTGGTTGAGCGCATCCCGAGCTGACGCGCCTTATCGGTCATCATGCGGCCGAAATTGGCTTCGCTGTTGCCCAACGCTTCAGCAACCACAGCTGCGGCATCGTTCGCCGAACGCACAACCAAAGCGGGAATCGCATCGCGCACTTTGAGACTGTCACCGGCACGCAACCCGATATTGGTCTGCGGCATACCGGCGGCATAAGCCGACACTTTCATCGGTGTATCCATCGTCATTTTGCCCCGCTCCATCGCTTCGAACAGCATATACAACGTCATCATCTTGGTCAGAGAAGCCGGATAACGGATCGCGTCCGCACTGTCTTGGTGCAGCACGGCGCCGCTCTCGGCATCGATCACAATGGAAGCATAGCGGGGATTCGCCTGCGCCGGATTCAACAAGAACAAGGACAACAATGAAACTGCAGCGGCGAGAAGTCCTTTTTTGATTGCGCGGTTTGAAAAGAACATGAATGAGTACCTCTTGAATATTGATCTAAAAATGGAAACCCTGTGACTCACGCTGAGCCAGCTTTTGCAAGTCAAGCTTGCAATTCCGGATATGACGATGGGCTTATTATTTTTTCCACTTTTTTATTGACTGCTCTCGTTCGATGCCATCAAACGCGCTACACGCATAAAAATTGTCCGTATCAATCCTTCATGCCATGCATTCTAAAACGAAAGCTTTATTACATAATTCCTAATAAATAGCATATTTTGCCTTATCTACAAAGTATTTTCTGCGATTACGCACGCCGCTTGTTACCTTTAGACCCAATCATTGCGGGTGAATCAAACACCTATGGGCTGTAACCACCGTCACTCACATTTACTTAAGTATCTATAATATAAATATTTTTTAACATCAATGCAGACCCCGGCGCCATTTTGAGCGCAATTAATAAAGCTAGGCATATAGCTACGCAAAATCATTTTATCAATCTTGATTGTGTTATTGCGAATAACAAGGTATGAATTCTTGGTGAGTTTTCTCCCGCGAGAATTGCTTATGTCGACTATTTCTAGGATTGCACAACTAACTGCGAAGGCTTGATCGGCTATTACGTTCTTAAAGTATCAAGTTTGTCATGCAGTTTCTGTAACTCTGGCAAGCGCCGATTGTAACCAGTTTCTTCGATCAATTTGACTGCACTCGCGACATGCTTCTGAAGGATCAATCGTGTATCGCTGGAAAAAGATTGCGGAGCAAATTCTTTCTCCGCTAATAATAATTTGGCCATTTCCAGGTGATAATCGATCAAATGTAGTCGCATACCGCTCGGTTCGGCAATATCATACACATCCTGCAAATCCTGACGGGCACGGTTAAAATCGTGATCGGGATTTTGGGTATCACGATACAAAGCAGCACGAGCAAGCAACCCTAAAGGAAGGTCGTCTTGTCGCCTCGATTCATAAAAGCTTTGTATTGCTTGATCGAGCCAAAAAGCCGCTTCAGTAAAATTATTTCTGCAATAAAAAGCCCATCCATGGGTTAGTTGATCGAGGGCAATATCAAGCATGCTCATTCCTATTCCACCATCAGCTTGTCGCGAAATTTTGTAGGCATACTCAGCTTGCCTTAAGGCTCTCGATACTTTCCCTTGCTCCAACAACAAATCACGATAAAAAAAACCAGACTGCGAATACAATTGCGGTTTATTATAGACCCGGCCAATAAATAGTTTGAACTTTGAGTGATATTGCATGCCCATAGAAGAATGGAGAAAATAGATGCAAGAACCTTAAAGGATGAAGCGCTGCATGAACGGCGGCGGCAAGTGATTCG
>WBZO01004056.1_pt1 | contig 16190 bp, 16 predicted proteins | sample 5204261 | NCBI WGS metagenome assembly WBZO01 (sample SAMN12412400, study PRJNA552823) | activated sludge metagenome | isolation source: activated sludge from anammox sidestream of wastewater treatment plant... | place: USA: North Carolina | collected 2017-09 | reverse complement strand
CCACCCGAAGACGGCGGCGGCATGCCGCAGACGAGGTAGACGCGCCGGTAAGGCGTGCAGATCGGCTCGCGCTGACGCGCGCGGTAGGCGGCGAGGTCGGTGAGCGTCATGCGCCCGGGGGTGGCCGTGCCGCCGCGCGTGTCGGCGCTGGCCTCGACCACCGCCGCGGCGATGGCGCCGCGGTAGAAGGCCTGCGCGCCCTGCTCGGCCAGCGTGCGCAAGGTGGCGGCCAGCGCCGGGTTCCGGAGCAGCGTGCCCGCCGGCTTGGCGCTGCCGTCGGCCTGCAGAAAGAGCGCGCGAGCGCGTGCATCGCCCTGCAAGGCGGGTGCGGCCGCGGCGATCGACTGCCCCAGGCGCGGGCTGATGGGAAAGCCCTCCTCGGCCAGGCGGATCGCCGGTTCGAAGAGCACGCGCCAGGGCAGGCGCCCGCCCTGGGCATGCGCCCGTTCGAGCATGCGCAAGAGTCCCGGCGTGCCCACCGAACGGCCCGAGGCGCGTGCGCTGGGCACGGGCGGGCGATGGTCGTCGTCGTCGATCCAGCGCAGGTCGTTCGCGCGCGCCGCCGCGGGTGCGGTCTCGCGGCCGTCCCAGGCGAACAGGCGTTCGTCGCGCGCCCGGTAGTGCAGCATGAAGGCGCCGCCGCCGATGCCCGAGGACTGCGGCTCGACAAGGTTGAGCACCATCTGCACCGCGATCGCGGCATCGACCGCCGAGCCCCCTTGCGCCAACACCTCGCAACCGGCCTGCGCCGCCAGCGGGTGCGCGGCCACCACCAGGTCGCGCCTGGCCGTGACGAGCCGCTTGCGCGTGTAGCCGGTGGCGATCTCGGGGGCGCCGGGCGCTCCGGGCCGCCAAGCGTCCCGCGCCTCTTCGAGCTGCGGCGCCCCGCAGGCGCCGACATCCGATGCGCGCGGACTCGCACAACCGACCAGCAGCGACAGCGCCGCCACCGCTGCCGCGGCGACGGCACGCAGGACGCGAGAGCGATCGGGTGCTTGCACGCCTCAGAACTGCTTTGGAAGTCCTGCCTGCTCGAGCACACCGTTGGCGGTGTGCCGCGACAGGATCCTGTGGTCGACCGGGAAGGACAGGCCGCTGCGTGGGGAGTACCAGATGTCGTGGTCCCCCTTGCCGTGGCGGACGAACACGCAACCCGCCGTCTTCAGCAGCCGGATCAACTCCGGCGTGAAGCTCTGAACCATGCGGCTCAGCTCGGCGCGGGGATGGCGATGGAGAAGCGCCGTGCAAGCAACTCGACGGCGACCTGCCTGTCGGCCGGCATGCACCCGTTGGCCTCGAGCAGATCCGGGACCAGGGTCTTGAGCTTGGCGTCCAAGTCCTCGATGGTCGCAGCCTCGGTCACGAGGCCCGGCACGTCATCCGAGGTCGCGACCCAGACACCGGCCTGTGCATCCCACTCGGCGCGAACGAAGTAGGGCTTGTCCATGGCGGCATGGTACGCCTGCCGCGCAAGAGCGGAGATGAGCACCGCCAGCCCGCTTCGCGAGCTCGGAGCCAGAATCCCCGCATGCGAATCGCGCACATCCTTTTCAGCCAGGGCTTCGGCAGCCGCCGTCAATGCGCGGGGCTGATCGCTGCCGGCCTCGTGCGCGTGGACGGGCGCGTCGTCGACGATGCGGCGGCCGAGTTCGAGCCCGAGGGACTGGTGTTCGAGGTCGAGGGTCGCGCCTGGCCGTATCACGCGAAGGCGCTCATCCTGCTGCACAAGCCCGCGGGCTACGAGTGCTCGCGCAAGCCGCGCCATCACCCCAGCGTGATGAGCCTGCTGCCGGCGCCGCTGCGCACGCGCGGGGTGCAGCCCGTGGGCCGGCTGGACGCCGACACCACCGGGCTGCTGCTGCTCACCGACGACGGCGCGCTCATCCACCGCCTGAGCTCGCCGCGCCAGCACGTGCCCAAGGTCTACGAGGCGCGCACCCGGCATCCGCTGACGGCCGAGCAGGTGCAGCGCCTCGTCGACGGAGTGGTGCTCGACGACGACCCGGCTCCGGTGCGCGCCCTGCAGGCGCGGGCCACGGCGCCGCAGGAGCTGCGCCTGGTGCTCGCGCAAGGCAGGTACCACCAGGTCAAGCGCATGATCGCCGCCGTGGGCAACCGCTGCGAGGCCTTGCACCGCAGCGCCTTCGGTGCGCTCGAACTGCCGGCCGATCTCGGCCCCGGGCAGTGGCGCTGGATCGAGCCGCAGGCCATCGTGCCGCCGCGATAATCGCGACCATGCAGGTGTACCGCGGCTTGCCCCGCTCCATTTCGCTGGCCGAAGGCGGCTGCGCGCTCACCATCGGCAACTTCGACGGCGTGCACCGCGGCCACCAGGCCATGCTGGCGCTGCTCACCAACGAAGCCCGCCACCGCGGCCTGCGCTCCTGCGTGCTGACCTTCGAGCCGCACCCGCGCGACTACTTCGCGCGCCGCCAGGGCAAGCCGGAGCTGGCGCCCACGCGCATCGCCACCCTGCGCGACAAGCTCGGCGAGCTCGAGCGCTGCGGCATCGAGCGCGTCGTCGTCGTGCGCTTCGACGAGCGCATCGCGGCGCAGAGCGCGCAGGCCTTCGTCGACGACATGCTGGTGCGCGGCCTGGGTGCGCGCTACGTGCTCGTGGGCGACGACTTCCGCTTCGGCGCCGGGCGCAGCGGCAACTACGCCATGCTCGACGAGGCCGGCACGCGCGCGGGCTTCGACGTGGCGCGCATGCTCAGCTACGAGGTGCACGGCCAGCGCGTGTCCAGCTCCGCCGTGCGCGAGGCGCTGGCCGAGGGCCGCATGGCCGCCGCCGCGGCGCTGCTGGGCCGCCCCTACACCATCAGCGGCCACGCCATCCACGGCCGCAAGCTCGGCCGCGAGCTGGGTTTTCGCACGCTCAACATCCGCTTCCCGCACGAGCGCCCGGCCGCGCGCGGCATCTTCGTCGTGCGCGTGCACGGCCTGGGCAGCGGCCCGCTTCCCGGGGTCGCCAGCCTGGGCCTGCGGCCGACGGTGGAGGAGAGCACGCGCATGCTGCTCGAAGTGCATTGCCTGCAGTGGCCGCCCGCGCTGGGCACCGAAGAGGGCTACGGCCGCGTGCTGCGCGTGGAGCTTCTGCACAAGCTGCACGACGAGCGGCGCTACGCGTCGCTGCAGGCGCTGCGCGAAGGCATCGCGCGCGACGTCGACGACGCCTGCAACTGGTGGCGCGCCAACGACTGATCAGAAGCGGTAGCCGACGCCGGCGCTGGCCGACCAGGACGAACGCTGCCGCGCGATCGGGCTCTTCGCAGCCGGACCGAGAAGCCGCGTGTAGCCCGGCCCGCCGACGAACACCCAGTGCTCGCCGATCTCGGCCCTCGCATTGAGCACGAAGCCCACCTCGCGCACGCCGAAGCCGGGGTCGTAGACCGGGTAGCCGCTCCTGGCGGACTGCTCCTCGTCGACCCCGAACCAGGTCTTCATGTAGCGCGGCCCGGCGATGGTCACCGAGGCGGTCGAGGTCAGCGTCAGGCGCGGTGTCGCCTGCCACTCGTACTGGATTCTTGCATCGGCAACGTTTCCGCCGCCGCGATTGAAGGCGTCGACGGTCCAGTTTCCCGCCAATTGCCAGCCGCGCGCGAACTGCCAGCTTCCGCCGATTCGCAGGCGCACGGTGCGCTTCACCTCGCCCATGCCGGCAAGCTCGGGGCTGTCGGTCTCGTCGCGTCCGTTGTCCAGCCGCAGGCCCAGGCTGAGGTCGAAGACGTCGCTGTGCGCGAGGTCGATCCCCAGGCCGCGGCGGTCGGCGTCCTCGCGCCGCGCGGCAAAGCCTGCGCCGCTACTCACCGTCACGCGCCCATAGCGAATCAAGAGGCCCGGACGGAAGGCGAAGTCCGATCGCGCCGAGCCCTTGTACTTCGGCCCCCAGAGCATGACGCCGGTCACGGCGCCACTCAGACCTTCGACGGCGGCCGCCGGCAAGGCCAGGCCCAGACCGAAACCGAGGAGGACAAGCGTGCGTGCCGGGTTGAACGGGCGTCGTCTCATGGGGCCACCGGTAGAATCGGCGCATGCGATTGTCACTGGTCCGGCCACGGCTGTCCGTGCACTTTCAGGCGGCGACGCGCCGCCAGACCACGCGCGACCGAATTCGGCGTCCAGCGCCCTGAGTGTCCGCACGCGCCGGGCCGCAGCCGCGGCCCGTTGCATCTTCCCCCACCGATGTTCCCCTGCAGCCTGCGCGCTGCACCCTGGCCATGAGCGAATCCAAGCCCCAAGCCGCGAGCCCCGAATACCGCGCCACGCTCAACCTGCCCGACACGCCCTTCCCCATGCGCGGCGACCTGCCGCGGCGCGAGCCCGGCTGGGTCAAGGCCTGGAACGAGGAAGGCCTTTACAAGCGCCTGCGCGACGCGCGCCGCGGCGCGACGCTGTTCGTGCTGCACGACGGCCCGCCCTATGCCAACGGCCAGATCCACATGGGTCACGCCGTGAACAAGGTGCTCAAGGACATGATCATCAAGGCGCGCCAGCTCGCCGGCTTCGACGCGCACTACATCCCGGGCTGGGACTGCCACGGCCTGCCGATCGAGAACGCGATCGAGAAGAAGCATGGCCGCGGCCTCTCGCGCGACGAGATGCAGGGCAGGAGCCGCGCCTACGCCCGCGAGCAGATCGCGCTGCAGATGAGCGACTTCCAGCGCCTGGGCGTGCTCGGCGACTGGGAACACCGCTACGCGACCATGGACCCGGGCAACGAGGCCGGCGAGATCCGCGCCTTCAAGCGCGTCATCGAGCGCGGCTTCGTCTACCGCGGCCTCAAGCCCGTGTACTGGTGCTTCGACTGCGGCAGCTCGCTGGCCGAGTTCGAGATCGAGTACGAGGACCGCAAGAGCCGCACCGTCGACGTCGGCTTCCTCGCCGCCGACGCCAGCAAGCTCTTCGCCGCCTTCGGCATCGCACCGCTCGACAAGCCGGCGTTCGCGGTCATCTGGACGACGACCTCCTGGACCATCCCCTCCAACCAGGCGCTCAACCTCAACCCCGAGCTCGAGTACGCGCTCGTCGACACCGCGCGCGGGCTGCTCGTGCTCGCCGCCTCGCTCGTCGAGAAGTGCCTCGCCCGCTACGGCCTGCAGGGCCAGGTGCTCGCCACCACGCGCGGCGAGAAGCTCGGCGGCCTGGCCTTTCACCACCCGCTGGCGCTGGTGCATCCGGGCTACGCGCGCACGAGCCCGGTCTACCTGGCCGACTACGCCACCGCCGAGGACGGCACCGGCATCGTGCACTCCTCGCCCGCCTACGGCCTGGAGGACTTCAACTCCTGCGTGCAGCACGGTCTGGCGCTGCACGACATCCTCAACCCCGTGGGCGGGCAAGGCGTCTACGCCGCAGACTTCCCGCTCTTCGGCGGCCAGAACATCTGGAAGGCCGTGCCGCAGATCATCCAGGCGCTGAAGGACGCCGGGCGGCTATTCGCCAGCGAGGAGATCACGCACAGCTACCCGCACTGCTGGCGGCACAAGAGCGCCGTCATCTACCGCGCCGCCTCGCAGTGGTTCATCCGCATGGACGAGGGCGAGGGCGTCTTCACCAAGGACAAGGCGGGCAAGACGCTGCGCCAGCTCGCCCTCGACGCCATCGAGGAGACGCACTTCTACCCCGAGAACGGCAAGGCGCGGCTGCGCGACATGATCGCCAACCGCCCCGACTGGTGCATCAGCCGCCAGCGCAGCTGGGGCGTGCCGCTGCCCTTCTTCCTGCACAAGGACAGCGGCGAGCTGCACCCGCGCACGATGGAGATCCTCGACCAGGCGGCCGACATCGTCGAGCGCGGCGGCATCGAGGCCTGGAGCCGCGTCCGCGCCGAAGACATCCTCGGGCCCGAGGACGCCGCGCACTACACCAAGAGCAGCGACATCCTCGAGGTCTGGTTCGATTCGGGCAGCACCTTCCAGCATGTGCTGCGCGGCAGCCATCGCGGCGACGCGGCGCAGCCCAGCCATCACGCGCAAGGCCCCGAGGCCGACCTCTACCTCGAAGGCCACGACCAGCACCGAGGCTGGTTCCACAGCTCGCTGCTGGTGGCCTGCGCGCTCTACGACCGCGCCCCCTTCCGCGGCCTGCTCACGCACGGCTTCACGGTCGACGCCCAGGGGCGCAAGATGAGCAAGAGCCTGGGCAACGGCATCGAGCCGCAGGCGGTGATGCACAAGCTCGGCGCCGAGATCATCCGCCTGTGGGTGGCGGCCAGCGACTATTCGGGCGACATCGCCGGCGACGACAAGATCCTCGCCCGCGTCGTCGACGGCTACCGCCGCATCCGCAACACGCTGCGCTTCCTGCTCGCCAACACCTCGGACTTCGACCCCGAGCGCGACGCCGTGCCGCCGCAGCGGATGCTCGAGATCGACCGCTATGCGCTCGCGCGCGCGGCGGCCTTCCAGGCCGAGGTGCTGGCGCACTACGAGCGCTACGAGTTCCACCCGGTGGTGGCCAAGCTGCAGGTCTACTGCAGCGAGGACCTGGGCGCCTTCTACCTCGACGTGCTCAAGGACCGGCTCTACACCACGGCCGCGGACAGCCCGGCGCGGCGCAGCGCGCAGAGCGCGCTGTGGACGATCACGCAGGCCATGCTGCGCTGGATGGCGCCCTTCCTGAGCTTCACCGCCGAGGAGGCCTGGAAGCTGCTGCGGCCGGACGCGGTTTCCATCTTCACCGAGACCTACCTGGACCTGGGCACACCCGACGCCGCGCTGCTGGCGCGCTGGGCGCGCGTGCAGGCCATCCGCGAAGCCGTGAACAAGGCGATCGAGGAGGTGCGCGCGCAGGGGGGCGTCGGCTCCTCGCTGCAGGCCACGGTGCGCGTCGGCGCGGCAGGCGACGATCTCGCGCTGCTGCGTTCGCTCGGCGAGGACCTGAGGTTCGTGCTCATCACCTCGGCGGCCGAAGTCGTCGAGGCCCGCGAGTTGACGGTGACGGTGACCCCATCGACGGCGAGCAAGTGCGAGCGCTGCTGGCACTGGCGCGAGGACGTCGGCCACGACGACGCGCACCCGGGCCTGTGCGGACGCTGCACGAGCAACCTCTACGGCGCCGGCGAGCCGCGGCGCGTGGCCTGATGGCGCGCGCCGGCCGTTCGCCCGGCCTCGCGCTGTGGCTGGCGCTGGCGGCACTCGTCGTGCTCGCCGACCAGCTCACGAAGACGCTCATCGTCCACAGCTTCCAGCTCGGCGACGCGCGCCCGCTCACGAGCTGGTTCGCGCTCGTGCGCGCGCACAACCCGGGGGCCGCGTTCTCCTTCCTCGCCGGGGCATCGGGCTGGCAGCGCTGGTTCTTCGCCGGGCTTGGCCTGGCCGCCTCGGCCTTCATCGTCTGGATGATGCGCAGCCATCCGACGCAGAAGCTCTTCTGCTTCGCCGTCAGCATGATCATGGGCGGGGCGCTGGGCAACGTCATCGACCGCCTGCTGCACGGCCACGTGATCGACTTCCTGCAGTTTCGCTTCGACCTCCTCGCGCCCGTCTTCCGCGGCGGCTACTTCCCCGCGTTCAACCTCGCCGACAGCGCGATCACGCTGGGCGCCTTCTGCCTCATCGTCGACGAGATCCGGCGCGTGCGCCGCGCGGCGTGATGCGCGCGGCCCGCCGCTTCAGCGGCGGCGCAGCACGTGGATGAACTCGCTGCCGGCGCTGCTCTGCTCGACGAGTTCGTGTCCGGTCTGGCGCGCGAAGGCCTGGAAGTCGCGCATCGACCCCGGATCGGTGGAGACCACGCGCAGCAGCTCGCCGGCCTGCATGTCGGCCAGCATCTTCTTCGTCTTCAGGATGGGCAGCGGGCAGTTGAGTCCGCGCGTGTCGAGTTCTCTCTGGGGATTCATGGCGTGGTCCCTGAAAGGTTGAGGCCTAGCCCGATCGGCGCGGCCAGTCGATGAATTGCGGCTCGTGGCCGCGCGCGCGCAGCCAGTCGGCGAGCGCGAAGCCGGTGCCCGCGCGCCAGCAGCGCACGCTCGCGGGCGTGAAGAGCTTGTACTCGGCGAGCTCGGGCGAGAGCCGGATCTCGCCCTGCGCCTGCGCGTGGTAGGCGACGATGAGCTGGTTCATGCGCTGGAAGTCGTAGACGCCGATCAGCGACAGGGACTTCACCTGCAGCGAAGTCTCTTCCGCGACCTCGCGCGCGATGCCGTCCTCGGGCGTCTCGCCGGCCTCCATGAAGCCGGTGATGAGGCCGAACATGCGGTGCGTCCAGAAGGCATTGCGCGCCAGCAGCAACTGGCCGTCACGGTCGATGCACTCGATCACCGCCGCCAGCACCGGCACCGGGTTGTTCCAGTGCGTCCAGGCGCAGGCCGGGCAGCGCAGCCGTTCCTTGTCGCCGCTGTCCTCGGCGGCGACGATCATCTGCAGCGGCGCGGCGCAGTTCGGGCAGTAGCGGTGCTCGTAGGCCATGGTGCGATGGGGTGCGCGTCGCGCGAATCAGGCAGGAAAGACGCCCGTGGAGAGGTAGCGGTCGCCGCGGTCGCAGGCGACGAAGACGATGGTCGCGCCTTCCAGTTGCGCGGCGAGCTGCAGCGCGACCCAGCAGGCGCCGCCGGTGGAGATGCCGGCGAACAGGCCCTCCTCGCGCGCCAGGCGCCGCGCCGTCTCCTCGGCATCGGCCTGACCGACGCTCACCGTCTCGTCGACCAGGCCCGGATCGTAGATGCGCGGCTGATAGGCCTCTGGCCACTTGCGGATGCCCGGGATGCGCGCGCCTTCGGCGGGCTGCGCGCCGACGACGCGCAGCGCCGGGTTGCGACCCTTGAGGAAGCGCGAGACGCCGGTGATGGTGCCGGTGGTGCCCATCGCGCTCACGAAATGCGTGACGCGGCCCGCGGTCTGCTCCCAGATCTCGGGGCCGGTCGTCTCCTCGTGCACGCGCGGGTTGTCGGCGTTGGCGAACTGGTCGAGCACGCGCCCCTTGCCCTCGCGCTGCATCTGCTCGGCGAGGTCGCGCGCGTACTCCATGCCGCCCGAGCGCGGCGTGAGCACGAGCTCGGCGCCGAAGGCCTTCATCGTCTGCGCGCGTTCCACGGAGAGGTCCTCGGGCATCACCAGCACCATGCGATAGCCGCGGATGGCCGCGGCCATCGCCAGCGCGATGCCGGTATTGCCGCTCGTGGCCTCGATCAGGGTGTCGCCGGGGCGGATCTCGCCGCGCTCCTCGGCGCGGCGGATCATGCTGATCGCCGGGCGGTCCTTCACCGAACCCGCGGGGTTGTTGCCCTCGAGCTTGGCCAGCACGACGTTGCCGCGCGCAGCGGCCGCCGGGCCGGGCAGGCGCTGCAGGCGCACCAGCGGCGTGTGGCCGATCGTTTCCTCGAGCGTCCGGTAGACGGGGGGCTTGGAGCTCATCGCGAAGTTTCCTTGCTGGCTGCGGATTGTCGCCGCGCGCGCGTGCCGGCCAAGACCCGCATGACATAATTCCTCGCTTCACGCGTGCCGTCGGCAGCACCCACGAGGCCCGGGTGGCGAAATCGGTAGACGCAGGGGACTCAAAATCCCCCGCCGCAAGGCGTGCCGGTTCGAGTCCGGCCCCGGGCACCACGGCGCAAAGCGCTCGTGGCCACACGCCCCTCGCGCGACACTCGCGCGATTCCTACAGGACGCGTTCCGCCTCTTGACGACGCCCGCCTGCGATGCGATCTCTGTCGGGATGAAGCCATCGGTGCGCGAAGCCCAGCGCGGCTATCGTTCGACGCCCGTCGGACATCGGCCTGGATGGATGCGGGCATCGACTGCTCTGCCAGCCTGTGCCCGACGACTTCGCTGCGGCACCGGCCCGTCACGAAGAATCGAAGGACACCCAAGCCTTGCACTGGATCGCCCCCACCGAGAAAGACGCCGCCTTCACCTCGCTCGAGAAACGCCTGTGGGACGCGGCCGATCAGTTCCGCGCCAACTCGGGCCTGAAGGCGCAGGAATACTCCGGCCCCATCCTCGGCCTGATCTTTCTGCGCTTTGCCGAGGTGCGCTTTGCCGCCCAGCGCAAGAAGCTTGAAGCGGCCGGCGCCAGCTCACGCCGCGGCAGCCGGGTGGATGAGCCCGCCGCCTACCACGCCGACAACGTGCTCTACCTCGCTCCCGAGGCGCGCTTCGAACACCTGCTGACCCTGCCCGAGGCGGAGGACATCGGCGGCCAGGTCAACGCCGCCATGCGCGAGGTGGAAAAGCACAACCCGCAGCTGGCCGGCGTGCTGCCCAAGACCTTCAACCTCTTCACCGGCACCCTGCTCAAGGAGCTGCTGAAGAAGATCTCCGAGATCCCGGCCACGCTCGACTTCGACGCCTTCGGCCGCATCTACGAGTACTTCCTAGGCGCCTTCGCCATGAGCGAGGGCCAGGGCGGCGGCGAGTTCTACACCCCGGCGAGCATCGTGCAGCTGCTGGCCCAGGTGATCGAGCCCTTTCACGGCCGCATCCTCGACCCCGCCTGCGGCTCGGGTGGCATGTTCGTGCAGTCGGCGCGCTTCGTGGCCGAGCACCATCGCAACCCCGCCGCCGAGCTCTCCATCTGCGGCGTCGAGAAGACCGACGAAACCGGCCGCCTGGCGCGCCTGAACCTGGCCGTGCACGGCCTGGAGGGCGACATCCGCCACGGCGGCAACGTCAACAGCTATTACGACGACCCGCACGCCGCCACCGGCGCCTTCGACTTCGTGCTCGCCAACCCGCCCTTCAACGTCAACGCGGTCGACAAGGAGCGCTTGAAGGACATGGTCGGCGCCGGCCGCCGCTTCCCTTTTGGCCTGCCGCGCAGCGACAACGCCAACTACCTGTGGATCCAGCTCTTCTATTCGGCGCTCAACGACCAGGGCCGCGCCGGCTTCGTCATGGCCAACTCGGCCTCCGATGCACGCTCGAGCGAACAGGAGCTGCGGCAGAAGCTGATCGAGGCGCGCGCGGTGGACGTGATGGTGGCCGTGGGCCCCAACATGTTCTACACCGTCACCCTGCCCTGCACGCTGTGGTTCCTCGATCGGGGCAAGGCAAAGACGAAGCGCGCCGACACCGTGCTCTTCATCGACGCCCGCCACATCTACCGGCAGGTGGACCGCGCCCACCGCGACTGGACGCCCGCGCAGATCGGCTTCATCGCCAACCTGGTGCGCCTGTACCGCGGTGAAGCCCTGGACCTGACCGTGGGCGGCGAGGAAACGGCGATCAAGCTGCAGCAGGTCTTCGGCGAGGACGAAGACGGCCAACCCAGCTACGCCGACGTGCCCGGCCTGTGCAAGGCGGCCACACTGGCCGAGATCGAAGCGCAAGGCTGGTCGCTCAACCCCGGCCGCTACGTCGGCGTGGCCCCCGGCGAGGACCTGAGCGACGAGGACTTCAAGGAACAACTGGAGGCGCTGAACGAGGAGCTGCAAACCCTCAACGCCCAGGCGCGCGAACTGGAGCAGACCATCGCCGCGAATGTGGCGGGGATTTTGGGGGGGTGAGGATGGGTGTGTGGCGGCAGCTTCGGCTTGGGGATTGCCTGACTCTGAAGTCAGGAGGAACACCATCAAAAGCACGCGCTGAATTCTGGAGCGGCGATATTCCATGGGTCTCCTGCAAAGACATGAAGGTCGAGCGAATCTACGATGCCCAAGACCATCTCACGCCGCTCGGAGCAGAAAATGGGACAAGGCTGGTTCCGCCGAACACGATTCTCTTTGTTGTTCGAGGGATGATTCTTGCGAGAGAGTTTCCCGTTGCTCTGACGAAGCGAACGGTCGCGTTCAACCAAGACCTCAAGGCCGTGGAGCCAGCAGAGTTCATTGACAACGAGTTTCTGTTCCATTGGTTTCGTGCGAACACATACGAGATTCTTGGTCGCGCAGATGAAGCAGGTCACGGAACAAAGCGACTCCAAACTGACCGCCTGCTCGCAATGTCGGTTTCAGTCCCCCCGCTTCCCATCCAACGCCGCATCGCGGGCATCCTGTCGGCCTACGACGAGCTGATCGAAAACAGCCAGCGGCGCATCAAGATTCTGGAGGCGATGGCCCGCGCCCTCTACCGCGAGTGGTTCGTCCACTTCCGCTTCCCCGGCCATGACACCGTCCCCCGCGTCCCGTCCCCCCTCGGCGAGATTCCGCAGGGGTGGGAGGTGAAGAAGCTGGGGGAGATTGCCGAAGAAATGCGCCGAAACGTTGGGAAAGGGAAACTCGACGAACCACAGCCTTACGTCGGCCTCGAGCATATTCCGCGCCGTTCGCTCGCACTTGACGCATGGAAGACGACCACCGACCTCGGCTCAAACAAACTTGAGTTCAAGAAGGGAGAAGTCCTTTTCGGGAAGATTCGGCCGTATTTTCACAAGGTTAGCGTCGCACCATTCGATGGCGTGTGCTCCGCCGATACCATCGTCATTCGTGCCCGTCGCCATGAATATTACCCCTTTGTCGTCGCCTGCGTTTCCAGCGACGAGTTCGTGGCACACGCTACCGCAACCTCGAATGGATCAAAGATGCCGCGTGCAAATTGGAGTGTGCTGGAAGATCGCGCGGTTGTGATTCCGAAAGGAAAGGTGGCCGTGCAGTTCTCCCTGTTGATTGCCGACATCATTGCCCAGCAGCAGGCCCTTGTTTTCCAAATCCAAAACCTCCGCCGCACCCGCGACCTGCTGCTGCCGCGCCTGCTCTCCGGCCAGATCGATGTGGAGGCGCTGGCGTCATGATGCGCACCGCCGATGACCTGCTGCAGGAACTGGCCGCGCTGGATGAGTCCCATCGCATCGAGGCCAAGCAGGCACGGCAGATCGACCGTTCGGTCATGGAGACGGTGTGCGCGTTTGCCAATGAGCCCGGCCTTGGCGGTGGCTATCTGCTGCTGGGCGTGCGCCGCGACCCGCAGGATTTGTTCGCCAGCGCCTATCGGGTGGAGGGCATCGAGAACCCGGACAAGCTGCAGTCCGACCTGGCCAGCCAGTGCGCCAGCGTGTTCAACCGGCCGCTGCGGCCCCGCGTCTCGGTGGAGGAGCTGAACGGCAGGACCGTGGTGGTGGTCCATGTGCCCGAGGCGGCACCGGCCGAGAAACCCGTCTTCATCCAGAGCCTGGGCCTGCCCCGGGGTGCGTTCCGGCGCGTCGGGTCAACCGACCAGGAGGGCACGGACGACGATCTGGTGGCGCTGTATGCCGGCCACCAGCTCGATAGCTTCGACGCTGCGGTGCTGCCCGATGCGGAGATGAGCGACATCGACCCGGCCGCGCTCGACGATTACCGGCAGCAGCGCCGGGCGATCAATCCGGACGCCGAAGAACTGGCCTGGTCGAACGACGAGCTCCTGCTGGCCCTGGGCGGTGCGCGACGCAACAACGGACAGCTTCAGCCCACAGTAGCCGGGCTCGTGCTGTTTGGCACCGGCATGGCCTTGCGGCGCTGCTTTCCGATGATGCGCATCGACTACATCCGGGTAACGGGCCGGCAATGGGTAGAGAACCCGGACCACCGCTTCGACACGCTGGAGATCCGCGCGCCGCTGTTGACCGCCATCCGCCGCGCCACCAACACGGTGCGCGACGAGCTGATCCAGTCCTTCTCGCTGCCCGAAGGCGCCTTGGCGCGTGAGGACGAGCCCACGCTGCCGCTGCGGGTGATCCGCGAAGCCATCGTCAATGCGGTGATGCACCGCAGCTACCGCATCCACGGTGCGATCCAGATCATCCGCTACGCCAACCGGCTGGAGGTCCGCAACCCGGGGCATTCCATCAAGGCCGAGGAACAACTGGGCGAGCCCGGCTCGGAAGCACGCAACCCGCGCATCGCCGCCGTGTTGCATGAGGTGAACATCGCCGAGACCAAAGGCAGCGGCATTCGCGCCATGCGCGAGCTGATGCTGGCGCATGGGCTGCTGCCGCCCACCTTCGAGTCTTCGCGCCGGCCCGATCAGTTCGTCGCCACCTTCCTCTTCCATCACTTCCTGGGTGCGGGCGATCTGGCCTGGCTGCGCCAGCTCACGGCCGAGCCGATCAGCGACGAAGAATCACGCGCGCTGGTCTTCGTGCGCGAGCTGGGCGCGATCGACAACGCCGCGTATCGCGCCATCAACCGTACCGATACCCTGAGCGCATCGGCCCATTTGCGCCGCCTGCGCGACCTTGGCTTGCTGGAGATGAAAGGCGCTGGCAGCCGAACCTACTACGTGCCGAGCGCCCAGTTCGCAGCACGGTCGGCCACCGAGCGCGTCGTCGCCAGTGCGGCTGATCCGCACCAGCCCGACCCGGATACACACCAGCCGCCGGCGAAAACACACCAGCCCTCGGCAGATCCACACCAGCTCCTGGCGGCTGTTCCGCCACCGCTGCGCGCACGGATTCCGGCGTCCGGCACCAAGCCACGCAAGGACAGGCTGCGCGCCTTGATCCATGACCTCTGTGCCTGGCGGGCGCTGAGTGCCCGGGAAATGGCCGCGCTGCTGGGTGGCCGCGACCAGAAACACCTGGTGCGCGAGTTCCTGAGCCCGATGGTCCACGAAGGCCTGCTGGCCTACACCATCCCGGCCATGGAGAACCATCCGGAGCAGCGTTACACCGTGCCGGCCGCGCCAGCGGCAGGCGAGGAGCCGACTGCATGAGCCCCCACGTCTGGAGCGAAGACCAGCTCGTCGAGCAGCCCGCCATCGGCTTGTTCGCAGCGCCGAGCTGGCAGGTGGCCGCGCAGCACCCGCACCTTCACCCCAACCCTCTCCCAGGGGAGCCCGCTCGGCATGGCGGGCAGCATCTGCGTCTGCCGGCCCGGTCGGGTGGCAGGCTCGAACCGCTGCCCGATCAGGCAGCCGAGCGGTGAGGCGTCGAGCCTGCGGCTCGTGTACGACATGACATGCGCCACGTATGATATTTTCATACTTCGTCGTCAAATTCGACCGACGGGCAAGAGGTGCGCCATGCCAACCGTCCGCAAGACCATCACCGTGACCGACCAGCAGGACCAGTGGATCGCCGCGCAGGTGCAGGCCGGGCGCTTCACCAATGACAGCGAGCTGATCCGCGACCTGATCCGGCGCGAGCAGGAGCGCAGCGCCGATCTGCTGGCGCTGCGTCATGCCTTGGTGGAGGGCGAGCAGAGCGGCACGCCGCAGCCCTTCGATTTCGTCGCCTACACCCAGCGCAAGCGCGCCCAGCACGCAGGCTGAGCCCGCCGTGGCCGAATATCGCCTCAGCCCGGCAGCACAGGCCGACCTGGACGAGATCTTCGACTACTCGGCCGCGCACTGGGGGCTGGAACAGGCGCTGCGCTACACGCAGATGCTGGCCGATGCCTGCGCCACCTGTAGCCGGACTGCATGAGCCCCCACGTCTGGAGCGAAGACCAGCTCGTCGAGCAGCCCGCCATCGGCTTGTTCGCGGACCTCGGCTGGACGACGGTCACGGCGCTGGACGAGGGCCTGGGCGCCGCCGGCACGCTGGGGCGCGAGACCCGGGGCGAGGTGGTGTTGACGCAGCGGCTGCGCGAGGCGCTCGTCGAGCTCAACCCCGGCCTGCCGGCCGAGGCCATCCAGAGCGCCATCGACGAGCTGGTGCGCGACCGCTCGGCGATGAGCCTGGAGGCGGCCAACCGCGAGATCTACCGGCTGCTGAAGGACGGCATCGCAGTTTCCATCCCCGAGCGCGAGCACGGCGGGCAGAAGACCGAGCGCTTGCGGGTGGTGGACTGGGCGCAGCCGCAGAACAACGACTTCCTGCTGGTCAGCCAGCTCAGCGTGGTGGGCAGCCTCTACACCTGCCGGCCCGATCTGGTGGGCTTCGTCAACGGCCTGCCCTGGGTGGTGATCGAGCTCAAGAAGCCCGGCGTGCCCGCGCGCGCGGCCTTCGACGAGAACCTGAGCCACTACAGGCAGCAGATTCCGCAGCTGTTCCGGTTCAACGCACTGCTCATCGCCAGCAACGGCACCGACAGCCGCGTGGGCTCGCTCACCGCCGACTGGGAGCGCTTCTTCGAGTGGAAGCGCATCGAGCGCGAGGACGAGCCGCGCCGCGTGTCGCTGGAGGTGATGCTGCGCGGCACCTGCGACAAGACGCGGCTGCTGGACCTGGTGGAGAACTTCACGCTGTTCTCCGAGCACAAGGCCGGGCTGGTGAAGGTGCTGGGGCAGAACCATCAGTACCTGGGCGTGAACAACGCCATCGCCTCGATGCTGCAGGCGCGCCAGCTCGGCCACGGGCGCGGCGGCGTGTTCTGGCAGACGCAGGGCAGCGGC
>WBZO01004055.1_pt1 | contig 16192 bp, 14 predicted proteins | sample 5204261 | NCBI WGS metagenome assembly WBZO01 (sample SAMN12412400, study PRJNA552823) | activated sludge metagenome | isolation source: activated sludge from anammox sidestream of wastewater treatment plant... | place: USA: North Carolina | collected 2017-09 | reverse complement strand
GATGACGACTCCCGCGCGCGTGGCCGCGTCGGTGATGCGCCGCATGTCGTAAATATGCGAGGCGCTTTTTCCCCCCAGGAAGAATCCATCCGAGAGCAGTACGAGCACTTTTCGCCCTTGCAGATTGCGCAGGTTGCGGACGACGCTTTCCAGATTGTCCAGCGTGGCTCGCGTGTAATGGGCGTTTTGCGCGACGATCATTCGCGCTTTCGATTGCGCCTGCAACATCGCCCGTTCGCGCGGCGATGTTCCCATACTGGAGTTTGACGCATTCAGCCCCCCGCCTCCGCCTCCCCGCCCTCCACCGGGAGGCGGAGGCGGCGCCGGCGATTCCAATCGCATGATTTCCTGTATCGCAAGTTCCAGGGCGTCGTAATCGCCCAGATCAATCAACTGCGCCTGGTAATCGGAGATTCGCGGAATGTCGGATGAGCTTGTGACCGTGCGGTTTTGTACGTTGAGCCGGTTGATCGCGCGTTCCAGCACATCGCGCTCGTTGGTGAACTGCTGGAACATCCCGATGTTGCCGCTGGTAGTCACAATCGCCACCTGGTCGCCCGGCGCCATCTGGGCGTTGATGAAGCGTTGCAGCGTGCGTTTGGCGTTCATCAAATTCGCAGCTTCGAGATGGAAATCATCAACTGCCATAACGATGTAACGTCCGGCTTGAACTTCGACGGTAGGGGCGGTTGGAGAGGGCTTTCCTGCTGGCTTCTCCTTCTCGACCGCCAGCCATTTTGCAGGTTGCGCCGACGTGCCGATGGCGAAATGCGTGATCTCCTGCTTCTTACCGTCTTCATACAATTCGAAATCTTCGCGCTTCAGATCGCGCACGAGCTTGCCGCTTTTGTCCGTGACGGCAACATCAATCTGAACCAGTTCAGTTTCGAGCCGAAGCAGAGGCTCATTCTGGTTCTTCTGCTCTTTGCCTTTTTGCTCCTGAGCTTTTTGCTCCTGAGAATGAACTGAATAAAATTTCGCCGGGATCAGAATAAAGAGAGTTATTGCCGCCAGCGTGTAAAGGGCGGCGTGAGTGGTAAAATATTTCGGCAATCGGAGAGTCATATTGCATTCTCCTGTTGAAGAAAACCAGAGCGAGTTTACATTCTTAACATCATCGGGCTGGACGGAGTTAATTTGAAGCCCTCACGAGTTGTTTCAGCAAGTCTTGATGGGCTTTCCCGGAACTTTTTACAACAGGTGGCTGTATTCACAATTGCCCCGACAGTAATCATAAAATCTACAATGACCGATAAGGAGTGAGATCACGATGAAACCAATGTATCAAATCACCGCCAAACAATTGATCGTGCTTGCGCTGATCACGGCTGTGTTCGCCGCGAGCGGAGTTTTGGTTTATGACCGGTTCGGTTCGGATCTGCTCGGACGATGGGCGGGTGCGAAGACCGACAAAAACGCCGCTGAAATCGCGGTCAAGGATTTGACCGATCCTTCAGTGGCGACCGATGAAAAGAATAACGAAGAGGTCTATCAGGCGATGAGTCCGGGTGTGGTCAACATCACTTCGACCACGACGGTTCGCGATTGGTTCGAAGCTTATCAAACCCAGGGATCAGGCTCAGGCTCGATCATAGACAAGCAGGGACATATTCTGACCAATTTTCACGTCGTGCAGCGCGCGGATAAACTCGAAGTCACACTGGCCAACAACAACAAATATTCCGCCCGATTGATTGACGCCGATCCCGACAATGATCTTGCCGTGATCAAGATTGACGCGCCGCGTGAAAACCTGACGACGATTCCTTTGGGCGAATCCAAGAGCCTGCGCGTCGGCCAAAAAGTGCTGGCCATCGGTAATCCGTTCGGACTCGACCGCACGCTGACCACCGGCATCGTCTCCGGCCTCGCGCGTCCGATCCGTTCGGAAATGACCGGCAAGCTGATTGAAGGTGTGATTCAAACCGATGCGGCGATTAATCCCGGAAATTCGGGCGGGCCGTTGCTCAATTCGCGCGGCCAGCAGGTCGGCATCAATACGCTGATTTACAGCCCGTCGGGAGGCTCGGTTGGCATCGGCTTTGCGGTTCCGGTTGATACAGCCAGGCGCATCATCTCAGACATCATGCAATACGGACGCGTACGCAAGCCGCGACTCGGCGTCGAATCAATCACCGTGAACGGGCAGTTGGCCAGGGTTCTGGAATTACCAGTGAGCGAGGGCTTGATGATAACCGGCGTTGTGCCCAACTCGGCGGCGGACAAGGCTGGGATCAAGGGCGGCACGGATGAGGTTCAGGTCGGCAGGTATGTGATTCCCATCGGCGGCGACATCATCGTCGGCATTGACGGCCAGAAGATCGGTTCGCGCGACGACATGGACCGCGCGCTCAACAACAAGAACGTCGGTGACCGTGTGCAGGTAGAAGTGATGCGCGGAAGCCGCCGGACGACGCTCACGGTTCAACTGGCCGAGTTGCCGCAATCGGCGCGGCAGCGAATGTGATCCAGGCGCCATCGGTCAGAATTCTGTTGAGGGTTGTAGAGGGAGAGCTGAGGGGAAACACAAAAGCGCAAATCAGACGCGAAAAGCGCGAAGAACTTCCTTCGCGCTTTTCGCGTTTGACTTGCGCTTTGGCGTTTCCTGCGATTATTTCTTTTCAGCCTGTTTGGCTTCGTCCTGTTTCAATTTGAAAGACCTTGCAATCGCGTCGGTGTGGCTGCGCAGCGTGCCCAGGATGTTTCTTCTGCCGGTGAATTGAAGCACGTAAATCGTCTTCTCATCCCCGCGCAGATAATAAACGCGCCCGGTGAAAAGCTGGCCCGCCGTGTTTTTGTAATCATAAGAGAGCAGTGCGCCCGACTTGCCTCCCCCGAGCAGGAATTTTTCCAGAGAGAGTTTGTCGTAACTTGGCGCGAATCGAACGCGCTCCTGCTCGTCTTTCGCCGCGTAATCCATCGGCTCGGCGCCTTCGCCCAATCTGACTTTCAACGCGCCATTCTCGCGCACTTTGTAGACGATGTTGACGTCCTTGCGGCCAAGCCCGTCCGTGTTGACTATGCCCAGCCATCCGGCAGGCAGATTCAACGTGTATTTGCCGTCCGGGTCTTCAAAGACTTCGGTCGCGCTCTGCGCAAACGCGGCGGGAGCAAGCAAGGCCGCGAACAAAACCAGCAGCGAATAAAAACGGTATGAACGAATCACGATGCGTCTTCCTTCCAATTGATTTTTGTGCGCGATGCGGGGTCAACCATCGCGCGGAATTCTTTTCCGCCAAGCGTTTGAACGATAACTTCGCGCTGAATTGCAACCAGACGATCAACGCCTGACGCAGCCGCGTCAATCATCCGGTTCATCAGATCGCGGTCGAAAGGCTCGGTTTCGGCGGTGCCCTGAATTTCAACGAAACGTCCATCGCCCGTCAGCACGACGTTCATATCAACTTCGGCGGCTGAATCTTCGCTGTAATCCAAATCGAGCAGCACGCGTTCTCCGACCACGCCCACGCTGACCGCCGCGACATAATCGCGCAGCGGCGCGCGCGTGATCTTCCCGGCCTCCATCGTTTTGTTCAATGCCAGCGCGAGCGCGACAAAACCGCCGGTGATCGCCGCCGTGCGCGTCCCGCCGTCGGCCTGAATCACGTCGCAATCAATCGTCACCGAGCGTTCGCCCAGCGCGGCCATGTCAACCACCGAACGCAGGCTGCGCCCGATCAGGCGCTGGATTTCGTGCGTGCGGCCCGAAGGCCCGCCGCGCCCGATCTCGCGCTGGGTGCGCGATTCGGTAGCGCGCGGCAACATTGAATATTCCGCCGTAATCCAGCCCACGCCTTTGCCTTTCAAAAACGGCGGCACTCTGTCTTCAACGCTGGCCGTGCATAAAACGCGCGTCTCTCCCATTTCGACCAGCACAGAGCCTTCAGCGTACTTCGTGTAACCAGTTGTCATCCGCACGGGGCGCAAATCCGACGGCTGACGTCCATCCTTGCGGGCTTCATTTTGATTCGAGTTTGTCATGTCCCCACACTTCAACCGCCTCAAGATAATCGAGAGGCTCTCCCAGGATTCTTTCCGCGATCTTGTGGAATCGCCCAGCCGCATCGGTCACATAAAAGCGGCTCACGCCTCCACTTGAGGATTGATTGAGCGCCCGGCGATTTTCCAGCAATTGCGCCGTCTCTTCCGCCGTAGCCTCAGCCGAATCAACCAGTGTGACATTGGCTCCAATCGTGGCGCCGATCACAGGTTTGAGCAAGGGATAGTGCGTGCATCCGAGCACCAGCGTGTCAATCCGCTTCTCACGCAACGGCGCCAGATATTGCTCGGCGACAAGACACGCGACCTGCGAATCGGTCTCGCCCTCTTCAACCAGCGGCACGAACAGCGGACAGGCGTGCGAGAAAATCTCGACATCGCGGTTTGGGGAAGCTACACGAATGGCGCGCTCATAAGCTCCGCTCTCAACAGTCGCTTCCGTTGCGATCACGCCGATTCGCCCCGTGCGCGTCACGCGCGCGGCCATTCTCGCCCCAGGCCCCAGCACGCTCAGCAGAGGCAGATCGAACTCCGCCCTGAGCCGCTCGCGCGCATTCGCCGAGATCGTGTTGCAGGCGACGACCAGCATCTTTACGCCTTTGCGAAGCAGGAAGCCGGCGTCCTCGACCGCGTAACGTTCGATCGTTCCGCGCGATTTCACCCCGTAAGGCACGCGCGCCGTATCGCCCAGATAGATCACGCTCTCCTGCGGCAAACGCCGCCGCACCGCGCGCAAAACCGTCAAACCGCCGACGCCGGAATCGAAAATGCCAATCGGAAGAGAATTCATGGTGAAAGAAAATCAAAAAGCAGAAGGCAAAAGTTAAAAGGCAAAAAGTCGGAATCTCCTCTTTTCATTTTCGCCTTTTGATCTTTGCCTTCTGCCTTCTGATTTCCACAATGGAGGTGGAGAGAATCGAACTCTCGTCTGGCAGCCGTCTACGAAGGAATCTACATACTTAGCCGCTTCGCTTGAAATTTCGCCTCGGCGCGGTAGCTGAAGCGGCGAAGAACCGCGCCGAAACTATGCCAGAAAAATCTCGCCCTTCAACTCTGACCTGCGTTGAAGAACCAGCCTGTAAAGTCGACGCTCGACTTCGCGCCCACAGGCGAGACGCGAGCGAACGGGCAGTGAACTAGGATTAACTAGGCTGCCATTGCGAGTTCAGTATTCGCAATTAAGTTTTGCCTGCAGTTTACGGGTTACAAGCTTCCCGGTATGCATCCGTCGCTTCAGGTCTTCCATCGAAACCAGTGCACCCCCATAAGGTTTACACATTCAAGCGAACGGCTTAAAGTTTACGCAGGCGGTTGATTGAGTGTCAAGAACCCATTTCGCCGAACCTTTTTACGCGCTATCGTGAATCGAATTTGCCAATGTCCGACAGTTCAGAGAGTGATCCGTTGTTTGATGTTTCCACGCCGCTTGGCTTCAGTGCGCGCGTGACGCGATCTTATTGGGAATTGATCGTCACGATCAAACATCCTGTGATGGCTGGGCGCGAGGAGGATGTAAAACAGACCCTGCGGAATCCTGATGAAGTCCGCCAAAGCAAAAGCGACGATCAGGTTCTTCTGTTTTACCGGGCCGAGCGTGACAAACGGTGGGTCTGCGCTGTAATCAGGCGGCTCAATGGCGAGGGCTTCTTGATCACAACTTATCCGACTGACGCAATCAAAGAAGGAGTTCAAATATGGCCAACGTGAAAGTCTTCTACGACCGTATCGGAAACACACTGACAGTGTGGTTCGGCGATTCGCAAGATGAATACGTTTGCGAAGAGACCGGCGACGAGATCATTTTGATGAAGGACGAGTCCGGTAGAGTGATCGGATTCGAGAAGCTGAATTTTTCTGAGGCAAAGTCTGAACAAGTCAGAGTCGCGTTTGAGACAATAGCCGCTTGAATCCTGGCCGGTGATCCATCGGCGGAAAATTTTGATTCCTTGCCAATCGAACCAATGAACACATCGCCCACTTCACCTCTGATCTGCGTTCCAATTACTGAAGTCGGCCCTGACTCGTTTGTGGCCACGATTCGATACGAAGCTGAGCACATCGCCGACGCCATCGAACTTCGCTTCGACTACGTGACAGCCGGAGATCTGCCGGACTTGATTGTTGAGTTGTATTCATACATCGCGCACATCAGCAAGCCGTTGATCCTCACTTTCCGCCCACGCGAACAAGGAGGCTGGCGCGATCTGACTTTGCAGGATCGCCGCGATTTCTGGCGCGGGTTGTCTCCGGAATTTACCAATGCCATTACTTTCGCCGATTTCGAGCTTGATCTGGTCGAAAGTTTTATCGGCGAGCAACCGCCCGTGCCGTGGGAGAAGGTCATCTGCTCCTGGCACGATTTTGCGGAAACTCCGCACGACCTGATTGCGAGATTTGAGCGGATGGCCGCTACGCCAGCCGCCGTAGTTAAAATCGCCACGCAGGCGAATCGCATCAATGATTGCCTGCGCATTTTTGAACTGATCGAACACGCGGGAGGCAGGAAGCCGGTTATCGCGCTGGCGATGGGCCTGCCCGGATTGATGACACGCGCGCTGGCGTTGTCGCGCGGCGCGATGCTGACTTTCGGTTCGCTTCGTCGCGGAGCCGAGAGCGCCGCCGGGCAACCAACCGTCGCCGAACTGCGCGATCTTTACCGAGTCAAAGCTCTGTCGCGCGAGAGCATGATTCTGGGCATCATCGGCAATCCCGTCGCCCATTCGCGCTCGCCGCTGATGCACAACGCGGCTTTGAAAGCTTTGAGCCGCGACGGCGTTTATCTGCCGTTCGAGGTTGATGACGTTGATTCATTCGTCCGCGACTTCGTTCAGCCGAAGACCAGAAAACTCGACTGGAACCTGCGCGGCTTGAGCGTGACGATCCCGCACAAGCTGGCCATCATCCCGCATCTCGATTTCGTTGACGCGACGGCGAAGGCCATTGGCGCGGTCAACACGGTCGTGATCGAAGGCGAGCGACTACACGGTTACAACACCGATGTCATCGGCGCGATGAAGCCGTTGGATGAATTGATTGATGTGCGCGGCGCGCGCGTGGCCGTGATCGGCGCAGGCGGTTCGGCGCGGGCGATCTGTTACGGACTGCGCGAACGCGGCGCGGACGTGACGATTTACGCGCGGGATGTTCAGAAGGCCGAGCCGCTCGCCGATGAATTCAAAGCGCGAACCGCATTGCTCGAATCGTTCAGCGGCGAGGCGGACGTCGTCATCAACTGCGCGCCAATCGGGATGCATGGCCACAGCGAAGGCCAGAGCCTGATCAAGGCTGAATCGCTCGAAAGCGTGAAGCTGGTTTACGACCTGATCTACACGCCGGAAGAGACTGCGTTGCTCGGCGACGCGAAGCAGGCTGGATGTCAGACGCTGGGAGGATTGGCGATGCTGGTCGGGCAGGCGGCGGAGCAGTTTCGGTTGTGGACGGGTGTGGAAGCTCCGATTGACGTGATGTGGCGCGCGGTCAGTCCTCAAGCGCGAACATCACCGCCATCGCAATCCCCAACAGCAGATTGAAAGCCATCAGCGTCGTCGAGAGCCTGTGCAGTCGGTTGAATTCGACGCGGCGCGGATCGTCCTTCGGCGTGCGGTCAACGCCTGAAGACATCCTGGCGCGCAGTTGATCCAGCTTGCGCGAAATGATCAACCCCGAATAGAGCGCGAGGCCGAGCATCAAGGCGGCAATCGCGTAACGCGTGATCTCCGACGCGTACAAATGATGATTGAAAGCTGCGGCCCATCGCATCAGACCAGCGATCAGAATGGCCGCGCCGCTCGCATACATCACGGGATGGAATCGTTTCAGGATCAGCCCGAAAGTCCTGCCGGCCTGTTCGCGTGAAGATGCCGTCTGGAAGATCGCGGGCGCGGCGATGAAAGCCAGCGCAGCCATCCCGCCGACCCAGGTCGTGATGGCGATGATTTCGATGATGGCGGAAAACGTAATCAGGTTTCGCACGAATGAAGTCCTCAAAAATTGTTTATTGCCTCAGCTAGCGCGGTAATGTACTGCCCTGCCTGCTTTGCGCCAAGCCTCGCGCATCCCTGGGGGCGAATCGCTTCCAGCGTGCTCTCGGCAAAGGGCGTATTGAACGGAAATGGATTACTCGCCAAAAGCACGGTGGAATCCACGCGAACCCAGAGCATAGAGCGACAAGCCGCAAACCAGCATGAACGCGACCGACCCGATGATCTTCAATTCAAACCCTGTGATCCCAGCGACAGCCGGCGGCGGAATGAAGCAGGCGGCGATGGCCAGCAACGTCGCAGCCAGTCCCGTCGCGCCGAGCGTCTTCACTCGAACGGCGTTGACTGCCTGATCCAGCTTCAACCAGGCGGCGAGCAGGTAAACGTAAGTGACCATCACCAGCACAATCGAGCCGCCGAGCAGCGCCAGATAAGCTTCCTGCAAAGTCGCGCCCCACGTGTTGACGAGGATCAACGCCGTCGCCACCGAGGCCTGCGCAATCAGCGCGATGTGTGGCGTGCCGAAGCGCGGGTGCACTCGCGCAAACGCCCTGGGCAGGTAATGATCCAGCCCGATTGCGAACGGCACTCGCGCGGGCGCGCTCAGCCACGACGCCCCGCAGCCGAGCAATCCGAGCAATTCGATCAGGACAACCGAAGCCGCAATCCACAAAAATCCCTGATCGGCATGTCGCGTGACGACGGAGTTGATGGCCTGGACGTGGCCGTATATCGCGTTTGGCTCGCCCACGCCGATGATGAGAGTCGCTCCGTAAGTCAGCAGATAACACGCCGCCACCGCCGCGCCGCCGATCATCAACGAGCGCGGGATGTCCCGCTGCGGCGTGTCGGCCTCCTCGCTCATCGCCGAGCCGAGGTCGAGTCCGACCAGCGCGTTGAGCGCGAACGGCCACAGCGAGAGCTTGCGCCAGAGGTCAATGTCGAGTTGCGGCGATGCGTTCGCCACCGCCTGCTCCGGCCAGAGCAGCTTCCACAACGCCGCCGCAAGCAATCCAGCGGCGATGGTCAGCCGCCCGAATGCGCCGATGTTTTGAATCCACTTGCCCTGGCCCAGTCCGGCAATGTGCAGCAGCGCCGACAACCACAGCGCGCCGCTCGCAATCAGCGTGACGAGCGTTGGGTTGTTGTTCAACCATGCGGTCTGATCTCCACCCAGCAAAGCCGCGACGGCGACGATTCCGAGAAAAACACTTGGGACGTAAAGAAACGTGTTGACCCAGTAACACCAGCCGCACACGAAGCCGTGAAAATCGCCGAACGCCATTCGCGTCCATGCGTAAACGCCGCCTTCGCGCGGGTGTTTCGCTGAAAGACGCGAGATAGCCACTGCGTAAGGCAACATGAACGTGAGCATCCCAATCGCCCAGATCAGCAGGCCCAATTTGCCCAGAGGCATCGTTTGCGAAATCGTGCCCGGCGTGTAAACGGCCACGATGTTGAGCAGAATCAGGTCGCGCAGTTTGAGCGCGCGTTTTAGCGGAAACGAAGAGTCGGTCATCAATTTTTGCCCTGAGAGTTTTTGCGCGGCGAATGATGCGGTCTGCGGACAATTTTCGCAATACGGACTTTGTGCTAAGCTGCGCGCCATCTTCACAAATCTATTCAAATCCAATCCTGGAGGGTTTCGTCGTGATTGTTCCGCTCAACGAATACGATTTTCTGAAACGCGCATTGGCCGTTTACGGCGATTGCGAAGCCATCGTGTCGGGCGACCTGCGCCTGACTTACAATCAATTCGGCGGGCGCGTCAACCGCTGGGCGAATCTGATGCGCTCGCTCGGAATTGAAAAGGGCGAGCGCGTGGCGATCATTTCGCAAAACGACCACCGGATGATGGACGGTTTTTTCGGCGCGCCGCTCGTCGGAGCGGTTTACATGCCGATCAACTTCCGCCTCATCGCCAGCGATTTTGAATACATCCTCAATCACGCCGAAGCGAAAATGCTGATCGTCGAAGACTGGCTGGTTCCGACGATTGAAGATATCCGGCCTCAACTGAAAACCGTTCAACATTTCATCGTCGCCACAAACAGCGCGGACATCCCGCCGGGGTGGCGTAGTTACGACGCGTTGCTTGATTCCGCGCCCGCGAGCGCGCCAGAGCCTGCGGATGTTGACGAAAACGACATCTCGACGATCCTTTACACTTCCGGCACGACCGGCAAGCCGAAAGGCGTGATGTCAACGCATCGCAATCTCTACATCAACGCCATGAATTCGATCATCGAATTCGGACTGACGCACGACGATGTTTATTTGCACACGCTGGCGCAGTTTCACTGCAACGGCTGGGGATTGCCTTACGCCGTGACCGGTGTCGGCGCGAAACACGTCATCGTCAAAAAGTACGAACCCGCGAGCTTCTTCGACCTGGCGGCGCGCGAGCGAATGTCGTTCGCCTGCATGCCGCCGACGATGATCAACATGGCTATGAATCACGGCTTGAGTGAAGCGCAACTCGCCGCGCTGCCGCGCAAAGGCGTGCGAGTCGGAACCGCCGGTTCGGCGCCGCCTATGGCCTTGATCAAGGCGATGCAGGAGCGTTTGGGCTGGGAGGTGATTCAGATTTACGGCCTGACCGAAACCTCGCCGTTCCTGACCGTCTCGAAAGTCAAACCACACATGCGCGATTGGCCCGAAGAAGAGAAGTTGCGAGTGCAGACGCGCACCGGTTACCGCATGCTCGACGTCGAATTGCGCGTCGTTGACGACGAAGGCCAGGACGTGGCTGCGGACGGCCAGCAGGTCGGCGAAGTAATAGCGCGCAGCAACGTGGTGATGGCCGGTTACTGGCGTCAGCCCGAAGCCACCGACGCCGTGATCGTTGACGGCTGGTTCCATACGGGCGATATGGCCACGATTGACCGCGAAGGTATGATCGAGATCGTTGACCGCAAGAAAGACCTGATCATTTCGGGCGGCGAAAACGTGTCTTCGATTGAAGTCGAAGGGATGCTCTACAAGCATCCGGCTGTGCTCGAAGCCGCGTGCATCGCGATTCCGCACGAGCAGTGGGGCGAGACCATCGCCGCCATCGTTGTGTTGAAGCCGGGGATGAGCGCGACCGAAAGCGAGGTCATAGAGTTTTGCCGCGCGAACCTGGCGCATTTCAAATGCCCGAAGGCGGTCAGCTTCGTTGACGCGTTGCCCCGCACGGCGACGGGCAAGATTCAGAAGAACCTGATGCGCGAAAAATATTGGCAAGGAAGAGAGAAGCGAGTGAACTAGGTGAGCGCGTTAATTTCAGTAGACAACCTGCGAAAAAATTACGGCGCCGTCACCGCGCTATGCGGCATAAGCTTCGATGTCGAAGTGTCTGAATTGACCGCGATCATCGGCCCGTCGGGCTGCGGCAAATCAACTCTGCTGCGATGTCTGAATGGCCTTGAGCTTTTCGACGGCGGCAGCGTGCGCATCGGCGAGATCACGTTGGATCGGAACAATGGCCTTTCGCCGCGCGATTTCAACGCCCGGCTCCGGCAGTTGCGCGAAGAGGCCGGGATGGTCTTTCAGAGCTTCAATCTGTTTCCGCACCTGACCGCGCTGGAAAACGCGACGCTCGCGCCGATGGTAGTTAAAAAGATTGATCGGAAGGCGGCGGAACCCAAGGCGCGCGAGCTGTTGAAGAAAGTCGGTTTGGGCGACCGGATGGATTATTACCCGTCGCAGCTTTCGGGCGGGCAGCAGCAACGCGCCGCGATTGCCCGCGCGTTGGCGATGGAGCCGAAGGTCATGCTTTACGACGAACCGACTTCAGCGCTCGATCCAAGTCTGGTTGGCGAGGTCTTGAGCATCATGCGAAAGCTCGACGACGAAGGGATGACGCAGATTGTCGTGACGCACGAGATGAGATTCGCGCGCGAAGTGGCCGACAAAATCCTGGTGCTGAGCGGCGGCGAACTGATCGAAAGCGATTCGCCGGACGTGATTTTCACCTCGCCGCGTGACGAACGCACACGCAACTTCCTCAGGAGCTTCTTGTGAAGAACTTAAAAGCCACAGAGCCACAGAGCCACAGAGAATTGTCAGGGAGAGTAAAGTCATTCCCTCTTCTTGCTCTGTGTCTCTGTGTCTCTGTGGCTTTCTTGCTTCTTCACCTCTTCGCTTTCGCCGATGCCCAGGAAGCCAGTCCGTTGCGCTGGGGCGGCGATGCGGAAGGCGGCGCGCCGTATCTGCTGCCCAACCCGAAAAACCCGCGCGAGATCATCGGTTTCGAGATTGATCTGATGAACGCGATTGGCAAACAACTCAATCGCAAATCGGTCTTCGTTCAGAATCAGTGGGATGGTTTGATCCCCGGATTGCAGCGCGGCAATTACGATCTGGCGGTCAACGGCATCGAGATCACCGACGACCGCAAACAGCAGGTCAATTTCTCGATCCCGTACTACGTTTGCGGCGAGCAACTCAGCGTGCGCGTTGGAGAGAATGCGATCAACTCGCTTGCCGATTTGAAAGGCAAGATCGCCGGCACGTTGAAGGCTTCACTTGCGCAGCGGATTCTGGAGCGCGAAGGCGGGATGGAGATTCGATCGTACGAGAATCAGAACAACGCCTACGACGATCTGGCCATCGGGCGATTGGACGCCGTGTTGATGGATTGGCCGATTGCAGTCTACTACGCCAAGCCGAATCCGAAGTTGAAATTCACAGGGCCGAGCATAGAGCGGATGGAATACGGCATCGCTGTGCGCAAGGAAGATGCGGAACTGTTGAAGCAGGTGAACGATGCTCTGCTGGCGCTGGTCAAATCGGGCGAGTTGCGGCGCATTTACGAAAAGTGGGGCATCTGGAACGCCGAGACCGATCAGCTTTTCGCCAAATTCTCCTCGGCCTCGCAACCGGGGCAGGTCTACGAAGAATTCACGCAGAACATCACGAAGAAGCTGACGTGGCGCGAGAGGTTGGAGCGTTACAAAAGCTATCTGCCGCCGCTGTTGTTGATCGGCGCGCCGATGACGCTGCTGATTTCGATTCTGGGAATGGCTGTCGCGATAGTGATTGGGTTGATGGTGGCGTTGATCTATCTGTATGCGCCTCAGCCTTTGTCCTGGTTGGCCCGCGCTTACGTCGAGCTGTTTCGTGGCACGCCATTGCTCATTCAGCTTTACCTGATTTTTTACGGACTGCCGAACATCGGGATCAGGCTTTCGCCGCTGGTCGCCGCTGTCGTCGGACTCGGTTTGAATTACGCGGCGTACGAGGCTGAGAACTACCGCGCCGGCATTGAGGCGATTCCGCGCGGGCAGATGGAAGCGGCTTTATCGTTGGGGATGACGCGCGCGCAATCGCTTCGACACGTGATCGTGCCGCAGGCGATGCGGTTGGTGATCCCGCCGGTGACGAACGATTTCATCGCGCTCTTCAAAGATTCGTCAATCGTTTCGGTGATCACGATGGTCGAATTGACCAAGGTTTACGGGCAACTGGCTTCGACCTATTACGACTATATCGGCGTGGGAGTGATGACCGCGGCGATCTACTTTTTGATGGGCTTGCCGTTCGTGCGGCTGGCGCGCTGGGCCGAGAAGCGGCTGGCGACCGACAAGCGAGTGGCTACAACGGCGAAGAAGCGATGGCTCGGTGTTGGCGCAAAACCAGCGGAAGGCTGATCAATCCCAAATCTCAAATCCTGAATCTCAAATCCCAAACCGGAGAAGACAGATGAATCGTCGAGACGTTTTGAAAACAGGTGTGGCCGCGAGTGTCGCGGGGATGGCAAACGTTCCCGTCATCGCCGCTGAAGGCAATCATTTCTATGAACTGCGGATTTACGAAATGCGCAACGACATCCAACCCGCCCGCATTCAGGAATTCTTTCAAAATCAGGTACTGCCGATGATGAAGCGTCAGAACGTCGGGCCGGTCGGTTGTTTCAACGTGATTTCGGGCTTGCGCAGCCCATCGCTCGTAGTCCTGATTGATTACAAATCGCTGGCCGAGATGCAGTCGGCGAGGGAGGCGATGCGCGGCGACAAGGAGTTCGTGAAAGCCTGGCAGGCGTTCGATGCGGCGAATGAAATGCCATACGCGCGTTACGAATCCACGTTGCTCAAAGCCTTCGATTCGCATCCGAAGATCGAAATCTCGCCAACCGATGAGAAACGGCCGCCGCGTGTTTTCGAGCTTCGCACTTACGAATCGCGCAGCGCTTTCAGCCTGCGCAACAAGATCGAGATGTTCAACCAGGAAGAGATCAAAATTTTCCGCGACTGCGGGTTCGCTCCGGTCTTCTTCGGCGAAGCGATCATTGGCGCGCGATTGCCGCATCTGACCTATCTGGTCGGATTCGACAACATGGCTGCGCGCGAAAAGGCGTGGGATGCGTTCAGGGCGAATCCCGATTGGGCGCGAGTGAGGAACAAACCGGGTTGGACTGATCCGGAGGCCGTGTCGAACATTCACGCGGCTTTTCTGCGGTCGACAGCGTATTCGCAGATACGGTAACCTTATGCAGTTCATCGAAAAGAACTCCTTCAACGTGCGCTCCGCCGTCTATCATCTGAAAAAGGATGGCGCCGGTCTTGAGTTCCTTCTTTTCCCAATGATTCATGCCGGCTCGAAGGAGTTTTATGACGAGGTCAGCCGGAGGCTGTCCGCATGCGATTTGATTCTTATGGAAGGCGTTAATTCCCGGAAAGCCAGCCTCCTCACGTTCTCGTATCGAATCGTGAAAAAGATTCGACGCCTGGATTTTGTTACGCAGCGTGACGGAATGAACCTATCCGGCTTCCGCGACAAAATTATCAACTCGGATATAGAGCGGCGCGCGTTTGATGAGCGGTGGTCGGCGCTCCCGCTGGGATTGAAAGCGCAGTTGTTTCTGTTCCTCCCTGTCTGGGTGGTCTATCTTTTCCTCTTCGGCACGAGAGAATCGCTGGCCGAAAATATGGCCACTGAGGATTTACCGTCTTCGGACGAAATTCTCCTCTGGGATGAAAGTTTAGAGAAGTTGGACACTATGCTGTTGGATGAACGCGACCAACAGTTGATTATCCACCTGAAAAATCTGTACAACTCCCACAAGCATGACAAAAAGACTGTCGGCGTAGTTTATGGAGCGATGCACATGCGCAATGCCGTCCGTTTTTTGCTCGGTGGGCTGAATTACAGAGTGGCAGGGTCAGAATGGATCACGGTTTTCGATCTATGAACAAGCAGTCATAGATTTGGGTTATGGTTTGTGAGCGCGCACCCACTCGCTGAAGGCGCGCCGCATTGAGTTGACGCCCTGTGTGGTTCCTATGCCCAGGTGATCTGTTATGACAGAGGGCGGCAGGAAAGGGAAGCGCGCGCTTGTCGCAACCTGTTTGTAACGTTTTCCGGCGAGGCTGTGAAACTCGACCTGATAATTGTCATAACGCCAGACTTCGGGCACGCCGAGGCCGGCGTAAATCGCCATTTTGTCAACTGTGGAATTGGTCACATCAACCTCAATAGCCAGATCAGGCGGCGCGTCAAAATCAATGTCCAGCCGCTTCTTGCCGAGGATTCTGTTCAGATCGCCGATGTAGAAACAATCGTCAGGCTCTTTGCCCTGCAATCGGCTTTTCCGCCGGAGAGTGGTTGAGCGAATTGAGACAAACTCGAGATTAAGCTCTTCAGTCAAAATCTGGATGAGGTGGCCGAAGAGACTTGCAGGCGCTCCGTGTTCCGGCGAAAGAGTCATAATCTCCATCCTCCCATTGTCATAGCTGATCCGCACGTGACGTTTACCTTCAAGCTCTTCGAGCAATTCGCCGTACTCATCCCAGCTCACGTCCTCCAGATACAGTTTTCCGCCGACTGGCAGATGATCAATCGCTTCAAGATAGTCAGTTGCAGTTGAAGTCATAGCTTTCACCTCTGATTTGAATTGCTCCGGCGCCAACAGACGATACACGGTGAAGGCCCCAAAACACGACCAGATTCAAGCCCTACTCTTTCGTGATCGTTTCGTCCAAGTTGAGCAGAACGCGCGAAATCGCCGTCCACGCCGCCGCGTCTTCCATTCTCGCGCCTTTAGGCAGCGGAAACGGCTTGTCGGGATTGTCCGCCACGAAGTTCCACGGATTCAATTCGCCCGCGATGAAGCGTTCTCTCTGCCGGTTGAGCAATCCCAACAACTCCGTCGCCTCTTGTTGCGAGGGCTTTCTCGCCAGCGCGCGCCGAAAAACGTAAACCAATCTCTGTTCGTCGCTCGTCCCGCCTTC
>WBZO01004053.1_pt1 | contig 16195 bp, 11 predicted proteins | sample 5204261 | NCBI WGS metagenome assembly WBZO01 (sample SAMN12412400, study PRJNA552823) | activated sludge metagenome | isolation source: activated sludge from anammox sidestream of wastewater treatment plant... | place: USA: North Carolina | collected 2017-09 | reverse complement strand
GCTGATCGCGCCGATTGCCATGGAGGAAGGCCTGCGCTTTGCCATCCGCGAGGGCGGGCGCACCGTGGGCGCCGGCGTGGTGGCCAAGATCATCGAGTGACACCCGGTCGCCAAGGCAACCGGCGTCACCGATCCGAACACGAACATCGAACGCGAGGATTCTTCCAGGACGTCGATTCGAAAACCGGTCTTTCGACCACAGGGGCATAGCTCAACTGGCAGAGCGTCGGTCTCCAAAACCGAAGGTCGGGGGTTCGATCCCCTCTGCCCCTGCCAACCGACTCGTGGTCCGGCTGCCGCGGCGGCCGGATCAGCAGGCACCACCGGGTGCCGGGTATCCCGCAGCCCGCGCCGTCCGGCCCGCATCGCTTCAACATGGCAACCCAACCGTCCGTCCAGACCATTTCCACCGGCGCCGACAAGGCCAAGCTGGGCGGCTCGGCCCTGCTTCTGGTGGCCGCCATCGGCGCCTTCTATGCGCTCGGCAAGCAGGATCTGTGGCTGCGCGTGCTGGCGCTGCTGGTCGTGCTGGGGGGCGCCGTCGCGCTCTTCATGACCTCGGAGTGGGGGCGCCAGCTCGTGGGCTTCGCACGCGAGTCGGTGCGCGAGGTGAAGAAGGTCGTCTGGCCCACGCGCAAGGAGGCGATGCAGATGACCGGCTACGTCATCGCCTTCGTCTTCCTGATGGCGCTTTTCATGTTCCTGGCCGACAAGACGCTGGAGTGGGTGCTGTACGACCTGATCCTGGGCTGGAAGCGCTGACGACCCGGAGCACGCGATGAGCGACACCCCCCCCTTGACCGACGTGGCGGCACCTGCCGCGCCTGCCCCCGGCTCGAGCATGCGCTGGTACATCGTTCACGCCTATTCCGGCATGGAGAAGGCAGTGGAGCGCAACCTGCGCGAGCGCATCGACCGCGCCGGCATGCAGCACAAGTTCGGCCGCATCCTCGTTCCCACCGAGGAGGTGGTCGAGCTCAAGAACGGCAAGAAGACCGTCACCGAGCGCCGCATCTACCCGGGCTACGTGCTCGTCGAGATGGAGATGGCCGACGACACCTGGCACCTGGTCAAGCACACGAGCAAGGTGACCGGCTTCATCGGCGGTGCGCGCAATCGCCCGGCACCGATCTCCGAGGCCGAAGTCAACAAGATCGTCAGCCAGATGCAGGAAGGCGCGGAGAAGCCGCGCCCCAAGGTCGAGTGGACCGTGGGCGAGTTGGTGCGCGTCAAGGAAGGCCCGTTCACCGACTTCAACGGCGCGGTCGAGGAAGTCAACTACGAGAAGAGCAAGGTCCGCGTCTCGGTCACCATCTTCGGGCGCGCCACGCCGGTGGAGCTGGATTTCGCGCAGGTCGAGAAGATTTGATCCGCGGGCCGCGGATTTCGACGCGTGCCGCCACAGCCCCGGCACGCGTCCTTCGCAAGGGCTGATGGACGAGGAGATCGCGCAAGCGGTCGCTTGAACTCGAGGAGCCATTCATGGCAAAGAAGATCGTCGGCTTCATCAAGCTGCAAGTGCCGGCGGGCAAGGCCAATCCTTCGCCCCCGATCGGTCCCGCGCTCGGTCAGCGCGGCCTCAACATCATGGAGTTCTGCAAGGCGTTCAACGCCCAGACGCAGAGCTACGAGCCGGGCCTGAAGCTGCCGGTGGTGATCACCGCCTATGCCGACAAGTCCTTCACCTTCGTGCTCAAGTCGCCGCCGGCGACGGTGCTGCTGCTGAAGGCCGCGAAGATCGAGAAGGGTTCGGGCAAGCCGCACCTGGAGAAGGTCGGCAAGGTCACGCGCGCGCAGCTCGAGGAGATCGCCAACACCAAGAGCAAGGACCTTACCGCCGCCGACCTCGAGCGCGCGGTGAAGACCATTGCCGGCTCGGCGCGCTCGATGGGCATCACGGTGGAAGGAGTCTGATCATGGCCAAGCTGACCAAGAAGGCCAAATCGCAGCAGGGCAAGGTCGACAGCACCAAGCTCTATCCGCTGGCCGACGCCCTGTCCATCGTGAAGGAGTTCGCCACCGCCAAGTTCGACGAATCGATCGACGTCGCGGTCCAGCTCGGCGTCGACCCGCGCAAGTCCGACCAGGTGGTCCGCGGCGCTGTCGTCCTCCCCGCAGGGACCGGCAAGACCAAGCGCGTGGCGGTGTTCGCACAAGGCGCGAAGGCCGAGGAGGCCAAGGCCGCCGGCGCGGACATCGTCGGCATGGACGACCTGGCCGCCGACGTCAAGGCCGGCAAGATCGATTTCGACGTCGTCATCGCATCGCCGGACACGATGCGCGTGGTCGGTACGCTGGGCCAGATCCTCGGTCCGCGCGGCCTCATGCCCAACCCCAAGGTCGGCACCGTGACGCCCGACGTCGCCACCGCGGTGAAGAACGCCAAGGCCGGCCAGGTGCAGTTCCGCGTCGACAAGGCCGGAATCATCCACGGCACGATCGGCCGGCGCTCGTTCGAGCACGACAAGCTGGCCGAGAACCTGCGCGCGCTGATCGAGGCCCTCAACAAGGCCAAGCCGGCGACAAGCAAGGGCGTCTTCCTGCGCAAGGTCGCCGTCTCCTCGACGATGGGCGTGGGCGTGCGCGTGGACACCGCATCGATCGCCTCCGCTGGGGCCCTTTCGGCCGTTTCGGCCTGATGCAGATTGGTGGGCCGGCGGCTGCAAGGCCGCCGGGCCGTCCAAGACCGCTGGCGAACGGCTGCATTCGGCCGCCGTTCTTAATTTCCAGCGCAGATGGCGTACCCGCTGTGACGAAAGCTCCGATGGGCGCTTCCGAACAGAAGGTCGCTGATTCCAGGTGGGTCGACGGCACCGTCCGCGAAGGCGGCGCCAGGACCCGTTGAAGTGAGGAGCAGACCTTGAGTCTCAACCGCAACGAGAAGGCCGCCGTGGTGGCGGACGTGTCGGCCCAGGCCGCGCGTTCGCAGACGCTGGCGCTGGCCGAGTACCGTGGCCTCACCGTGGCCAACCTCGACAAGCTGCGCGTCGACGCGCGCGCCAAGGGTGTCTATCTTCACGTGGTGAAGAACTCCCTGGCGCGTCGTGCCGTTGCCGGCACGCCATTCGAGGTGGTCCGGGATGCCATGTCCGGTCCGCTGATCTACGGCTTTTCCGAGGATGCCGTCGCCGCGGCGAAAGTCATCGCCGACTTCGCCAAGGGCAACGACAAGCTCGTCATCAAGGGCGGCGTCTACGCCGGCCGCGCGCTGGATGTCGAAGGGGTCAAGGCCCTTGCGGCGATCCCCGGCCGCGAGGTGTTGATCGCCCAGGTGGCGGGCCTGCTGAAGTCCCCGATCCAGCGCCTGGCCGGCGTGCTTGCCGCGCTCGCCGAGAAGCGCGGCGGCGCCGAAGCTCCGGCCGCGGCCTGAAGGATCGGCAGCGCGCGCATCGCATCCCCTGTTCGCACAGACACTCAATCGACATTTCGAGGAACCCCAAATGGCATTCGACAAAGACGCTTTCCTGTCCGCGATGGACAGCATGACCGTGATGGAACTCAATGACCTGGTGAAGGCCATCGAGGAGAAGTTCGGCGTTTCCGCCGCCGCGATGGCTGCGCCGGCGGCCGGCGGTGCCGGCGGCGCCGCCGCCCCGGCCGCCGAGGAGCAGACCGAGTTCACCGTGATGCTGCTGGAAGCCGGCGCCAACAAGGTGTCGGTCATCAAGGCCGTGCGCGAGATCACCGGCCTGGGCCTGAAGGAGGCCAAGGACCTGGTCGACGGCGCACCCAAGCCGGTCAAGGAAGGCATCGCCAAGGCCGACGCCGAGGCCGCACAGAAGAAGCTCGTCGAGGCCGGCGCCAAGGCCGAGCTGAAGTAAGACGCGAAAGCGGGATCGGGGCGCAGTGCGCCTCGACCCTTTCGGGAGGCGACACCTCCAAGGGCGGCGTGCCGCTCTTGCAAGTGTTTCCTGATCCGACTGCAGGGAACGGGTTTGGTCGGACTCCGGTGCAAGGCCGGGGTTGTCCGCCAGCGGCAGGTAGTGGCCTGCCACCAGACCTCGGGCGCAAGGCCCGAGTCGGCTTGCCGCCCCGCCGCGGGGTGACGAGCCAGCCAGTCGCCGACGGACCCGAGCGCCTTGGCCCGGCGCAGGCCCTCGAAACGGAGTGATCCATGGCGCAGCCCAGCACCACCTACACCTTCACCGAACGCAAGCGCATCCGCAAGAGCTTCGGCAAGCGCGAGAGCGTCCTCGACATCCCCTACCTGCTGACCATGCAGCGCGACTCCTACGTCGCCTTCCTGCAGAAGGACGTGGCGCCGGGCAAGCGCAAGCCCGAGGGCCTGCAGGCCGCCTTCCTCTCGGCCTTCCCGATCACCTCGCACAACGGCTTCGTCGAGATGCGCTTCGTCGAATACAACATCGCCAAGCCGGCGTTCGACGTGCGCGAGTGCCAGCAGCGCGGCTTGAACTACGCCGCGGCGGTGCGCGCCAAGCTCGAGATGATCATCTACGACCGCGAGTCGCACCCGCAGAAGGTCGTCAAGGAAGTGCGCGGCCAGGAGGTCTACATGGGCGAGGTGCCGCTCATGACCGACTACGGCTCCTTCATCATCAACGGCACCGAGCGCGTCATCGTCTCGCAGCTGCACCGCTCGCCGGGCGTGTTCTTCGAGCACGACAAGGGCAAGACGCACAGCTCGGGCAAGCTGCTCTTCTCCGCGCGCATCATCCCCTACCGCGGCTCCTGGCTGGACTTCGAGTTCGACCCCAAGGACATCCTCTACTTCCGTGTCGACCGCCGCCGCAAGATGCCGGTGACGATCCTGCTCAAGGCCATCGGCCTGAATCCCGAGGCGATCCTCGCGCACTTCTTCGTCAACGACAGCTTCCGGCTCATGGACACCGGGGCGCAGATGGAGTTCGTCCCCGAGCGCCTGAAGGGCGAGGTCGCGCGCTTCGACCTCACCGACAAGGCCGGCAACGTCGTCGTCGAGAAGGACAAGCGCATCACCGCACGCCACATCAAGCAGCTCGAGGCCAGCGGCACCGGCTTCGTGAGCGTGCCCGAGGACTTCCTCCTGGGCCGCGTCCTGGCGCGCAACATGGTCGACGCCGAGACCGGCGAGATCGTCGCCAAGGCCAACGACGAGCTCACCGAGGCGCTGCTGAAGAAGCTGCGCGCCGCGGGCATCAAGGACTTCCAGTGCATCTACACCAACGAGCTCAGCCAGGGCGCCTACATCAGCCAGACGCTGGCCGGTGACGAGACCGCCGACCAGCTCTCGGCGCGCGTGGCCATCTACCGCATGATGCGCCCGGGCGAGCCGCCGACCGAGGATGCGGTCGAGGCGCTCTTCAATCGCCTCTTCTACAGCGAGGACACCTACGACCTCTCGCGCGTCGGGCGCATGAAGTTCAACGCCCGCGTCGGCCGCACGACGCCCGAGGGCAAGATGAACCTCAGCAACGAGGACATCCTGGACGTCGTCAAGATCCTCGTCGACCTGCGCAACGGCAACGGCGCGGTCGACGACATCGACCACCTGGGCAACCGCCGCGTGCGCTGCGTCGGCGAACTGGCGGAGAACCAGTACCGCTCGGGCCTGGCGCGTATCGAGAAGGCGGTCAAGGAGCGCCTGGGCCAGGCCGAGACCGACGGCCTCATGCCGCACGACCTCATCAACTCCAAGCCCATCTCCGCGGCGCTGAAGGAGTTCTTCGGCGCGAGCCAGCTCTCGCAGTTCATGGATCAGACCAACCCGCTCTCCGAGATCACGCACAAGCGCCGCGTCTCGGCGCTGGGCCCGGGCGGGCTGACGCGCGAGCGCGCCGGCTTCGAGGTGCGCGACGTGCACCCCACGCACTACGGCCGCGTGTGCCCGATCGAAACGCCCGAAGGGCCGAACATCGGCCTCATCAACTCGCTGGCGCTGTACGCGCAGCTCAACGAGTACGGCTTCCTGGAGACGCCCTACCGCCGCGTCGAGGACGGCAAGGTCACCGACCAGATCGACTACCTCTCGGCGATCGAGGAGGGCAAGTACGTGATCGCGCAGGCCAATGCCACGCTCGACGAGCAAGGGCGCCTCGTCGACGAGCTGGTGTCCGCGCGCGAGCGCGGCGAGTCGGTGCTGCTCTCGCCCGAGCGTGTGCAGTACATGGACGTGGCGCCGACGCAGATCGTCTCGGTGGCGGCCTCGCTCGTGCCCTTCCTCGAGCACGACGACGCCAACCGCGCGCTCATGGGCGCCAACATGCAGCGTCAGGCCGTGCCCACGCTGCGTCCGGAGAAGGCGCTGGTGGGCACCGGTGTCGAGCGCGTGGCGGCGATCGACTCCGGCACGGTGGTCACCGCGCGCCGCGGCGGCGTCGTCGACTACGTCGACACCAACCGCATCGTCATCCGCGTCAACGACGACGAGACCGTGGCCGGCGAGGTCGGCGTCGACATCTACAACCTCATCAAGTACCAGCGCTCCAACCAGAACACCAACATCCACCAGCGCCCGATCGTCGCCCGCGGCGACAAGGTGGCCGCGGGCGACGTCGTCGCCGACGGCGCCAGCACCGACCTGGGCGAGCTCGCGCTCGGCCAGAACATGCTGGTGGCCTTCATGCCCTGGAACGGCTACAACTTCGAGGACTCGATCCTCATCAGCGAGCGCGTCGTCGCCGACGACCGCTACACCTCGATCCACATCGAGGAGCTGGTGGTGATGGCGCGCGACACCAAGCTCGGCGCCGAGGACATCACGCGCGACATCCCCAACCTCTCCGAGCAGCAGCTGGCGCGCCTCGACGAGTCCGGCATCGTCTACATCGGCGCCGAGGTCAACCCCGGCGACGTGCTCGTGGGCAAGGTCACGCCCAAGGGCGAGACCACGCTCACGCCCGAGGAGAAGCTGCTGCGCGCGATCTTCGGCGAGAAGGCCTCGGACGTGAAGGACACCTCGCTGCGCGTCGACCAGGGCACGCAGGGGACGGTGATCGACGTGCACGTCTTCACCCGCGAGGGCATCCAGCGCGACAAGCGCGCGCAGCAGATCATCGACGACGAGCTCAAGCGCTTCCGCCTCGACCTGAACGACCAGTTGCGCATCGTCGAGGCCGACGCCTTCGACCGCATCGGCAAGCTGCTGGTGGGCAAGGTCGCCAACGGCGGGCCGCAGAGGATCGCCAAGGGCACGACGATCACGCGCGACTACCTCGACGCGGTCGAGCGCTACCACTGGTTCGACATCCGCCCCGCCGACGAGGACCTGGCCAACCAGCTCGAGTCGATCAAGAACTCGCTCGACCAGACGCGCCACAGCTTCGACCTCGCCTTCGAGGAGAAGCGCAAGAAGCTCACGCAGGGCGACGAGCTGCCCGCGGGCGTGCTGAAGATGGTCAAGGTCTACCTCGCCGTCAAGCGCCGCCTCCAGCCCGGCGACAAGATGGCCGGCCGCCACGGCAACAAGGGCGTGGTGTCGAAGATCGTCGCCGTCGAGGACATGCCCTACATGGCCGACGGCACGCCCTGCGACATCGTGCTCAACCCGCTGGGCGTGCCCTCGCGCATGAACGTCGGCCAGGTGCTGGAAGTGCACCTGGGCTGGGCGGGCAAGGGCATCGGCCAGCGCATCGGCGACATGCTGCAGCGCCAGGCGCGGGCCGCCGAGCTGCGCGCCTTCCTCGACGAGCTCTACAACAAGTCCGGCGGCACGAGCGAGGATCTCTCGCAGCTCTCCGACGACGAGGTGCAGGAGATGGCGCGCAACCTGGAGGGCGGCGTTCCCTTCGCCACGCCGGTCTTCGACGGCGCGGCCGAGGAGGAGATCCGCGCCATGCTGCACCTGGCGTTCCCCGACGACATCGCCGCGCGCAAGGGCCTCACCGCCACGCGCACGCAGGCCACGCTCTACGACGGCCGCACCGGCGACGCCTTCGAGCGCCCGGTGACCGTGGGCTACATGCACGTGCTCAAGCTGCACCACCTGGTCGACGACAAGATGCACGCGCGCTCCACCGGCCCCTACAGCCTGGTGACGCAGCAGCCGCTGGGCGGCAAGGCGCAGTTCGGCGGCCAGCGCTTCGGCGAGATGGAAGTCTGGGCGCTCGAGGCCTACGGCGCGAGCTACATCCTGCAGGAGATGCTCACCGTCAAGTCCGACGACGTCAACGGCCGCACCAAGGTGTACGAGAACATCGTCAAGGGCGAGCACGCGATCGAGGCCGGCATGCCGGAGTCGTTCAACGTGCTGGTGAAGGAAATCCGCTCGCTGGGCATCGACATCGAGCTCGAGCGCAACTAATCAAGGAAGAGGATCAAGACCATGAAGGGACTGCTTGGCCTTCTGAACCAGTTCACCCCCGAAGAGCATTTCGACGCGATCAAGATCGGGCTGGCTTCGCCCGACAAGATCCGCTCCTGGTCCTTCGGCGAGGTGAAGAAGCCCGAGACGATCAACTACCGCACCTTCAAGCCCGAGCGCGACGGCTTGTTCTGCGCCAAGATCTTCGGGCCGATCAAGGACTACGAGTGCCTGTGCGGCAAGTACAAGCGCCTGAAGCACCGCGGCGTCATCTGCGAGAAGTGCGGCGTCGAGGTCACGCAGACCAAGGTGCGGCGCGAGCGCATGGGCCACATCGACCTGGCTGCGCCCTGCGCGCACATCTGGTTCCTGAAGTCGCTGCCTTCGCGCCTGGGCCTGGTGCTGGACATGACGCTGCGCGACATCGAGCGCGTGCTCTACTTCGAGGCCTACGTCGTCACCGACCCGGGCATGACGCCGCTGAAGAAGTTCTCCATCATGAGCGAGGACGACTTCGAGGCCAAGCGCGCCGAGTACGGCGACGAGTTCGAGGCGATGATGGGCGCCGAGGGCGTGAAGAAGCTGCTCGAGGAACTCGACATCGAGGCCGAGATCGAGAAGATCCGCGGCGACATGACCGGCTCGGAACTGAAGATCAAGAAGAACTCCAAGCGCCTGAAGGTGCTCGAGGCCTTCAAGAAGAGCGGCATCAAGCCCAACTGGATGGTGCTCGAGGTGCTGCCGGTGCTGCCGCCGGACCTGCGCCCGCTCGTGCCGCTGGACGGCGGCCGCTTCGCCACCAGCGACCTCAACGACCTCTACCGCCGCGTCATCAACCGCAACAACCGCCTGGCGCGGCTGCTCGAGCTGAAGGCGCCCGAGATCATCGTGCGCAACGAGAAGCGCATGCTGCAGGAGGCGGTGGACTCGCTGCTGGACAACGGCCGCCGCGGCAAGGCGATGACCGGTGCCAACAAGCGCGCGCTCAAGTCGCTGGCCGACATGATCAAGGGCAAGTCCGGCCGCTTCCGCCAGAACCTGCTGGGCAAGCGCGTCGACTACTCCGGCCGCTCGGTCATCGTCGTCGGCCCCGCGCTCAAGCTGCACCAGTGCGGCCTGCCCAAGCTGATGGCCATCGAGCTCTTCAAGCCCTTCATCTTCAGCCGCCTGGAGGCGATGGGGATCGCGACCACGATCAAGGCGGCGAAGAAGGAGGTCGAGGCCGGCACGCCGGTGGTCTGGGACATCCTCGAGGAGGTGATCAAGGAGCACCCGGTGCTGCTCAACCGCGCGCCGACGCTGCACCGCCTGGGCATCCAGGCCTTCGAGCCGGTGCTGATCGAGGGCAAGGCGATCCAGCTGCATCCGCTCGTGTGCTCGGCCTTCAACGCCGACTTCGACGGCGACCAGATGGCGGTGCACGTGCCGCTGTCGATCGAGGCGCAGATGGAGGCCCGCACGCTCATGCTGGCCACCAACAACGTGCTCTTCCCGGCCAACGGCGAGCCCTCCATCGTGCCCAGCCAGGACGTCGTGCTGGGCCTGTACTACGCCACGCGCGAGCGCATCAACGGCCGCGGCGAGGGCATGATCTTCGCCGACCTGGCCGAACTGCAGCGTGCGCTGGACAACGGCGCGGTCGAGATCACCGCGCGCGTCAGCGTGCGCCTGACCGAGTGGGTCAAGGACAGGGACAGCGGCGAACTCGCGCCCGAGACCCGGCTCGTCGACACCACCGTCGGCCGCGCGCTGCTCTCCGAGATCCTGCCCAGGGGCCTGCCCTTCGCGCTGCTGAACAAGGCGCTGAAGAAGAAGGAGATCTCGCGCCTCATCAACGCCAGCTTCCGCCGCTGCGGCCTGAAGGACACCGTGGTCTTTGCCGACAAGCTGCTGCAGTCGGGCTTCCGCCTGGCCACGCGCGCGGGCATCTCGATCGCCATCGACGACATGCTCGTGCCGCGCGAGAAGCCCGTCCTCATCGAGCGTGCCGAGCGCGAGGTCAAGGAGATCGAGCAGCAGTACGTCTCCGGCCTCGTCACCGCCGGCGAGCGCTACAACAAGGTCGTCGACATCTGGGGCAAGACCGGCGACGAGGTGGGCAAGGTCATGATGTCCCAGCTCTCCAAGCAGAAGGTGCTCGACCGCCACGGCAAGGAAGTCGACCAGGAGTCGTTCAACTCCATCTACATGATGGCGGACTCCGGGGCGCGCGGCTCGGCGGCGCAGATCCGTCAGCTCGCCGGCATGCGCGGCCTGATGGCCAAGCCCGACGGCTCGATCATCGAGACGCCGATCACCGCCAACTTCCGCGAGGGCCTGAACGTCCTGCAGTACTTCATCTCCACGCACGGCGCGCGCAAGGGCCTGGCGGACACGGCGCTGAAGACGGCGAACTCGGGCTACCTGACGCGGCGCCTGGTCGACGTGACGCAGGACCTGGTGGTGACCGAGAACGATTGCGGCACCAGCAACGGCATGAGCATGCGCGCGCTCGTCGAGGGCGGCGAGGTCATCGAGTCGCTGCGCGACCGCGTGCTCGGCCGTGTCACCGCGATCGAGGTGCTGCACCCCGAGACGCAGGAGCTGCTGCTGGAAGCGGGCGAGATGCTCGACGAAGGCGCGCTCGATGCGCTCGAGGCCGCGGGTGTCGACGAGGTCAAGGTGCGCACGCCGCTGTCCTGCGACACGCGCTACGGCCTTTGCGCGAAGTGCTACGGGCGCGACCTCGGCCGCGGCGGCCTGGTGAATGCCGGCGAGGCGGTGGGCGTCATCGCCGCGCAGTCGATCGGCGAGCCCGGCACGCAGCTCACGATGCGGACCTTCCACATCGGCGGCGCGGCTTCGCGCGCGGCGGTGGCCAGCGGCGTCGAGGCCAAGAGCGACGGCATCATCGGCTTCAACGCCACCATGCGCTACGTCACCAACGGCAAGGGTGAGCTCGTCGTGATCTCGCGCTCGGGCGAGATCGTCATCTCCGACCCGCACGGCCGCGAGCGCGAGCGCCACCGCCTGCCCTACGGCGCCATCCTGCACATCAAGCCCGACCAGCAGGTCAAGGCCGGCACGGCGCTGGCGAGCTGGGACCCACTCACGCGCCCGATCATCACCGAGTTCGCCGGCCAGGCGCGCTTCGAGAACGTCGAGGAGGGCGTCACCGTGGCCAAGCAGGTCGACGAGATCACCGGACTGTCGACGCTGGTGGTGATCGATCCCAAGCGCCGCGGCGCGACCAAGGTCGTGCGTCCGCAGGTGAAGCTGGTGGACGCCGCGGGCAAGGAGGTGAAGATTCCCGGCACCGACCACACGGTGACCATCGGCTTCCCGGTGGGCGCGCTCATCCAGGTGCGCGACGGCCAGGACCTCGCCCCCGGCGAGGTCCTGGCGCGCATCCCGATGGAAGGCCAGAAGACGCGCGACATCACGGGCGGCCTGCCGCGCGTGGCCGAGCTCTTCGAGGCGCGCAGTCCCAAGGACGCGGGCACCCTGGCCGAGATCACCGGCACGGTGAGCTTCGGCAAGGAGACCAAGGGCAAGGTGCGGCTGCAGATCACCGACCCCGACGGCAAGGTCTACGAGGAACTGGTGCCCAAGGAGAAGAACATCCTCGTGCACGAAGGCCAGGTGGTGAACCGCGGCGAGCTCATCGTCGACGGCGCCGCCGACCCGCAGGACATCCTGCGCCTGCTGGGAATCGAGGAACTGGCGCGCTACATCGTCGACGAGGTGCAGGACGTCTACCGCCTGCAGGGCGTGAAGATCAACGACAAGCACATCGAGGTCATCGTGCGCCAGATGCTGCGCCGCGTGCAGATCGTCGACCCGGGCGAGAGCAGCTATATCGCCGGCGAGCAGGTCGAGCGCTCGGAGCTGCTCAACACCAACGAGCGGCTGCGCGCGGACGGCAAGATCCCGGCCACGCACGCCGACGTGCTGCTGGGCATCACCAAGGCGAGCCTCTCCACCGACTCGTTCATCTCCGCGGCCTCTTTCCAGGAGACCACGCGCGTGCTCACGGAGGCGGCGATCATGGGCAAGCGCGACGAGCTGCGCGGGCTCAAGGAGAACGTCATCGTCGGCCGCCTCATCCCCGCGGGCACCGGCATGGCCTTCCACCAGGCGCGCAAGGCCAAGGAGGAGATGGACGAGAGCGAGCGCCGCGCCATCGCGCTGCAGGAAGCCGAGGAGCTGGCGGCGGTGCAGCTGGCGCACGTCGATGCCGCCACGGCGGCGGAGGCCGCGCCGGGCGCGGACACCGCCGACTGAAGCCGCGCGGGCATCGTCCGCGTGCTCCACGGGCCGGGGTGACCCGGCCCTTTTCGTATCAGGAGGTCTTGCGCGCCATGCCCTCCGCGACGCTTGCCGCATTGCACGGTCGTGGATATAATGGCGGGCTTTTCGGCAGGTTCTGCCGCGCTCTTTGTCGAGCATCGGGCTGCAGCATCGTTTGCAGCGGGGGTCTTCTCTGCGGCTTTTCCCGGCGCGTGCCGTGCGAAGGATGCGGGAGCGCCCCGACCGGCCTGACCCCGGCGCAGGTGGCTTCTCCCCGAAAAGAGTGTGTGACTTCAAACGGGAACAAGTTACCCATGCCAACCATCAACCAGCTCGTGCGCCACGGCCGCCAGGTCGAGGTGATCAAGAGCAAGTCCCCTGCGATGCAGGACTGCCCGCAGCGCCGCGGCGTCTGCACGCGCGTCTACACGACGACGCCGAAGAAGCCGAACTCGGCCCTGCGCAAGGTCGCCAAGGTGCGCCTGACCAACGGCTTCGAGGTCATCTCCTACATCGGCGGCGAAGGCCACAACCTGCAGGAGCACAGCGTCGTGCTCGTGCGCGGCGGCCGCGTGAAGGACCTGCCGGGCGTGCGCTACCACATCGTGCGCGGTTCGCTCGACCTGCAGGGGGTCAAGGACCGCAAGCAGGCGCGCTCCAAGTACGGCGCCAAGCGCCCGAAGAAGGCCTGAGGCCGCCGGCGCCACAGGAAAGGCGGCCGTCCCGGCCGTCCAAGTAAGTGAAGGGTCCGCTGGCCCTTCGAGGCGGTTTTCCCGCCAACTGAATCGATCAAAGGAAGACTCCCATGCCACGTCGTCGCGAAGTCCCCAAGCGCGAGATCCTGCCCGACCCGAAGTTCGGCTCGGTCGACCTGTCCAAGTTCATGAACGTCATCATGGAGTCTGGCAAGAAGGCGGTCGCCGAAGCCATCATCTACGGCGCGCTCGAACAGGTCGAGAAGAAGTCCGGCAAGGATCCGCTCGAGATCTTCCTCACCGCGCTCAACAACATCAAGCCGATGGTCGAGGTCAAGTCTCGCCGCGTGGGCGGTGCGAACTACCAGGTTCCCGTGGAAGTTCGCCCCGTGCGCCGGCAGGCCCTGGCCATGCGCTGGCTCAAGGAATCCGCGCGCAAGCGCGGCGAGAAGTCGATGGCCGCCCGCCTGGCCAACGAGCTGCTGGAGGCCAGCGAAGGCCGTGGCGGCGCGATGAAGAAGCGCGACGAAGTTCACCGCATGGCCGAAGCGAACAAGGCGTTCTCGCACTTCCGCTTCTGAATCGCTCTTCCTGACCGCCTCTACGGGTTTTCACCAGCCCGGAGGCGGTTGCTGCATCCGGAGACCCAACATGGCCCGCAAGACCCCCATCGAGCGCTACCGCAACATCGGTATCAGCGCGCACATCGATGCCGGCAAGACCACCACCACCGAGCGCATCCTCTATTACACGGGCGTCAACCACAAGCTCGGCGAAGTGCACGACGGCGCCGCCACGACCGACTGGATGGAGCAGGAGCAGGAGCGCGGCATCACCATCACCTCCTCGGCGGTGACCTGCTTCTGGAAGGGCATGGACCTCTCGCTGCCCGAGCACCGCATCAACATCATCGACACCCCCGGGCACGTCGACTTCACGATCGAGGTCGAGCGCTCGATGCGCGTCCTCGACGGCGCCTGCATGGTGTACTGCGCGGTCGGCGGCGTGCAGCCGCAGTCCGAGACCGTGTGGCGCCAGGCGAACAAGCACAAGGTGCCGCGCCTGGCCTTCGTCAACAAGATGGACCGCACCGGCGCGAACTTCTTCAAGGTCTACGAGCAGATGAAGACGCGCCTGAAGGCCAACCCCGTGCCCATCGTCGTGCCCATCGGCGCCGAGGACACCTTCAAGGGCGTGGTCGACCTCTTCAAGATGAAGGCCATCATCTGGGACGAGGCCAGCCAGGGTATGAAGTTCAACTATGGCCCGATCCCGGCCGAGCTCGAGGCCGATTGCCAGAAGTGGCGCGAGCACATGGTCGAGGCCGCGGCCGAGGCCTCCGAGGAACTGATGAACAAGTACCTCGAGAGCGGTGAGCTCAGCGAGGCCGAGATCAAGCAGGGCCTGCGCGCGCGCACCATCGCCACCGAGATCCAGCCCATGCTCTGCGGCACCGCCTTCAAGAACAAGGGCGTGCAGCGCATGCTCGATGCCGTCATCGAGTTCCTGCCCTCGCCGGTGGACATCCCGCCGGTGGCCGGCACCGACGACGACGACAAGGACGTGACGCGCAAGGCCGACGACGGCGAGAAGTTCTCGGCGCTGGCGTTCAAGCTCATGACCGACCCCTACGTCGGCCAGCTCACCTTCGTGCGCGTGTATTCGGGCGTGCTCAAGTCCGGCGACACGGTGCTGAACCCGATCCGCGGCAAGAAGGAGCGCATCGGCCGCATCCTGCAGATGCACGCCAACCAGCGCGAGGAGATCAAGGAGATCCTGGCCGGCGACATCGCCGCCTGCGTGGGCCTGAAGGACGTGACCACCGGCGAAACGCTGTGCGACCCGGACGCCATCATCACGCTGGAGAAGATGGTCTTTCCCGAGCCCGTGATCCGCCAGGCGGTGGAGCCCCGGAGCAAGGCCGACCAGGAGAAGATGGGCATTGCGCTCGGGCGCCTGGCCTCCGAGGATCCGTCGTTCCGCGTCAGCACCGACGAGGAGTCGGGTCAGACCATCATCGCCGGCATGGGCGAGCTGCACCTCGAGATCATCGTCGACCGGATGAAGCGCGAGTTCGGCGTCGAGGCCAACGTCGGCAAGCCGCAGGTCGCGTATCGCGAGACGATCCGCAAGCCGGTGTCCGACGTCGAGGGCAAGTTCGTGCGCCAGTCCGGCGGCAAGGGCCAGTACGGTCACGTCGTGCTCAAGGTCGAGCCGCAGGAGCCCGGCAAGGGCTTCGAGTTCGTCGACGCCATCAAGGGCGGCGTCGTGCCGCGCGAGTACATTCCGGCGGTGCAGAAGGGCATCGAGGACACGCTGCCCAACGGCGTGCTGGCGGGCTATCCGGTGGTCGACGTCAAGGTCACGCTGACCTTTGGCTCCTACCACGAGGTCGATTCGTCCGAGAACGCCTTCAAGATGGCGGCCTCGATCGGCTTCAAGGAAGCCTGCCGCAAGGCCAGCCCGGTGATCCTCGAGCCGATGATGGCCGTCGAGGTCGAGACGCCCGAGGACTATGCCGGCAACGTGATGGGCGACCTCTCGTCGCGCCGCGGCATGGTGCAGGGCATGGACGACATGCCCGGCGGCGGCAAGATCATCAAGGCCGAGGTGCCGCTGTCCGAGATGTTCGGCTACGCCACCACGCTGCGCTCGATGTCGCAGGGCCGCGCGACCTACACGATGGAGTTCAAGCACTACGCCGAGGCGCCCAAGAACGTCGCCGACGCCATCATCACCGCGCGCGGCACCAAGTAGGACAAGCCGGTCTCGTGCCCCCGAGGCGCCGGCTGCCCGTGGCCGGCGCGCGGCGCGAGACCTAAAACCCCCACGGGAAACGCTCTTTCGACACGGAGATTTTCAGAGATGGCAAAAGGCAAATTCGAGCGGACCAAGCCGCACGTGAACGTGGGCACGATCGGTCACGTGGACCACGGCAAGACGACGCTGACGGCGGCGATCGCCACGGTGCTGTCGAGCAAGTTCGGCGGCG
>WBZO01004052.1_pt1 | contig 16197 bp, 13 predicted proteins | sample 5204261 | NCBI WGS metagenome assembly WBZO01 (sample SAMN12412400, study PRJNA552823) | activated sludge metagenome | isolation source: activated sludge from anammox sidestream of wastewater treatment plant... | place: USA: North Carolina | collected 2017-09 | reverse complement strand
GTGAGGGGGATCTCGTAGCCGATCTTCGTCTTGGTGTCGTCGATCCAGGCGTCGGGCACGTAGGGCCGCACCTCGGCCTCGAGGTGGTCGGCGACGGCGCTGCGGCACTCGACCGTGCGCAGGCGGCCGGAGACGTCGTCCTCCCAGCCGACCCGGACCGCGGGTAGCGGCACGTTCTCCTGGTCGCGCAGGTCGGGGTCGGGTTCGGGGCGGCCCTTGCGGTCGGTCACCACCGGGGCGTCGGGGTCGCGCACGGCCAGGGCGTCCCACACCGCCTTGCGCTGCGGAGCGGTGAGGCCCGCCGCCGCCAGCACCGGGTCGACCACCGCCGCCACCTCCGAGCGCTTCACCCCCGAGACGCCCGAGTGGGCGGCGAGGGCGTCGACCAGGGCGCCGAGCGCGTCCGGAGCGAGCTTGGCGAGGCGGCGCTCGGCGCGCAGGGCGTCGAGGGTGTCGGGGGTGATCTCCCAGCGCAGGCGCAGCGGCCGCTCGACGGTGACGCGCAGGAAGCCGAACGCCTCGTTGGGGAGGATCTTCACCCGCTCGCCCTCGGTGAAGTCGCCGTAGAGGCGGGTGATCTCGGCGATGTGCTCGGGGGCGAGCTCCTTGCGCTTCTCGCCCAGGCTCTTACGCATCTTGCGCCAGAGGCCGCGGGCGTCGACGAGCGCCACCTTCCCGCGGCGCTGCGGGCTCTTGCGGTTGGTGAGCACCCAGAAGTAGGTGGAGATGCCGGTGTTGTAGAAGAGCTGGTCGGGCAGGGCCACGACCGCCTCGAGCCAGTCGTTCTCGACGATCCAGCGGCGGATCTCGGATTCGCCCGAGCCGGCCGCGCCGGTGAAGAGCGGCGAGCCGTTGAACACGATCGCCAGGCGCGAGCCCCCCTGGGCGACCGGCTTCATCTTCGAGATCATGTGCTGGAGGAACAGGAACGAGCCGTCGTTGATGCGGGGCAGGCCGGCGCCGAAGCGCCCGGCGAAGCCCTTGGCCTCGTGCTCGTCGCGCACCGGCCGCTCCACCTTCTTCCACTCCACGCCGAAGGGCGGGTTGGCGAGGAGGTAGTCGAAGGTGAGGCCGGCGAAGCCGTCGTCGGAGAAGGAGTTGCCGAGCACGATGTGGGAGGCGTCCTGACCCTTCAGCATCATGTCGGAGCGGCACACCGCGTAGGTCTCGGGGTTGAGCTCCTGGCCGTACACCTCGAGGCGGGCCTGCGGGTTGTGGTCGCGGAGGTGGTCCTCTGCCACGCTGAGCATGCCGCCGGTGCCGCAGGCCGGGTCGAGCATCGTCTCGACCACGCCGGGGCGGGTGAGCAGGTCGTCGTCCTCGATGAAGAGGAGGTTGACCATGAGGCGGATCACCTCGCGGGGCGTGAAGTGCTCGCCGGCCGTCTCGTTGGAGAGCTCGGAGAAGCGGCGGATCAGCTCCTCGTAGAGGTAGCCCATCTCGAGGTTCGAGACCGCCTCGGGGTGCAGGTCGACCCCGCAGAACTTGGCGACGACCTGGTAGAGCAGGTCGGCCCGGTCGAGGCGGTCGATCTGGACGGGCAGCTCGAACTTCTCCAGCACGTCGCGGGCCGCCGGCGAGAAGGCGAGGAGGTAGGCGCGCAGGTTGTCGGCGATGTGGGGCGGGTCGTCGAGGAGGCGGGCCATGGTGAGCGGGGAGGTGTTGTAGAACTGCTCGCCCGCCGCGTGGAGCAGCAGCGGCTCGATGTGCTCGAGCTTCCCCTCCAGGCGGCGGGCCTCGGCCAGGACCTTCTCCTTGGTGGGCTCGAGCACGCAGTCGAGCCGGCGCAGCACCACGAGGGGCAGGATCACCTTGCCGTACTCGGACCGCTTGTAGTCGCCCCGCAGGAGGTCGGCCACCGACCAGATGAAGTCGGCGTGGTTGTTGATCGCCTCGCTCGCGCCGGAAGATGCCGCCATGCTCCTCCTGTCGGGGCCGGGCTCTTGTGGTCGGGGCCGGGCTCGGGGCCCGGTGTGGTCGCCTGCCCTGGGCCCTTTCATCCTGGCACCCGCCCGGGTGCCGACGACGGTACGCCGGGCCTCCGGTCCACCGGCCGGCTCGGGCGCCCGCCGGGATGCCCGGAACCCCGGCGCGGGCCCGCCCGGAGACGCTACGGTAGAGACGTGGCAGAGAACACAGCGCAGAGACAGCGGTCGGTGCAGGTGCGGGTCGCCGGCCACGACCTCGAGGTCGTCGCGGCGGTGGTCGAGGGCGTCGCCGGGGACCTCGACCCGGAGCCGGTGCGGGAGCACTACGTCGTCGTGGGATCACGGCGCTTCCCCCCCAAGCAGCTCTTCTCCGAGGTGACGGGGATCGACCGGGCCGACTTCACCACCCACCAGGCCCGCCGGACGTTTCGCCGCCTCGGCTTCGGCGTCCACCGGCTCGGCGGCACCGGAGCCGCGCCGCCGGGCGGTGGCGCCGACGCCTCGCGGGGTCCACGGGGCGGCGCCGACGGCGACCGGCTCGCGCCCTACGCCGGCCGGTGGGTGGCCGAGAAGGACCACGACGTGTTGTTCGCCGACGAGCGGCCCGAGGCGGTGATCGAGTGGCTCCGCGTCCACGACCAGCGGGCCGACGCGCTGTTCCGGGTGCCGGCGCACGCCTCGGACGCGGGCAGCGCGACGGTCCAGCCGTCGTGAAGCGCGAGTTCGCCGAGCTCCCGGGCGACGGGTCGCCGGTCGCCCGTCCCGTCCTCGACGTGACGGTCGCCGGCATGATCGAGGCGCCGCTGCGCTGCCTGGTCGACTCCAGTTCCGTGAACACGCTGATGCCGGCGTGGGTCGCCTCGGCGGCCGGGGTCGGGCTCGACGACGCCGAGGTGCGCCGCTTCGCCGTCGGGGGCGCCACGGTTGACGCGCGCTTCGCGGTGGTGCGCCTGGCGGTCGGCGGCCACTCGTGGGAGGCGCCCGTCGGGTTCTGCGACCCGTGGCCCTACGGCTGGGGCCTGCTCGGCCAGGCCGGCTTCTTCCGCTTCTTCACCGTCACCTTCCGCGCCGCCGACTGGGAGCTGGAGGTGGAGCCCAACCCGGCCTGAGCAGCCGTCCGCCCTACCGTTGTCCGCGCATCAGCACTCCCGCGGCTCCGCTCTCCCAGAGCACCGGGCCGCAGCCGCGGCCCAGCGAGCCGAGGCTGCCCGTCTCCCCGGACCGGTTGCCGAACAGCCAAACGTGTAGACCGACCCCACTGCTTGACCCCGTAGATCAGATTCCTGTTCTTGTAGCCTGACGGGATGGAACTGTCGAGTGCGGAAAGGGTCCGGCTCAAGTTGGACGTGGTGGAAGCTCTGGAGTCCGATCGCTGGTCGTTCTTTGACAGGAATGTGCTTCTCGATGAGTTCCAGCTTGGCACTATAGCGATTGACGACTACCCACCTACGCCGGTGTCCAGCCTCCTCCGCTCCATATCCGATAGCGCACTCCTCGAGCTGCATGCGATCGCGACCCACGGACCCAGGGCCATCGATGCCATTGAGCCACAGGTGGAACAGCCCGGCGCCTGGAAGACCGGCTACGTCCGGCTCTTCATCTCCCACGCGGCCGTCCACAGAGAACTTGTGTCGAGCGTTGCCGATGAGCTTGATATCAGTGGAATCCACGGGTTTGTTGCGCATGACACGATGACATTCGCGAAGTCCTGGCAAGGTCAGATCAAGTCCGCGCTTCGCTCGATGCAGGCATTCGTCGCGATTGTCCATGAGGAGTTCAACTCCAGCTCGTGGTGCCAACAGGAGGCAGGATGGGCACTTGCACGAGGCGTTCCCGTCTTCGCTATCCGCATCGGTGCGGTGCCAGACGGATTTCTCAGCGGAGATCAATGGCCGAGCGGATATGAGAAGTCCGCCAGAGATCTAGCCGGGATAACTACAGAGTGGCTTTCGGGCCTTCCGGACTTCCGCTCTCACCTAATCCAAGGCCTATTCGCCGCGCTTCACGATGCCGGAAGCTACATCGTTGCCGGTGAAGTCGCCAAGCGAATAGCCAAGCTGGGCGAGCTATCGAGCGCGGACTTCGACCGACTCGACAAGATTTGGTGGAGCAACGATCAGCTCTACGGGGGTAGCTTGCCGACCAAAACGATGCAGCCGTTCTACAAGAAGAACGGGCGGCAGTGGCCGCCGTCCGGGCAACCGACCACCAACTGCGGCAAGGACTCGGCATAAGAGCATCGTCGCCACCGTCGCTCCAGATCTCGATCGACGACCCTTGGGACCTCGCTCGCTGGTGGCGCGGCGACCAGATCATCGCCACCCGAGGACAAGAGCGCTCCCCACACCCGAGGTAGGGGACACTCTCTCGGGAACCCAGGGACATCCCCTGACCGTTCACATCACGAGCAGCCGCTGGTGGCGCCGCAGGTGGGGCAGGCGTGGCAGGAGCCGGCCCGCTGCATGATGTCGCCGCAGACGTTGCAGATCACCACGTCGAGCTCGCGGTCGGAGACCGGCACCGGCGGGGCGACCGGCACCGAGGCCCCGGGGTTGGACGACGGGGCCCGGTCGTCGGGCGAGGTGAGGTCGATCGACGGCTCGTTGGCGGTGGCCGCCTCCTCCACCCCCGGCAGCGTGGGCTGGGTCCGCTCCCCCACCGTGAGGATGCCCAGCTCCGTGCGCTCCTCGACGCTCATGTACTCGACCGCCAGGCGCCGGAAGATGTAGTCGGCCAGGCTGGTGGCGAAGCGGATGTCGGGGTCGTCGGTCATGCCGGCGGGCTCGAAGCGCATGTTCGTGAACTTCTCCACGAACGCCCGCAGCGGCACGCCGTACTGGAGGCCCAGGCTCAGCGAGATGGCGAAGGCGTCCATGATCCCGGCCAGGGTGGAGCCCTGCTTGGCGACCTTGAGGAACACCTCGCCGGGGCGGCCGTCCTCGAACTCGCCGACGGTCGCGTAGCCGTGGCAGTCGGCGACCCGGAACGAGAACGTCTTCGAGCGGCGCACCCGAGGCAGCTTCTGGCGCACCGGCTCCTGGATGATCACGTGCTCGACGATGCGCTCGACCGCCTGGGCCGGCCCGGCGCCGGCCTCCGCGCCCGCCTTCTTCTGGGTGGAGAGCGGCTGGCCGACCTTGCAGTTGTCGCGGTACAGGGCGACGGCCTTGAGCCCGAGCCGCCACGCCTCGATGTGGAGCGCCTCGACGTCTTCGACCGTGGCCTCCTCGGGCATGTTCACGGTGTTGTGGTTCACGATGCCGTTGCCCACGAAGGCGTGCGTGGTGGGCACCGACACGTCGAAGACCTCCCTCTCACCCGCGTCGACCACCGACTCGACGGGACTGAAGTGCAGGTCGTCGTCGAGGACCGTGCGCAGCCAGGCGGGAAGGGCCACGCCGGGGACCGCCGCCACCCGCTCCAAGGTGTGACGGGTGATGTGGCGGGTCCGCTTGTCGCAGAGGAAGGCGAACTCGGTGCTGTTGCCGCTCCCCGCTCCGCTACGACCGGGCCGGCCCTTGGGGATCAGGTCGTAGAGCGCACGCGGCTCGATCCCGGGCACGACGTCGGCGGTGCCGTGGCGGCTGTCGACGCGCCGGGCCCCCAGCACGGTCGCCTCGAAGGCCTTCTCCGGCTCCATGAACGGCACGAGGCCGACCAGGCGCTGAGCGTGGGAACCGGTGGCGTAGACCTCGTCGTAGGTCTTGTCGTAGTCGCGGTTGTACTTGCCGATCCGGCTGTGCACGACGCCGAGGTTGGTCAACACCGCCTGCAGGTCGTCGAGCAGCCCGGGCGAGTCGACGCAGAGCGCCCACTTGAGCATGCCCGTGGTGGTGACGTAGGCGTCGAGGGCGAGGCCCTGGAGGAAGGCCAGCACCATCGACCGGGGGGAGCGCAGCACGGCGCCGGGGATCCGCTTGTCGGAGGCCCGCGTACCGCAGCCGAGGTGGTCGAGGAGCTCGACTATCGTCTTCGAGGAGACGATCACCTGCGGGCACCGATCCGGACGCCGCTCGATGCGGGCCTCGACGCCGAAGAGGTCGCGCCAGGCGGCGGCGACCCGCTCGAGCACCTCGTCGACCTGGTTGGTGATGACCACGGTCCAGGTGCTCCGGTTGGTGTGGCCCTCGGATGCGTAGGCACCGAGCAGGAAGGCGAGCTCCTCGCTCATCTCGGCCGGCAGGGCAACCGTCTTCTGCGAGCCGTAGAGAGCCGACGGCTCGAAGTCGTCGAGGCGGGCCGGCAGGGGCGGCCAGAGGTCGTCGCCGTACTGGACCGCCACGTGGTCGCCGGGGCCGATCTCGTCGAGCCGGCGCCAGTCGAGGCCGCCTTCACCGGCCACCAGCAGCCGGTGGTTGGGGGTGCCGGTGATCCGGTGCCCGGAGCGCAGCACGACCTCGCGCACCGGTCGCACTCCGCCGTAGTAGAAGGCGTCGGTCTTCTGGGTGCCGTCGAGCGACGCCACCTCCAGGATCTCGGGGCGGAACGAATCGGCCGCCTCGCCGCGGTGGAGGTCGCCGATCCGGACCAACCCGTCGGCGGTGGCGAGCAGGGTCTCGCCCGTCACGCACTTCGAGATCGCCCCTGAGAGGAAGGGCTGGACGGCGCCCATCATCGTGACGTGGCCCATGTAGTGGATGGTGTTGTCGCCCATCGAGCAGGCGAACACCGGCAGGTGCTCCTCCTTGAGGGCCGGTGCCCCGACGATGCTCTTGTGCTCGTCGATGTAGGAGACGATCGCCGCCGACTCGGCGTCGGAGTAGCCGAGGCGGCGCAGCGCCCGCGGGATGGTCTGGTTGACGATGAACATCGTCCCGCCGCCCACCAGCTTCTTGGCCTTGGTGAGCGCCAGGTCGGGCTCGATGCCCGTGGTGTCGCAGTCCATCATCAACCCAATAGTACCCGTAGGTGCCAAAACGGACGATTGGGCATTTCTTACCCCATATGCCTCACCGAGCTCGACGGCGTCGTCCCACGCCTGCTGCGCGGACGAGAGGAGGTCGGGGGGCACCAGCTCCTCGTCGATCTGGGACGCCTCCGCGCGGTGCATGTGCAGGACGTCGAGCATCGGCTCGGCGTTCTCGGCGTAGCCGGCGAACGGGCCCATCCGGGCCGCGATGCGGGCGCTGGTGGCGTACGCGTGGCCTGTCATCAGGGCCGTGATCGCCGCGGCCCAGGCCCGGCCTTCCGGGGAGTCGTAGGGTAGGCCCTCGGCCATCAGCAGGGCCCCGAGGTTGGCGTAGCCGAGGCCGAGCTGGCGGAACCGCCGCGTGTTCTCGGCGATCTTCTCGGTCGGGTAGTCGGCGTTGCCGACCAGGATCTCCTGGGCGGTGAAGACCACCTCGACGGTGTGGCGGAAGGCATCGACGTCGAAGGTGCCGTCGTCGGTGAGGTACTCGAGCAGGTTGATGCTGGCCAGGTTGCACGCCGAGTTGTCGACGTGCATGTACTCGCTGCAGGGGTTGCTGGCGTTGATGCGGCCGGTGTTCTTGGCGGTGTGCCAGCGGTTGATCGTGGTGTCGAACTGCATGCCCGGGTCGGCGCACTCCCACGCCGCCTCGGAGATCTGGCGCATGAGGTCGCGGGCCTTGACGGTGCGGACCGTCTCGCCGGTGGTGACGGCGGTGAGGTCCCAGTCGGAGCCGTCGATCACGGCCTGCATGAACTCGTCGGTGACCCGAACCGAGTTGTTGGCGTTCTGGTACTGGATGGAGTGGCTGTCGGCGCCGTCGAGGTCCATGTCGAAGCCGGCGTCGCGCAACGCCCGGGCCTTCCGCTCCTCCCGGGCCTTGCACCAGATGAACTCCTCGACGTCGGGGTGGTCGGCGTCGAGGACGACCATCTTGGCGGCCCGGCGGGTCTTGCCGCCCGACTTGATCGTGCCCGCCGAGGCGTCGGCGCCGCGCATGAAGCTCACCGGACCGCTGGCGGTACCACCGCCCTTGAGGGGCTCGTAGGACGATCGGATCCCCGAGAGGTTGATGCCGGCACCCGACCCGCCCTTGAAGATGACGCCCTCCTCCCGGTACCAGTTGAGGATCCCGTCCATCGTGTCGTCGACGGCGAGGATGAAGCACGCGCTGGCCTGGCGGGGCACGCCGGGCACGCCGATGTTGAACCACACCGGGGAGTTGAACGCGGCCCGCTGGTGCAGGAGCAGGTACTTGAGCTCGGCCCGGAACGCCTCGGCCTCGGCGGCGTCGACGAAGTAGCCGTCGGCGGTGCCCCAGTCGGAGATGGTGTCGGCGACCCGGTCGATCACCTGGCGCAGCGACGACTCCCGTTGCGGGGTACCGAGAGGGCCCCGGAAGTACTTCTGGGCCACGATGTTGGTGGCGTTCTGCGACCAGGTCGTGGGGAACTCCACCCCGGGCTGGAAGAAGGCGTCGGTGCCGTCCTTGTAGTTGGGGATGCGGGAGTCGCGCTTCTCCCACTCGACGGTGTCGTACGGGTCGACACCCGGCTCCGTGAAGAAGCGGCGGATCCCGATCCCGATCTGCTCCGGCGCCATGGCCATGCCGGTGACTCCCTTCCCCCGCCTCCCAGGCGGCGTTCGAACGACCTGCCGGCACTGCTCCGGGCCCGGTCGTGGTGCGCCCGGACGCAGTTCCGTCGACTTGTCTCGGTTCTCTACAAACACAATATCTTGTGGATGGGCTCCTGCCGGCCCACGAGATGCTGGTGAATTACAGCACTGCGATTCAGGCCGTGTCAACGGCAGCGAGGTCGCGTCGCGCCAGGTCAGACGCCGTTCGCGAAAGTTCCCGATCGTGAAAACGAGCACGAGCCCGGCCGCCTCCGGAGGCGCGCCGCGAACACGTTCTCCGGGAGCCGGAGGCCGGGTGCGCCGCGTCCGGCGCGACGCGGGTCAGGAGCGGGAACGGCCGCGACGCTTGGGCGCTGTGGTCTTCTCGAGGCCCTTCTGGAGGAGGGCGACCTCGCGCTCGAAGTCGCGAGGATCGCTGAACTCCTTGTAGACGGAGGCGAAGCGCAGGTACGCCACCGGGTCGAGGTCGCGCAGGCGCTCGAGCACCGCGACGCCGACCGCCTCGCTGCTCACCTCGGGACCGGCCGCCTGCATCTGGTCGTGGACCTCCTCGACGACCTCGGCCACCCGGGCGGCATCGAGAGGGCGGTTCTTCGCGGCCCGGCGGATCCCGGCGGCGACCTTGTCGGGCTCGAACGGCTCGCGCTCGCCGCCGCGCTTCAAGACGACGAGGGGGAGCGCCTCGACCCGCTCGTAGGTCGTGTAGCGACGCCCGCACCCGAGGCACTCGCGGCGGCGCCGGATCGCGCTGCCGGAGTCGGCGCCGCGCGAGTCGACGACCTTGTCGTCGGAACCGTGGCAGTAGGGGCACCGCATCGGGCCACGGTACCGAGGCCGGTGCGGCCGGGGCCACCGCTCCCCGCCCGCCGGCACGCCACCGCGTGCCGACCCGCGGCGTCAGGATGCCGGCCACCTGAGCACCTCGCCGGGGCGGAGAGGCGCACCGCGCCGGGCGCGGCTCCACGCGTCGACCAGCGGGCGCGGGTCGCGGCCGGGCGCCATCGTCAGGGCCGCCTCCCACAGGGTGTCGCCCGGTTCGACCACGAAGGTGGGAGACGGGCCGGGCCCGGGAGCCGCGAGGGAGGGGCTCCCGAGGACCCGGCCCGCCTGCCCGATCGCCACCACCATCACCAGGCTCGCGATGGCCGCGCCGGCGCCGGCGGCGACCCGGCGGCGGCGGTAGGTGGCGGCCGGCAACCGCCGGGCGACCAGCACGGGCGGCGCCGAGGGGGACGGCTCGGCGCCGCCCGCGACCAGCCGCAGGCGGGTGCGGGCCGGACCCCGCCCGGCGGGGCGGGGTCGGTGGTGGATGGCGACTGCTGCGGTCATGTGGGACCTCCGGTGGTCGGGGTCGTGGGGTCGGGCGGTGGTCGTGGTGCCGCCCGGCGTTACGGCGTTCGGGGCTGCGGCGCCATCCAAGCACCAGGGTGTGACAACTACGCCGGGGTCCCTGGGCGGCGGCCCGACGATCGCCGCACGTGTGCCGGTACCGGTGCGGCCCGGCGGCCCGTCCGGCGGCGTGGCGGGCGACCGGACGGCGCCACGGCGGCGACGACATCCATGCCCGAACCTCTGTTCGTCGCCAGTCAAGCACGAACGCCTGTTCGGGTCAAGCGTCTGGTGCGAGAAGAGTGCCGCACCGCCGCGGCCAGGGTCCGCCGAGCGCGGCGCGACGAACGGGTGTTTGCACCGAACGCGTGATCGTGTTACCTTCCCCGCATGACCGACACCACGGGCCTCACATCCCGCCAGCAGCAGGTCCTCGAGTACATCGACGCCGCGGTGCGCACCCACGGGTACCCGCCGAGCGTCCGCGAGATCGGCAAGGCCGTCGGCCTCTCGTCGAGCTCGACGGTCCACGCCCACCTGGCCGTCCTCGAGGAGAAGGGCTACCTGCGGCGCGACCCCACCAAGCCGAGAGCGATCGAGCTCTGCTCCGATCCCGAGTCGGGCGCCATGGTCGAGCGCCGGCCGGCCCGCCACGTGCCCGTGGTCGGCGACATCGCCGCCGGAACCGGCGTCCTCGCGGCCGAGAACGTCGACGAGATGCTCCCGCTGCCGGAGGACTTCACGGGCCGGGGTCCCGTCTTCATGCTCCGGGTGCGCGGCGACTCGATGGTCGACGCCGGCATCCTCGACGGCGACTACGTGGCCGTCCGCCAGCAGGAGACCGCGGAGCCCGGCGACGTCGTCGCGGCCGGCATCCCGGGCGACGAGGCCACCGTGAAGACGTTCCTGCGCCGCAAGGGCAAGGTCGTCCTGCGACCCGAGAACCCGACCCTCGAGGAGATGGTCTTCGACCCGGCCGACGTGCGGATCTACGGTCGGGTGGTGACCGTCCTGCGCCGCCTCTGACCCCGACCCGGAAGGCCACGGGATGACCCTTCCCGCCCGCGTCAACCTGGTCACCCTCGGCGTCGCCGACGTCGCCCGCGCCACCGCGTTCTACGAGGCCCTGGGATGGCGGAGGTCCCGGGCGTCCGAGCCGGCGGTCACCTTCTTCCACACGGGCGGGCCGGTCGTGGCCCTCTTCGGTGACGCCGACCTCGCCGCCGACGCCGGGATGCCCGCCACTCCCCTACCGGCGTTCCGGGGCGTCGCCCTGGCCGTCAACGTGGCCGATCCCGCCGCGGTCGACCGGGCCCTCGACGACGCGGTGGCGGCCGGCGCGACGTTGGTGAAGGCCGCGACGCGGGCCGACTGGGGCGGCTACTCGGGATACTTCGCCGACCCCGACGGCCACCTCTGGGAGGTGGCCCACAACCCGGGCTTCCCCCTCGACGACGACGGGGCGATCGTCCTGCCCTGACCGGGCACGCGACCCGGGCCGTGCCGGCCCTCAGAGCACGCCGAGGTGGCGGCCGAGGACGGCGAAGACGCCCTCCAAGGCCTCGCGGGTGACGCACTCGCCGGCGGTGTGGGCAACCGACGGATCGCCGGGCCCGAAGTTCACCGCGGGGATCCCGTGCGCGGCGAAGCGGGCGACGTCGGTCCAGCCCAGCTTGGGGCGCACCGCGAGGTCGAACACCCCGACCAGTTCGGCCACCAGCGGATGGTCGAGGCGCGGGAGCGCGGCCGGTGACAGGTTGACCGTCTCGAGCTCGTCGGCCCCCGCGAGCAGGCCCTCCAGCTCCTCCACCACCGCGGCCGGGTCCCGCGAAGGAGCGAACCGGCGGTTGACCACCACCGTGCACTCGTCGGGCACGACGTTGTTGGCGACGCCGCCCTCGACCTGCACGATCTGGAGCGACTCGCGGAACTCGAGCCCCTCCACGGTCACCGGGCCGGTCGCCTCGGCGGCGGCCGCGACCCGCTCCAGGGCGGGCACCGCCCGGTGCACCGCGTTCACACCCGTCCACGGCCGGGCGGTGTGGGCCCGGCGGCCCCGGAACGTCGCCCGGACGTGGAGCGTCCCCTGGCAGCCGGCCTCCACCCACCCGCCGGTCGGCTCCAGGACGACGGCCAGGTCGGCGGCAAGCAGCTCCGGCCGCTCGGCGAAGACCCGCCGGAGGCCGTTGTGCTCGTCGGCCACCTCCTCGCCGGCGTAGAACACGAACGTCACGTCGAAGCGGGGCTCACCGGGCCCACCGGGCCGGCCGGACCCGGCCACGAGGCCGGCGAGGGCGAGCATGACGGCCAGGCCGCCCTTCATGTCGGCCGCACCCAGCCCGGTGAGGGTGTCGCCCGTCCGGCGAGCTTCGGCGTTGCCCGCCGCGGGGACGGTGTCGAGGTGGCCGGCCAGGACCAGGCGCCGCCCGGCGCCGCCGGTGGTGCGGGCGATCACGTTGTCGCCGAGGCGGTCGACGGCGAGGGCTCCGGGCGCCCGGAGCCGGGCCTCGACCAGGTCGGCCAGGGCGCCCTCGTGGTGGCTCACCGACGGCACCGCGCAGAGCTCGGCCGTCAGGGCGAGGAGGTCGGGAACACCGGGGGGCAGCGTCGAAGCCACGGCGGCCTCGCCTCTCAGGTGGCGGCGCCGTGGTGGCGCAGCACGTCGTTGAGCTTGGCCTTGTCGTGGCGTTCGCCCTCGGCGAGGCGCTTGACCACCAGCACGCAGGGCAGGCCGAAGTCGCCGCCGGGGAACGACCGGGGCCGCGTCGCCGCCACGGCCACGCACCAGTCGGGGACCACACCCCGGCTGATCTCCTCGCCGGTCTCGGCGTCGATGACGGGGATCGACCCGGTGAGGATGCACCCCGCGCCCAGCACCACGCCGTCGCCGACCCGGGCGCCGTCGGCGACGATGCACCGGGACCCGATCATCGTGTCGTCGCCGACCATCACCGGGGCGGCCTGTGGCGGCTCGAGGACCCCGCCGATCCCCACCCCGCCCGAGAGGTGCACCCGCTCGCCGATCTGCGCGCACGACCCGACCGTGGCCCACGTGTCGACCATCGTCCCGGCCCCGACCCGAGCGCCGATGTTCGTGTAGCTCGGCATGAGGATCACCCCGGGTGCGAGGTGCGCGCCCCAGCGGGCCGAGGCCCCGGGCACCACCCTCACCCCGGCCGTGGCGTAGCCCGTCTTCAAGGGGATCTTGTCGCGGTACTCGAACGGACCCAGCTCCGAGACGGCCATCTCGGAGAGCTGGAAGAGCAGCAGGATCGCCTGCTTCAACCACTGGTGGACGACGACCCGACCGCCGGCCAACTCGGCCACCCGCACCTCGCCCCGGTCGAGGAGGTCGACGGCCGCGTGGACGGCCCCGACCGGGTCGGCGACGCCGGCGGACGGGAGGTCGTCGCGGCTCTCCCACAGCGCGGTGATCGTGGCGGCGAGGTCGGAGTGCGGGTCCTGGTCGGGCACGGGGTCGGTTCTCCCTGGTGTCTAGAGGACGGGCGTGCCGGCGAGGCGGTCGAGCGCCAGCTCCAACCGATCCACCGTCTGGGTGAGCGAGACGCGCACGTGGTCGACGCCGTCGGGACCGTAGAGGTCGCCCGGCGCGACGAGCAGGCCGGTGGCGGCGAGGCGCTCGGCCAGCGGCCACCCGCCGTCGACCAGGGCCCGCAACCACAGGTAGAAGGTGGCCGGGCCGCCGTCGTGCTCCAGGCCCATGGCGGCGAAGGCGGGGAGGGCGAGCGCGCGGCGTTCGGCGTAGCGGCGGCGCTGCTCCTCGACGTGGGCGTCGTCGCGCAACGCGGCGGCGGCCGCCGCCTGCACCGGGGCCGGCACCATCATCCCGGCGTGCTTGCGCACCTCGCCGAGGTACCCGACGAGGTCGGGGTCGCCGGCCACGAACCCGGCGCGCAGGCCGGCCATGTTCGACCGCTTCGACAGGGAGTGGACGGCCAGCACGCCGTCGAGGCCGGACCCGAGCACGGTGGCCGGGGCGGCGGGCGCCCCCGAGGCGTCGTAGGTGAGCTCGGCGTAGCACTCGTCGCCGGCCACCACGACGCCGCGCCGGCGGGCCCAGGCGACGGCCGCCTCGAGGCGCTCCGGGCCCGCGACCGCGCCGGTGGGGTTGGCGGGCTCGTTCAGCCACAGCACCAGGGCCCGCCCGGCGTCGTCGGCCCCGATCCGCCCGAGGTCGAGCTGCCAGCCGTCGTCGACGGGCACCGGGACGGCCCGCAGGCCGGCGAGGTGGGCACCCATCGCGTAGGTGGGGTAGCTGACGGCCGGGTACAGGACGGTGTCGCGGGACGGATCGCGGCGGTGGAGCCAGAACGGGAGCGACGCCACCAGCTCCTTGGTGCCCACGCAGGCGATCACGTCGCCGGGCGTGACCGCCACCCCGAAGCGGCGCCCGACCCAGGCCGCGGCGGCCTCCCGCAGGGCGGGGGTCCCGATCGACGGCGGGTAGCCGGTGGCCGACGCCGCCGCGGCGACCAGCGCCTCGACCGCGACCTCGGGCATCGGGTCCACCGGGGTGCCGACCGAGCAGTCGACCAGCCCTCCCGGCGCCGCCTCGGCGACGGCGCGCAGCGCGGCGAGCCGGTCGTGCGGATAGGGAGGCGGCACGAAGCCGTCGGAACGCGGCATCCCGCCGAGCCTACCGGGGGCCCTCGGGCCGCGGCCCGACCCCGCGCGGCCACGGGATGGCGGGGTCAACGGGCGGTACCGTCGGAGGATGAGGCTTCCCCGGGTGGTGATCGTAGGGGCCGGGTTCGGCGGCCTCGCCGCCGCTTCGGCGCTCGGAGGCTCCCCGGTCGAGGTGACCCTCGTCGACCGGGAGAACTTCCACACCTTCACCCCGCTCCTCTACCAGGTGGCGACCTCGGGCCTGGCGCCCGACGACATCGCGCCGAACGTGAGGGGGATCGTGCAGCGACACGCCAACGTCGAGGCGCGCATGGCCACCGTCGAGGGCGTCGATCTCGAGGCCCGCCACGTTCTCCTCGACCGGGGCCCGTCGATCCCCTACGACCACCTCGTCCTCGCGGCCGGCACGGTCTCGAGCGACTTCGGGATCCCGGGTGTCGCCCGCCACGCGTGGCCACTGAAGACCCTCGACGACGCCGTGCGCCTCCGCTCGACCGTCCTCCGCCGCTTCGAGGAGGCCCACGCCGACCCGTCGCGCGTCGACGACGGCACGCTGAGCTTCGTCGTGGCGGGCGGCGGGCCGACGGGTGTGGAGCTGTGCGGAGCCCTCGCCGAGCTCTTCGACAACGTGCTCGCCAAGGACTTCAAGCGGCTCGACGTGAGCCGGGCCCGGGTGGTGCTGGTCGAGATGTCGGACCACCTGCTCGGCCCGTTCTCGCCCGCCTCGCGGCATGAGGCCCGAGTCCAGCTCGAGCTCCGGGGGTCGAGGTGCGTACCGGCGCGCGCATCACGTCGGTGTCGGCCGACGGCGTCACCCTCGACAATGGGTCGACCATCGCAGCCCGGACCGTCGTGTGGGCCACCGGCGTGAAGGCCAACCCGCTCGGCGCGTCGCTCGGCCTGCCCACCACGCACCGGGGCGAGCTCGAGGTGGGCAGCGACCTGACCGTCGGCGGACGGCCGGAGATCTCGGTGATCGGCGACCTCGCCGCCGCCGGACCACGTGCCGGCGAGGCGTACCCGCAGCTCGCGCCGGTGGCCATCCAGGGTGGGCGCTACACGGCGCGCCGGATCCTCGACGTGGAGAGCGGCCGGGCGAGCCGGCCGTTCCGTTACGTGGACAAGGGGATCATGGCGACGATCGGGCGCCGCTCGGCCGTCGCCGAGCTGCCGTTCGGGATTCGGATCGGCGGCACGCTGGGCTGGTTGAGCTGGCTCGGCCTGCACCTCGTGTCCCTCATCGGGTTCCGCAACCGGGCCGTGGTGCTGGTGGACTGGTCGTGGAACTACATGACCTGGGATCGCGGCAACCGGGTCATCCTCGAGCCGGCCGGCGACCGTTGACCCCGCGGGTCAACCCACCACGAACTCGCGGTAGCGCTCGCGGGTGGCGTCGCTGAGGCGGGCCTGGATCCGGGTCGCGGCGGCCTCGTGGACCTCCACCAGCACCTCGCCCTCGCGATGTAGCCCGGCCACGACGTCGCCGCGGCCGTAGGGCACGGCGAGCTCGACCACCCGGTCGAGGGCGCGCAGGCCGGACCCGACCGCGGCCAGGAGCTCGTCGACGCCCTCCCCGGTCGCGGCCGAGACCGCGACCGAACCGCGGTGCGCGGCGAGCAGCCCCTTCACGGCGTCGGGGTCGGCCTCGTCGACCTTGTTCACCACCAGGAGCTCGGGGATCCGATCGGCGCCGATCTCGCGCAGCACCGACCTCACGGCGGCGATCTCACCCTCGGGCTCCGACGA
>WBZO01004049.1_pt1 | contig 16204 bp, 16 predicted proteins | sample 5204261 | NCBI WGS metagenome assembly WBZO01 (sample SAMN12412400, study PRJNA552823) | activated sludge metagenome | isolation source: activated sludge from anammox sidestream of wastewater treatment plant... | place: USA: North Carolina | collected 2017-09 | reverse complement strand
CCGCCAAGGATAAAGCCACCGGCAAGGAGCAGAAGGTGACGGTTACGGCCTCGACCAATTTGAACAAGAGCGATATCGACCGCATGGTGCAGGAAGCGCGCCAGCACGAGACCGAGGACAAGAAACGCCGCGAGATCATAGACGCCCGCAACACCGCCGATAACCTGGTCTATCAAACCGAGAAGGCTCTGCGCGACTTGGGCGACAAAGTCCCCTCTGCCGAGCGCGGTTCGATTGAAAGCAAGATCAACGATCTCAAGTCTGCGGCGCAAACGGACGACCTGGAGCGCATCCGCAAAGCCAGCGACGAGGTGCAAAACGCTTTCCACGCGTTGAGTCAACAGCTCTACGCACAGGGACAGCCTCAGCCCGAGTCGGGCGGCGGTCCGTCCACCCCGCCGAACGACGGCGATGTGATCGAAGGCGAAGTGAAAGAATAAGCCGTAACGCTTGTAAAACAGACGGCCATCGTTGGATGACCGTCTGTTTGTTTAATGGTGGGATTAGGAGTCGGACTGTTCTTATAGGTGCAGATGTATCCGCACTTTCCGGATTGGTAGGTATCGGTACAGGACGTATAGGTACCTTCTTCACCACAAGGGTTCGGGTCTTTTTCGCACAGATTACACGCCCCTTGTGATGTTGGTGGTGGGGTGTCTGATGGTTTTTTTGTAGGTGCAGAAGTGCTTGCAGGGTAATAGCAAGTATTAACTTCTCTACAGCTATGCTCTGGATCGCAATGACATCCTCCCAACTGACCGGCGGCACAAGAGCAACTCCCCGTGCAGTTACCATACTCATCGCTAGAGCAAGCTGAGAAAACAGGTGTAGAGAGAACTAACCCCAAAAAAACAATCAATACCATCAATACCCATACCGTCTGCTCCTTCATACAAAAAGACTAACAGAAGTCTTGAAAGATTTCAATTGCCGGTCGAGAGATACCAATACTTCAGTTCCCAGCCGTCGGGTATTGGATCTGGGTCCATATGTACTGATATCCGCGGATTTTCTGGTCCTAGTGGTATAGAGACGTTCTCTCCAGGCGGATTTATGCCGAGATATGCTTTTACATTATAAATCCAGTCTTGATCCAAACTATCAAGCTCATCCAGGCTCATCCCCGGAGCGGATAGAGCAGCTCTTAGCCTACCCTTGTCCCAGTTCTCTTCCAATGCCGTCTCATTTACCCAGATATATATGCTGGGGTAATAAGGATCTTTTCCGTTTTTCCCATAAATCTTCTCAGAATAGCGTTTACGAAATTGACCGTCCGGGTCGTTTTCCTGAGTGGGAATGGTATTCGCCCCGATTAGATTGACAAAGGTTTTGAATGTGAGCTTCGTCCCGGTCGGGTCGGACCGGTCGTAGTCGATAAAAAGAACAATAGGTACGTCCATTACCCGCCCGTCTTCCGCCTTCATCTTTATCCAGATACTGCTGTACTTGGACGTCACCGCATCATAGGTTTGCGGGCCCACATAAGACGCGGCGGCACGGATATATGCATACTGGCTTCCGTCCTTTTCTTGCGTAAGATACAAAGGATGTCCCCCGTTCTTCAAAAAATTATCATAGGCTTCCTCTGTAAACGGCGGATGGTCAAGAAAGTAGAGATGCAAAGACTGCAGGATGGTTAGAATATCGTCTTTTTCAAAATAGGCGTTAGTTTCAGAGTGCTGAAAGGTCTTGTCGTCGGAGCCGGACAGATCGACTATCTCGTGCCAACCGCGCTCCGGTCCCTGCCAGGACAAAAGCGCTTTCACTTCCTTGCCGTTTTCGTCCACTCTGGTTGCCTCAACCGTATCGGGACGGACCAGCGGATTGACTACTTCGCTCCAGATCTTGAAGGTATTTTTATCTATCGTGTATTTATGGGAGACCTGTTGTTCTCCTTGGTAGCCTTGGGCTTGGACGGTGTAGGAGCCGTCGGCTTCGCGGGTGATGGTCGGAGCGGCGTCCTTGAAGGCGCTGATAATGCTCGTATCCGTCACCCCCAACTCAGAGACGCTGGTCAATGTCCGCACTTCGGGCGTCGCCGTCTCCGGTACTTCCGTCGGCTCGGGGGTTGAAGTGACTGTCGGCGCGGGAGCAGGTGTGGGCGTGGCGGGCGCGGCGCAGGCCGCGGCAAAGAGCAAAATCAAAAGCGCGATGCGTTTCATATTGATCAATCTCCACTGAAGATTATAGCAGGATGGATTGTTTGATAATTCTTTTCGAGCGCAACGCGCTTGTCAAGCCGCCGATACCGGAGTAAACGAAGCCAGGCTAAAAAGCCCCAGTACTGTCAAGACCCCCCATAACACCCACTTTCCCATACAACCAGACTATCAGATAAACGAAAAGATTTCAATTGCCGAGCGCGAAATACCAATACTTCAGTTCCCAGCCGTCGGGTATTGGTGCAGGGACATCAAAATTATCAACAGTTCGTATGGTTAATGATATTCGAGATGACTTGGGTGGGTTTGCTTTAGGATCATCAGCTCCCAAGATCAAATTAGCATTATTTCCCGGGGAGTTGAGTCCAAGAAATCTCCGCATCGTGAATATCCAATTATAATTCGGGCTATCAAGTTCATCCAGGCTCATCCCCGGAGCGGATAGAGCGGCTCTTAGCATTTCCTTTCTCCAGTAGTTTTTTAATGCCGTCTCGTTCGCCCAGATATATATGCTGGGGTAATAAGGATCTTTTCCGTCCTTACCATAAATACCTTCTGCCATTCTTTTACGAAATTTACCGTCCGGGTCTCTTTTCGGAGTGGGAATGATATCCGCCCCGATTAGATTGACAAAGGTTTTGAATGTGAGCTTCGTACCGGTCGGGTCGGACCCGTCGTAGTCGATAAAAAGAACAATGGGTACGTCCATTACCCGCCCGTCTTCCGCCTTCATCTTTATCCAGATACTGCTGTACTTGGACGTTGCCGTATCATAGGTTTGTGGGCCTACATAGTACGGGGCGGGATAGATAAGTGCATACTGGCTTCCGTCCTTTTCTTGCGTAAGAAGTAAGGGATGTCCCCCGTTCTTCAAAAAATTATCATAGGCTTCCTCTGTAAACGGCGGATGGTCAAGAAAGTAGAGATGTAAAGACTGCAGGATGGTTAGAATATCGTCTTTTTCAAAATAGGCGTTAGTTTCGGGGTGCTGAAAGGTCTTGTCGTCGGAGCCGGACAGATCGACTATCTCGTGCCAGCCGCGCTCCGGTCCCTGCCAGGACAAAAGCGCTTTCACTTCCTTGCCGTTTTCGTCCACTCTGGTTGCCTCAACCGTATCGGGACGGATCAGCGGATTGGCTACTTCGCTCCAGATCTTGAAGGTATTTTTATCTATCGTGTATTTATGGGAGACCTGTTGTTCTCCTTGGTAGCCTTGGGCTTGGACGGTGTAGGAGCCGTCGGCTTCGCGGGTGATGGTCGGAGCGGCGTCCTTGAAGGCGCTGATAATGCTCGTATCCGTCACCCCCAACTCAGAGACGCTGGTCAATGTCCGCACTTCGGGCGTCGCCGTCTCCGGTACTTCCGTCGGCTCGGGGGTTGAAGTGACTGTCGGCGCGGGAGCAGGTGTGGGCGTGGCGGGCGCGGCGCAGGCCGCGGCAAAGAGCAAAATCAAAAGCGCGATGCGTTTCATATTGATCAATCTCCACTGAAGATTATAGCAGGATGGATTGTTTGATAATTCTTTTCGAGCGCAACGCGCTTGTCAAGCCGCCGATACCGGAGTAAACGAAGCCAGGCTAAAAAGCCCCAGTACTGCCAGGACCCCCCATAACACCCACTTTCTCATACAACCAGACTATCAGATAAACGAAAAGATTTCAATTGCCGAGCGTGATATACCAATACTTCAGTTCCCAGTCGTTGGGTATTGGATCTGGTTCCATATTTACTGATATCCGCGGATTTTCTGCCGTAAGATCGCTTTTGCTTCCATCCCCATACATATCCAAATATGCCTTTATCTGCTCTCCCCATGACGTTTCTGCTAAAGAATCTATATCCATCCCCGGAGCGGATAGAGCGGCTCTTAGACTACTCCCATCCCAGTAGTTTTCTATTGCCGTCTCATTTGCCCAGATATAAATGCTGGGGTAAATAGGTTTTTTTCCATTCTCCCCCAAATCCTTTTAGAAAAGCGTTTACGAAATTGACCGTCCGGGTCGTTTTCCTGAGTGGGAATGGTATTTGCATTGAATAGATCGACAAGGGTTTTGAATGTGAGCTTCGTACCGGTCGGGTCGGACCCGTCGTAGTCGATAAAAAGGACAATAGGTACGTCCATTACCCGCCCGTCTTCCGCCGTCATCTTTATCCAGATACTGCTGTACTTGGACGTTACCGTATCATAGGTTTTTGGCTTATCCACATAGTAATATGAGGGATAGATAATCGCAAACTGGCTTCCGTCCTTTTCTTGCGTAAGAAGTAAATGATTTCCCCCGTAATCCCGAAAATTTTGATAGGCTTCCTCTGTAAACGGCGGATGGTCAAGAAAGTAGAGATGCAAAGACTACAGGATGGTTAGAATATCGTCTTTTTCAAAATAGGCGTTAGTTTCGGGGTGTTGAAAGGTCTTGTCGTCGGAGCCGGACAGATCGACTATCTCGTGCCAGCCGCGCTCCGGTCCCTGCCAGGACAAAAGCGCTTTCACTTCCTTGCCGTTTTCGTCCACTCTGGTTGCTTCAACCGTATCGGGACGGATCAGCGGATTGGCTACTTCGCTCCAGATCTTGAAGGTATTTTTATCTATCGTGTATTTATGGGAGACCTGTTGTTCTCCTTGGTAGCCTTGGGCTTGGACGGTGTAGGAGCCGTCGGCTTCGCGGGTGATGGTCGGAGCGGCGTCCTTGAAGGCGCTGATAATGCTCGTATCCGTCACCCCCAACTCAGAGACGCTGGTCAATGTCCGCACTTCGGGCGTCGCCGTCGCCGGTACCTCCGTCGGCGCGGGCGGCTCCCCTCTCCCATTGGGAGCCCCTACAGGGGTGCTTCGCGAAGGGCTAGGGGTGAGGGTCTGTGCTGGCGCGCAGGCTGTGGCGAGGAGCAGAATCAAAAGCGCGATGCGTTTCATGTCAATCGATCAGATTATAGCAGGGACTTTTCCCCGTTCAACCCCGCGGCCAACTGCCGGACGAAACCCTCCCGAAAACGTTGACGATTTAAAGGTTGCATGTTATTATGCCGGTGAAGGATACCAGTTAGTTCGCGTTGAAAAGAAACGATGTCGGCTCACGGTTCAAATCCGTGAGCCGTTTTGTTTGACTGTCCGTGGAACAGACCGGGTGTCTTACTAACCCATTTTGCCATAAGGAGGCAAATACAATGTCTGAACGTATCATCGGCACAGTCAAATGGTTCAACGGCAGTAAAGGCTACGGCTTCATTGCCCGCGAAGGCGGCGACGACGTATTCGTCCATTTCTCCGCCATTCAGAGCGAGGGCTTCCGCAACCTCAACGAAGGCCAGAAGGTCGAGTTCTCGGTCGAGCAGGGCCCGAAAGGCTTGCAGGCCAGCAACGTCGTCCCGCTGGGATAAACGGATTGTGCAAAAATCCCCGATGTGAAAACATCGGGGATTTTTTATTTGCCATGCGGCTTAAGGCGGCCCCACTTTGAAATTCTTCTTGGCGGATTTCTCGTTCGGATCGGTGACGTGCAGTGTCACGGTGAAATTTCCGCAATCGGTGGAATACGCGCCGGGATCCGGGACGTTCTTGGTATCGGCCGCCGTGAATTTGAGCGTTTCCGGCGAGGTGGTATTCTCTTTATCGCCGGTGATCTCCCACTGATACGTCACCACAGTCGGGCCGTTGGTGGTGATCTTTCCGCTGAATTGAGTCGGGTTCGGTCCGCCGCACGCGGAGTAACTTACATTGGCATCCACCGATACGCCGGTCACCAGCGCTTTGGGCGCGCCGACGACGGGAATCGGCGCCAGATTACCCGCGGCGTTCGTCACGCTCATGGCTACCCAGCAGAAATTTCCCGGGTTGAGCGGATCTTTGATGTACCACCAGTCGTTATCCGCGTTGCGGCCCGCGATCTCCGCCTGCACGTTCAATTGCAGAGCGCTGACCGCGGCCCATTCCGTGCCGGGCCCGTAACGACAATTGACCGCCACACTCTTCGGCCATGCGATTGGAATCGTTGGGGTGGCTGTGGCGGTGGGCAGAGGCGTTTCCGTGGGAAGCGGCGTGCTGGAGGGCAAAGCGGTTGGTGGAGCTTGAGTCGGCGCGGCGGCGGTGGGAGGGACCACAGCCGAGGCGGTAGGAGCGGCCGTCTCTGAAGGCAGGTTGCATGCCAGAATGGACAGGATCAAGATCAGGCTGGCAAGAAGCGGGCGATATTTCATAGAGTCTCCTTTGATTGAACTAATCTTATCTTAAATCCGAAAAGGCGCGTTAAGGACAGCCGCTCACTGCCTCGATCTGCGCGGCGGGAAGATAAAAAATCGTGCGATACCAGGCGGGCCGGGCCTCTATCTTTTGGCGGTCGAAACTTTGTGCCTCCCCGCCCACGTAAAGATAATTTATCTGTGCCTTGCAAAGTTGGGCGTGCATGGCCTCCGAACTAAAATCGGAAGTGAAAGGCAGGAGCAGAGTCGTCCGTTTTGTAAGCGGCGCGAGCCACACCCCCGCGTCAATTCCGGTGTGCGCTTCCGTGGGATCGTTGAATTGAACGTTCATCGCGGCGGAGGCGATCGCGATCCTCGCGTTCGACGGAAGATTCTTGTCCGACCAATCCAGCGCGGCAATATCGTCCGGCCCAACGATCTGACAACAACTCGAAGGATGGAAACTATATTTTGCCGCGGCGTTCGTGAGCAGGGCAAGGAGGAGCAGAAGTATGCAGGCCGGCGCGATAATTTTTTGTTGCGCCGAAAATTTCTTTAAGAAACGAAGCAGGCCTGCGCATCCGACTCCGCCGATCACTGCCAGCGGGACGAAGAGCGTCATCTCCACGAAAGGCCGATCCAGCAAACTCAGATCGCCGAAGCCGGGTAGTCCGCGCACCGGGACGAAGAGACATGCGAGCATCAACCCGATGGAAAGCAGGCCGCAAAATAAAACGCGCGGCGCTTCCCTCAAAGCGAAGAACGCCAGCAGAAGCACGACGAGCGTCACCAGATTCCCTTTGACGAAGTATGGATCGAACGCGGTTTTTAGATCGGTGGAGTTGACCCAGACCGCGCCCGCTGTCAACGCCGCGCAGACGAATACAAGGACCAGCGCGCGCGGGAAGCGCGGCAGTTCATCCCAGCGGACCGCGGCCAGCCACGACGCGATGAAGATTCCGATCACGATGATCGAGCGCGAATGAACGATCAGCGAGACGGCTATGCTCAGCGCGCACAGAATCCACAGGGATCGTGCGCGTTGAGTCTTGTTCGTCGCCAGCCAATAAGCCAGACTCAACGAAAACAGCATCGTCGGCAAACTGGTCAACGCGGGATATTTCCCCCAGTTCATTGTGTGCGCCGGCATGTACCAGCCGAAGCCGGCAAAAATCACCGCGAACCATCCGCCGAGATTCGTTCTCGAGGCTCGGCCGGCGATGAAGTAGAACGAAATGGGAATGCAGGCTAGAACGATCTGACCGAGCAATAGAATCATCGTTTTGGGATCCACGCGCAGAGCGGCGGCGAGAATGGCGGTCACCAAATGAAAGCCGAGGTGATAGTAGGTTGGGGCGGGCCAGCCCAAAGTCGGCGCGGGAGGCGGCGATTCAAGTTCCCCGATCAATACCTGAATGATGCGGTAATGTTCAGCCGAGTCGAAGTAAAGCGGCAGAGTGGTTTTGGAGAGGAAAGCCAGCCGCAGAAAAATCAAAAGCAGTAAAAGACCGAACAGGGCAGGGAGAGTGAAGCGCGCGCCGTTGAAGCGTTTTCGTCTTTGCCCGAGGAATGCCAGGGCAAAAATTACCGCCGCTAAAAAAGCGAGCAGAATTAACCATGCCAGATGCAGGCGGTCGAATAAAAATATCAGCGCGGCTGTGAAGACCGATAGGCTGACCCAGCCCGCCGCGCCGAGGGAGAATAACTCAGCCGCGGAAAACTCGCCCACTTCCATGCGTGATAGAAGCGCGATGACGACGAGCGCCAAACAGCCCGCGATAAAACCAAGCTCGACGATTGCAAGCCAGTTTTGCAGAAAGACATGCAGGCTGTCGGCCAAAAGGCTCATCGGGTTATGCGGTTTAAGGATACGTGTACGATTCCGTCGCGGCGGTTGCGCTTCCGCGCGGCGTCGCTGTTCGTGTGCCGCGCGCGCTCTGCGTGGGGCTTGGGGTAACGCGCGTTGCGGCGGGCGTTTTGGTGCGGGTAACAACGGGCGCGTCGCTTTGCGTGGCGGTTGAATTCACCAGGACGGCTGTGGGCAGGGCCAGCGCGTTGACGAGAAAAGTTCCTTGCGCGAGCAAAGTTTTTTCATCCTGAGTATAGACGTTGATTTGGAGCGCACTGCCCAGCGGGACGCGCGGCCCCGTGCAGTAAATATTGTTGGGAAAGCCGTCTACTTTTTGACAGGCATACGTGTCGAACGAATCGCCCGTCCCCGCCGAGATATAAATTTCGGGCGAATCCGGATCGGGCGTCATCAGATTGATGATCATATTATTTTGGTCGTCGCTTCCAAACGAGACCACGCACAGCTTCGAGGAGTCGTTCATGCAATAGTTGATTTTTGCGCCGGGCGTCGGCGCGCCCCTTTCCGCGCGCGAAGCCAGCCCACAGCCGAACAGAAAACCTACGCCCAATAGCAGGAAAAGAATATTTTGCCTTCGAGCCTTCGATGCGTGATTTGAATTCATGCTAATTCGACAACCAATCTACAAATGGATTTATTTTAACATCGGCATTTTCAGCCCGTGACGTTTGGCGGCCGCGATGGCTTCCTCGTAACCCGCGTCCGCGTGACGGACGATGCCCAGGCCCGGATCGGTGGTCAGGACGCGCTCCAGCCTGCGGGCCGCTTCGGGAGTCCCATCCGCGACGATAACTTGTCCCGCGTGCTGGCTGTACCCAATTCCCACGCCGCCGCCGTGATGGAACGAGACCCACGTCGCGCCGCCGACGGCGTTGATCAGCGCGTTGAGGATCGCCCAATCTGAAATTGCGTCCGAACCGTCTTTCATCGCTTCCGTTTCGCGGTTGGGCGAAGCGACCGAACCCGAATCCAAATGATCGCGTCCGATCACGATCGGCGCTTTGATTTTGCCTGTTGCCACGAGTTCGTTGAATTTCAGCCCGGCCCTCACACGCTCACCGTAACCCAACCAACAAATGCGCGCGGGCAATCCCTGAAACGGAACTTTTTCGCGCGCCATCGTCAACCAGCGATGCAAATGCGTGTCGTCGGGAAATAACTCCATGATGGCTTGATCGGTGACATAAATGTCCTCTTTATCTCCCGATAATGCAACCCAACGAAACGGTCCCTTGCCCTCACAAAACAGCGGACGGATATACGCGGGCACAAAACCGGGGAACTCGAACGCGTCGCTCACGCCGTTGTTATAAGCCTGTTGACGCAAATTATTTCCATAATCAAAAACTTCCGCGCCAGCTTTTTGAAAATTCAACATCGCCTGCACATGCTTTGCCATCGAATCCATCGCCATCTTTTTATATTTTTCGGGATTCGACTTTCGCAACTCGTCTGCCGCCGTCACCGATAACCCAGACGGAACATACATCAACGCTTCATGCGCGGACGTTTGGTCTGTCACCACATCGGGAACGACACCGCGCTTCGACAGTTCGTCATACACGTCCGCCGCGTTGCCGATCAGCCCAATGGATTTGGGAACTTGCTTATTCTTGAATTCTTCGACGAGCGTCATCGCCTCTTCGAGATTGTCCACGACCATATCCACATAGCCGATGGCGCGGCGGCGTTCGGCGCGTTCGGGGTTAACTTCAACGATGAGACCAACGCCTTCATTCATCGTAATCGCCAACGGTTGAGCGCCGCCCATGCCGCCCAAGCCAGCCGTCAACACAAATTTTCCTTTGAGCGAATCCCAGCCGCGTTTTTTCGCCAGCGCGCCGAAGGTTTCGTAGGTTCCTTGCAGGATTCCCTGCGTGCCGATGTAGATCCACGAGCCGGCCGTCATCTGTCCGTACATGATGAGTCCCTTTTTGGCTAACTCATCGAAGTATTCCCACGTCGCCCAATGCGGGACAATGTTCGAGTTGGCGATCAACACTTTGGGAGCGTCTTTGTAACTCTTGAACACGACGACAGGTTTCCCCGATTGTACGAGCAAGGTTTCGTCTTCTTCCAAATTTTTCAGCGATTCGAGGATCGCGTCGAACGATTCCCAATCGCGCGCGGCCTGTCCGCGCCCGCCGTAGACGACGAGATCGTCGGGTCTCTCCGCCACCTCGGGATCGAGGTTATTTTGGATCATGCGATACGGCGCTTCGATCAGCCAGTTCTTGCAGGTGAGAGTCGCGCCCCGAGGGGCGCGCACAGGTCGAGGTCCAGACATGATGCGTCTCCTTATCGAGTTAAAAAAATTCCTCCCGGACATTATACGCCGGGAGGAAAGTCGCTTTGTCTATTCTTATGCGGGCTGGGCGGTCAAATCCGCGAAGCTGGTACTTTTGAGCCGCTTCACCAGTTCGTTCTGCGCGTCGCACCATACCGGTTTGATGGGACAACTCTCATCGAAAGTGCAGGCGCCGTTATTGCCCACGCACTCATTGAGCATGATCGGCCCGTCAATCGCTTCAACCACCTCGAGCAGGGTGATATCTTTCGGCTCGCGAGCAAGGGTCACGCCGCCGCGGGCGCCGCGTGAGGTGTGCAACAGGCCGGCGATGGATAACTGTGAAATGATCTTGGCCAGAAAGGAGGGGGGAATGTGCTGTTCTTCCGCCACCCGGCTCGTCGCGGCCCGCTCGGTCTGTCCCTGCCTGGCCAGATATAACACGGCGCGTACGGCATAATCGGCCTGACGTGTAATTTGCATCTTATACCTCTGCTTTCCGGGCGTAATTTAGACCTATTATACCAATTTTATTGTCCAACGCTTCACAAGGCAAGTGATGGAGGTCATGGAGGAAAGATGACCTTTTACTCCGATTATGGCCCCGAGGCGAGGCCGCAGATCGCGGCCTTTGCGGGTGGACGGAAAGAATCCGCAAATTTGTACGGATTTGCGGATTCTACAATTCTTAGTGAAGTTTTAGCTCGTCAACTGCCCTCGCGTGGAGGCGGGACACGCGTGCCAAGTGAGTCGTCAATCGGTCAAGGTCAAACTGCCTGCGCCCAACTTGACCAGGAATGTGAGCGTGGGTCCCTCGCCTTTTTGAGTATAGTCGTCCCCGTTCTGCGCCCAATTTGAACTGGTGCTGACGGATTTCAGCCCGCCTTCCACGGTCACTACGGCGTTCACGTTTTTGGGGATGCGCAGGGTCACATTACTGAGGCCGCTGTCGATGCGAACGGTTGCATCGCGCTGTAGGTCGCCGGTGAAGTCCAGCGTGTAATCGCCTGCGCCGCCCTGGAAGTCCAGCGTATTGAAATTTGCGTTTGCCAGACCGATCAGTTTGACGGTCGAAGCGCCCGTCTCGAATCGCAGGAGAGTCATCTCGGTCTGGTTGGGCGAGGCGAATGAAAGCTGTACGTTCGCCGCGCCGCTTTTTACGGTGAGATCGGTCAGTGCGAGACCGCCGAATTCAAAACTGCCTTCATACGCGCCGGCCTCGATGGTGAGGGACATGGGCATGGAGCCAAGTTTCAAATCCCATTCATTTTTTATATTATTGAACGCGGGAACGCCGTTGAATTTGAGATTGCCCTGCTGGATCTGAACCTCGCCGTCCGTTTGGCTAACTTGAGGCTTGAAGTCCGGGAAGTTATACGTGGCTGTGCCATCGACCAGTTTTCCAGCCGGAGCGCCCGACGCGAGATTCAATTGGCCGGCGCCAAAGGCGAGACTCAAACGCGTCCCGCCGGACGTTGGGGCGGCTACCGCGATCTTATCCGTGACTTCCGGCCCGGGCGTGGGAGCCTGCGGGATATTGACGCTGAAACCGCAGGCGAGGCTGGCGAGCGCAAGCACAAGAATTGCGGAAATGATTTTGAAGCGCATTGGAAAATCTCCTTCTAGAAAATATACGAAGGAGACCTGAAGCCGTTGCAAATGAAATCCTGTTCGCAGTTACCTGCGTTTATCCCTCATCTCATGCCACCTTGCGGCCTTTTGGAATCTCGAGAGTGGTCAACGCCGCGTTCAACGCCTGATCCAACGACCGCACTTCCACGATCTCGATCCCCTTCGGATAGCCCTCGCCCTTGCGAATCGCTTTCGGCACGATGGCGGTTTTGAATCCCAACTTTTGCGCCTCACGCAGACGCGCTTGCATTTGACCGGGCATGCGCAACTCGCCCGCGAGACCGATCTCGCCGATCAATACTGCCTCCGCTTTGACGGGGATATCCTTCCAAGACGAGGCAATTGCCGCGGCAATGGCGAGGTCGGCGGCGGGTTCGTCAATTTGGATGCCGCCCACCACGTTGACGAACACATCCTGCTCGGCGAGTTTCAATCCCACGCGGCGCGTCAACACCGCTGAGATCAACAACAAACGATTGAAATCAACCCCGTTGGCAGTTCTGCGCGCGTTGCCGAATTGAGTCGGCGAGGTCAATCCTTGAATTTCAACGAGAATGGGACGCGTGCCTTCCATCGTCACGGCGATCGCTGACCCCGCCGCGTTGACCATTCGCTCCGCAAGAAATGCCTCGGAGGGATTCGTCACTTCCACGAGTCCCCCCTCGCGCATTTCGAACACGCCCACTTCGGAGGTCGCGCCGAAGCGATTCTTCACCGAACGCAACAAGCGATACGCCTGGAAACGGTCGCCTTCGAGATATAACACTGTGTCAACGATATGCTCCAACACGCGCGGACCGGCAATCGTCCCTTCTTTAGTCACATGCCCGATGACAAAGACCGAGATGCCGCTGGTCTTTGCCAGTTCGCGCAACTGTGACGAGCACTCGCGCACTTGACTCACCGAGCCAGCGGACGACTCCATGCTGGAGAGATAAACGGTTTGAATCGAATCCACGATCAGCAACTCGGGTTTGACTTCGTTGATGTGATTCAAAATAATTTCGAGATTCGTCTCGGTGACGAGCAGTAAATCTTTCGGCAGGTCTTTTTTGCCGTTCAAACGCGTCGCACGCATTTTGATCTGCCGTTCCGATTCCTCGCCCGAAACATACAACACACGTTTTGCGGTTGCCATCTCCATCGCCATTTGCAACATCAGCGTAGATTTGCCGATGCCCGGGTCGCCGCCGACCAGCACGATGGAGCCGGGCACGATCCCGCCGCCGAGCACACGCGCAAATTCTTCAATGGGCACGCGGATGCGGTCTTCGTCTCCGGCGGAGATATCGCCGATGGAACGCGGGGCAGACCGACCCGTGAGTCCGCGAACCGCCGAGGTCTTCGTCACAGGCTCGTCGTGGATGACTTCCTCCACCATCGTGTCGAACTTTCCGCACTGCGGGCATTTGCCCATGTACGACGCGGCAACGCGCCCACATTCCTGACAGACATAACGTGTATGTGTTTTTGGCATTTCAATTCCATCCCCTCTCCCAACGAAAGAGGGCGGGGGTGAGGATGAGTATAACAGAATTTTTGTTCTATGCGATGGCCGCGTACACCTGATCCAGCAATGCCATGAATTCGTGTGTCGGTCGCTGGCGCAGAATATCTTTGCGTTCCGCGCGCGTCAACGTTTTCAATAATAGATATTGAATGGCATGTTTGCGGAAAAGGCGCTGTCCGTCTTCCTGCCCGTAGAATTTGATGTTGCGCGCCAGATGTTCGCGCATCACTCGCCGAACCTGTTCCGCAGGAACCTGTTCGCGTTCGATGCCCGAGAAGATCCAGGGATTGGCAATTGCCCCGCGTCCGATCATCACCGCATCACAGCCGGTATATTGTTTCATCCGTTGGATGTCTCCAACGACTTTCACGTCGCCGTTTCCAATGACCGGAATCTTGACCGTTGAGCGCAATTCCGCGATGGCGTCCCAATTAGCGCGCCCGCCGTAACTCTGTTCCTTGGTGCGGCCGTGGATGGCGATCAACGTACCGCCGTTTTCCTCCACGATGCGCGCGATCAGTTTGTAACTGCGATAATTTTCCCAGCCGAGGCGGATTTTCCCCGTCACGGGGACTTCGAGCGCGGCGGTGAGTTTGCGAAAGGTGCGCGCGATCTTCAACGGCGTGCGCATCATCCCTACGCCCGCGCCGTGATAGACCACGCTTTTTGCCGGACAGCCCATGTTGATGTCGATGATGTCCGGCCGCAGTTCCTGCACGCGCAGCGCGGCTTCGAGAATCGTATCGGGATCGTCGCCGTATAATTGAAACGCGACCGGGCGCTCGCTTTCCTCGAAATAAAGTTTCTTGGCGGGTTGTTTGGAGCGGCTGAGAATTTTATCGGCCTGCACGAACTCGGTGTAGCTGATGGCCGAGCCTAGCGCGCGGCAGATCGAACGGAACGGCCAGTCGGAATAACCGTCCATGGGCGCGAGAATCGCGTCGCCGTAGATCGGAATATCGCGTACCCAAAAACCGGGCGATGTTTCGGAATTTGAAATCTTGTTGTCCACGAGTGATCGCTTTCCAAATCGATAAGTTAAAACAGAGTATAACAGAAGCGTTTGCGAACCGGACTTCACCTGTATAATTTTTAGGAGTTATCCATATCATACCGGGCGGAGCGAAGCATCTGCGCGCCCAAAGGTGGAGATTCTCCGGCCCAAAGATCGCTCCTTCAAAGTGATACAACGTTTGAGACAATTTTTAGCGAACTTTTAGATTGGAGCCTTTCATGAACGATCTTCACATTACCGAGAAAAACAATTTTGGAACGGATCGCGGCCGCGGCAACTTGCTGGGCATCGAACCGTACATCACGCCGTTGGACTACGCCTCGCAAAACTCCTTTTACGACAAATTAGATCGTTATCTGTCCGTGGCGCGCGAACTCGGCTGGGTCAACGAAAAGACGATTGTGGTCTGGCCGGAATATATCGGCACGTGGCTGGTGCTGGCGGAGGAAAGCGCATCGCTTTATCGGGCAGAGACCATGGCCGCGGCGGAGACCCAATTGGTCCTTCGACATCTGTTTCCATTTATTTGGTATTGGCTCACCGCCAAGGAAAGGAATCGGCAGGAGGCCGCCTTTTTCCGCATCAAAGCCAAACGCATGGCCGAAATATATAACGCGGTCTTCTCCGATTTGGCGCGCGCATATTCGATCACGATCGCGGCAGGCTCCATTGTGTTGCCGGAGCCTTTCATCGAAGGTGGACGAGTCCAAACGGGGCGCGGCGCTTTATACAACGCGGGAGCAGTTTTCGGCCCGGATGGGGCGGCGTATCCGGCTATTTTACGAAAAGCGTTTCCAACTTCAGAAGAGCTTCCATTTACCGCGCCCGCGCCTGTGGATGACCTCCCGTTCTTTGAAACGAAAGCGGGGCGACTCGGCGTTCTGATCTGCGCCGACTCCTGGTTCCCGGCCGCGTACGCCCGTTTGAAAAGTTTGAACATCGGCTTTATGCTGGTCCCGTCATTTGAAATTGGAACGCTGAACAGTTGGAATCAGCCCTGGCAGGGATACAACGGCTGGCCCGCGCCTGCGGATGTGGATCCGCAGGATGTTGGGAAATTGACCGAGGGCGAGGCCTGGCTCAAATATGCCATGGCGGGACGCATCGCCGAGGCCGGCGCACAGCACGGTGTGAATGTGTTTTTGCGCGGCGCATTGTGGGATCAAAAGTTCGACGGCGGCCGTACGACCATCGTGAGCGGCGGACGGATAATGAAGGAAACTGCCAGCAGGGGCGCTTCACTTAATAACTTATGGCTATGAATCGAGACATAATTAACCCCGAATTTAATTTGGACGCAGAAAAACGCTGATTCACGCTGATGAAAGCAATAGATCAGCGTTTTCTGCGTGAATCAGCGTCCAATTTGTTCTTAAAAAACGAACTGACCCGCAAAACCTTAAGTTTGGGGTGAGTCATGTCTCAATCGAAAGACTCGTTATGCGGGCTGGGCTTTTTTCAATTGGTCGAAGTATTTGGCCCGGAACTTGGTCACTTTGGGGGTGATGACGGCCCGACAATACGGCTGGAACGGATTGTGAGCGTAGTATTCCTG
>WBZO01001138.1_pt2 | contig 16209 bp, 17 predicted proteins | sample 5204261 | NCBI WGS metagenome assembly WBZO01 (sample SAMN12412400, study PRJNA552823) | activated sludge metagenome | isolation source: activated sludge from anammox sidestream of wastewater treatment plant... | place: USA: North Carolina | collected 2017-09 | reverse complement strand
ATCTCGGTGGTGCGGAACATCGCTTGCTGCCGGATATGATCGAAGTGGGATCGTTCATCGGAATGGCTGCCATGACCCGGGGTAATATCACCATAAAGAATGCCGGCATAGACCATCTGGGCATCATTCCTGAAAAATTCCGGCAGCTCGGTATTCAAATGAATTTTTCAGGAGATGATATTCATATTCCCGAACAGGAAATTTATGAGATACAGACTTTCATTGACGGCTCAGTGATGACCGTATATGATCATCCCTGGCCGGGCTTCACTCCTGATCTGCTCAGTATTGTTCTGGTAACGGCGGTACAGGCCAAGGGTTCATTGCTGGTGCATCAGAAAATGTTTGAAAGCCGTTTGTTTTTTGTAGATAAGCTGATAGACATGGGAGCCCGCATTGTTCTTTGCGATCCGCATCGTGCCGTAGTGATCGGCCTGGAAAGGGAACAACCATTGAGAGGGATCACTATGAGTTCTCCAGACATAAGAGCCGGTGTTGCCTTATTAATAGCCGCACTCAGCGCTGAAGGAAAAAGTGTGATCCAGAACATTGAACAGATAGACAGGGGCTATCAATTCATTGACGAGCGATTAAGAATACTGGGAGCAGCAATAAAACGAACCGAAAAATAAATTTCATCTTTCTTCTGTTGCTACGTCTCCTCCCCTACTTTGTATGCCGGCAGAAACATTACATGATTGTGAACGCAACACCGATTCCTGAAAGATTCCTTTGCCTTGATCCGGGTCTTACGAACCCAGGCGGAACGGCCTTTGAAAAAAATTGATGCTTTAAAAAATTTTTCTTTAATTTTTAAAAGGTACTGTTAAAAAATTTTAATTTACTTCCCGAAACCTGATACATATTCAATCTGCCTGTGGTATTTTTTTGATACAAATTCCGGCCATCAAAAAATTTTTTTTCATATTACTTTCATTGTCGGCGTTTTCCGTGGCATCCGGCCAAACAACTGAGTCTATAGATACAGACAGGCCGGATCAGAGCGATGGTGTTTTTATTCTGAAAAAAAATAAATTTCAGATAGAAAACGGGATCGTAGCAGGTGACAGTACTTTATACAACGATTTGATGCTCCGGTACGGATTGACCAGGAGCGCAGAGTTGAGATTAGATATTGCTGCCGGGAAAGTTGAGGGGCAAACCGGATTACTACCCCTGTCATTAAGTATGAAACAGCGGATTATCAACCAGAAAAAAATAGTTCCGGCTATAACTATTATAGGTTATATTGGTTTTGAAATGCTGGCCAGCAAAAATTTTTCCGGACGGGCTTTTCCGGCGAATATAGAACTGGCTTTTGAGAACGATATCACCGAAAAAATTACACTAACCTATAACGTCAGAACTTCTGTACAATTCAATGACCTGTTTCTGACAACTAACATCGGCTATTCTACACAAAAAAGGTTTTCCTTCTACACTGAGTACTTTGCAGACTTTAAAAAAAATTTTTTACCTGAACATAATATTGATGCAGGGGTTTTATTCCTGGTTAATAACCGCTGCCAGCTGGACATTGCTGCAGGTCATTCGCTTTTTTCCGGAGAGTCAAGATCGTATTTAACCACAGGAATTACATTCAGGTTTTACTGACTATTTCTTCTTTCTTCCCGGCAACATTTCCCATTTGTTATCCTGAGTTTGTGACTCAGGATATTCTTTTTAAAAAGAAATCTTAACTTGAATAAATAAATTTATGAGAAATGCAGGACTGGCAGATCAAGAAAATGAAATTATTGGTTTACCCGACGCAACATCCCGTCTATCACACAGGGCTTGCGGGGAGACGTTGCCGGAGAAAAAAGAGAACAACCATTGAGAGGGATCACCATGAGTACTCCCGACATAAGAGCCGGTGTTACCTTATTAATAGCCTCACTCAGCGCTGAAGGAAAAAGTATGATCCAAAACATTGAGCAAATAGACAGGGGCTACCAATTCATTGACGAGCGATTGAAAAAATTGAGAGAAGAGATCAAAAGAACAGAAGGATGACCAATTTAAACATGAAAAATGCTCCCCCTGTTCACTATTCTTGTACTTAAAAATCTCTCTGCGAATTATACGCTGCACCGATAAAATCATTTTTTATCTCTCGATTTTTTACCTACTCACCCATATTCCGAGAAATAAGAAAATATAATGAATCAGTAAAGAGGGTTTTGATCTTATTACACTCATTATCTCAATGAAAAAGATCCCAAAGTTTTGATCGGGCTTAATAGGATTCTACTTGCAAAAAACTATTTTTTCAGAGCCTGATCAACAGACTCATTTAAAAAATCAGTCAACCGGCTGTCGGGCAGTAAAGTTTTTGCATTCCATTTATAAGCCAATCCTTTTAATCTTTCGGCAACGGCTTGCTCTCTTCCTCCTGATGATAAGAATACAGGAACAACGATGACATTGCCAAACTCACCTGCCTGACGCACCAAAGCCCTCAGTTGTTCTTTGGCCTGATCAAAAATCGCTTTATCGGCATCATCCCTAACCGTTACGGAAAAGATCTGCTTAAATCCTTTGCTTTTTACTTCCTGAAGTTTCTGGATCTTCCCAGATAATGATTCAAGAATGGCGATCCATTTCCGGTTATCCTCTTCACTATTGGGGCCATGAGCCACGAGAATAACTGTTTCACTGGAAGGATCGGAACTGAGTTCATCAATGCGGTCACGAAGGATCTCTGCCACAACAGGATCGTCATCCAGCGCATGCGTCATGATCAGTTTTACCTTGTACTTTAAAGGCTTTAATTCAGCTGCGTGATCTTCCTGGCTACGATGCATGGAACTTCCACCCATACCCGACATCTGGTGAGAACCTCCTGAATGGTCCATCGGAGCCATAGGGGGATCGGCAAGTTTATCACGAAGGCCAAGCAGGTATTCTGTTTGCCGTATAACCTCACTATGGCTTGAAATAAACAACGGGATAGCAATGATCTTAGTCACGCCTTTCGATTCCAGTTCATCTATTGATCTTTGTAAAGTAACCGGGTCTGCCATTCCCCACGCTATGGAAACCGGATAGCCTTTGGCAAGAGGTTCTGCAGCTTTTGTTACCAGTGCATTCCACTGCGGACCGCCGCCATGAGCCATGATCATCACTCCGGTTTTTTGAGCCAATGACGTGAGACAACTTGTAAAAAATATTATTCCGATAAGGTAAAATCTTCTCAAAACCTCTATTGTGTTTTTCATATCATGCATTTTAACCGGGCGCAAAATATTGATGCTTTATCTGCTTTAAATGCCAAATCGGGAATATTTTGATTTCCTTTATTCGTAAACTGATCCTTTGATGGAATCTTTGTTCGATGTTTATTTTTTAAAAGAAGTTCTTCTTAAATCCAATCCGATTCGATGTGTTTCAGAACGGTAAAAGTTTTTTATGATGCTGATTAATTTGTTCTCTTCTCTTGCTCATTATCTGCAGACATTCTATTTACTTATTGCATTGATATTTTTATTTCAATCTTCTAAATATTATTCGCCATATAGTTTGCGGCTTTTTGCGAGAGAATTGTCAGGCATTTTTTTGTGTTAATAATGATCAGGAATAATAAATTTGAACTCTGATAAAATGCTGAAGCACGACAAACCAAACAGATCATTTATCGGAACGGTTCAGCCTTTATTATGATTAAAAAAAAGATCACCATGCCTGAAAAATTAACTCCCACTCCAAGAATTTTAATGGGCCCTGGTCCTTCTGATGTGCATCCTGAAGTACTGAAAGCAATGTCCAGTCCGCTGATGGGACATCTGGATCCCGAATTTGTACAGTTGATGGATACCGTGAAAGCAATGGTTCAGGGCACTTTTCTGACAAAGAACCCTCTCACTTTTGTCGTGTCAGGTCCCGGCAGCGCCGGAATGGAAACCTGCCTGGTAAACTTGTTGGAGCCGGGAGATGAATGTATCATTTGTATCAACGGAGTATTCGGTGGCCGCATGGCCGATATTGCAGGACGCTGCGGCGCCAAAGTGCATAAAGTGAATATGGAATGGGGTAAGGTGACAGAGCCTTCTCAATTGAAGAAAGCACTGGACGAATGTCCTCATCCGAAACTGGTGGCATTAGTTCATGCAGAAACATCAACCGGAGCATTGCAGCCAATGGAAGAGATCAGTGAAATGGTTCATGATGCAGGAGCTTTACTGATGGTGGATGCCGTCACTTCTTACTGCGGTGTACCTTTGAAAGTTGATGAATGGAATATAGACGCTGTGTATTCCGGCTCACAAAAATGCCTGAGCGCTCCTCCGGGATTATCGCCGGTAAGTTTTTCTGCCAATGCTGTAAAGGCGCTTGAAAGCAGAAAAAGCAAAGTGCAGAGCTGGTTTCTTGATCTCAGCCTGGTAAAAAACTACTGGAGCGGCGCTAAAAGAGCCTATCATCACACTGCTCCCGTTTCTGCAATATTCGCTTTGTATGAATCATTGAGACTGGTATTGGATGAAGGGCTTGAAAAACGCTGGGCCCGCCACCGTGAAGTGCATCAATACCTCGCAAGCCAGCTGGAGCCGATGGGATTCCGTTTTCTGGTGGAAGAAAAATACAGGCTGCCCAACCTGAATACCATGTTCCTTCCTGGTGGTTATGACGAAGCGAAGATCAGAAACGCTTTACTGAATCAATACAATATTGAAGTCGGTGGCGGATTAGGTGATTTTGCAGGCAAGTTATGGAGGATCGGCATCATGGGTGAAAGCTGTACACACAATCATGTGAACATGCTTGCCGGCGCTTTGAAAGAACTGATGAAATAGAAAAATACTTATTCTGTAAAGAGGCCTTCTGAGAATCAGCTTTAAAAAATTATTTCTCATTTGATCAGTTTCCTGTTTACAGATTCCGGTTTGGGTCCAGGCACACTACTTTTCATTTTTAAAACCTGCGGTTTCAAATGATCAATGCTTTACTTTAGTTGTAACGATAGATTTTTGCCGCTAATTCTTTTTCGGCGGCACGATCATAATATGAGCTTTGGCCGTGCCAGGTTCCATCAGCCAGGGCATACCGGGTATGGACGGCTTTGCTGACATTCCGGTAGATTCCAGCGTGGCATAAGGAACATAAAATACATACCGCATATTGGCATCTTTCAGCTCTCCTGTGATTTTATCATAATTCTCCTCTGAACCAGTCAGCACATAAAGTATGTTCGGGTCTTTCGGCATTTTTAATTTTCCCTCATCTATCTCTTTAGAACGGATCTCCTGTTTTTGTTCTTCTGTTTTTCCTTCAGCCAGCAATTGCCTGCCTCTGGCCATAAAAGGTTCCAGGTTGGCAGAATAGCAGGCAACACTGATCCCCTTTTTAGCGGGATCATCGGCAAGACAGATCATATTTCCCGTGCCTTTTCTCAAAGTGACCAGTTTGCCGCTCTGATCATAACCCAACACGGTTGCAGTTTCTTTCTGATCGGCAGGCGCTGCCAGTAAAGCTGTTTTGATCTGAATATCTGCAGGAAGTATTTCCTGTGCTTTGATGTTGCTTATAAATAGTAATAAGCCGATGGAAAAAATATATTTCATAAAATCTGTTTTTCAGTCTGATAAAGTTACTAAACCGCAGGAAAATACACCCCGGTTAGAAGTATGGGCATCCGAAGATCTTTTAAACAAGTAAAATACTATTGGCATTGTTTATTGAGGAACTGAATGGTGGCCCTATTGAAATCACTGTACATCTTGTGATCGGAAACAGCCAGGTCTATCTGGGTCATCACAAAATTTTGCTGAGGAAAACTCAAACTGCTTAGCTGAGGAAAGGCAGATGGATTGGCATCCATAGCAGATCTCAATGCGTCCGAATAGCCGATGAAATAGTTTTTCGTATCCAGCAAACCGGATTTTTTAATTTCATTGAATACAGCAGTGGATTGAGATGTGCTGATATCACCCCGGCGGGCAAACCGCTCCGGATAAAGCGGAGAACGTTCTCTAATAAAATATTTACTGCAAATACCACGGCCAATCATCAACCGTGAATTATTGAGCGCATTCGCATTGCCCGCTGATCCTACATTTGGATTATTATCAAACTTTGCCATGCAGAACTGCAACGGTGTGTCGGTAATCTGTGCAATAGGCGTTCCTGCAGGAGCACAATAACTTACCCCTGCTTTATAATTATAGATAGTAGAAAGTGCTGTAGAAAAATTCCCTCCATTGCTCATGCCAATGCTGTATTTTGGTTCAGCCCTGCCGGCAAGTCCCCGGTTATAAAATGTATCGGTAATGATCCGAATATTGGCATAGTCAACATTGGTGATGGTATCCCAGGGAGTGGTGTTCCATCGCAATACGCCATCGCTGTTTAGATCGGAATTGGTTGTTGATTCTTCTGATTCGGTAACAATCACCGCAAATTTTTCGTTTACCAGATCATTGATCAACAACTGCCATTCATAGTCAGCCACCAGAAAAGCAGCACTACCCCCGGTTCCATGAAGCAAGTACACAATGCCTTTATGCCCGGCAGGAAAATAGTAATACACCCGCTTCATCCTGTCTCTTCCTCTTATATTTTCAAAATTCAGAGTGAATGATTGGATATTTTGTACACTGCCGGAAAAGGCCACATCTTTTTGAGGCATGATAAACCAGGTATGCCATTCTTCCGGAGCATTCAATAATGAAACATTATTGCCTGACCAGGAGCCAAATACTTGTGAAGATGGATAGGCCTTACTGAAAATATGGACCGTATCTCCGGCCTTATATTTACCGCTGCCATAACCATTATTTACTGTTACCGTAAAGCTGTCTGCTGAAGGAGGGGTAACCGGACTTATTGTTCCGGATTTTTTGCAGGCAATGATCAGCAAGGAGCAGCCGATCAGGGAAAACAGGTGTTTCATGAAAGATTCAGACAACAACAGGTCAGAAAAGTTTAACAGATCAGATGAAAATATTTTATCGCAGTAGCTTTTCGTTATGCCTGATGGGTTCTTCGGAACAAATAATGTCCGGGCATTTTTTATCATTGAATACTCTCAGGAAAATCTTATTTCATTTTAATAATAATTTTTCATGATCATCAATGAATTTTAAATAAAAACGATCTGCTTTTTTATAGTTTTTTATTACCTTCAGACGAATCGCTTATTTATTCTTTGAATATTGAGCTGTAATTTTTTCTCCACTTAAACGCTCAAGAAATGAAAGTAGGTCTTATCGGATTCGGGAAAACAGGCAAAGCCGTCGCTACGGTGGTCTTACAAAATGAGGAATTCAGCCTGGAATGGGTTTTAAGGCGCAGGCCGCTTCTGGAAAACAGAAATGCAGCGGAGTTTTTAGGCATTGACTCCGATGAGCCGGGTTTGATCTATTCCACTTCCAAAATAAAAATGCCGGAGCTTCTCGATAAACATCCGGTAGATCTTATCATTGATTTCTCTTCCGAAACAGGCATTTACAATTATTATGAAATAGCAGGTGAGCGCAGAGTTAAGGTTATTTCCGCGGTATCACATTATGGCGAAGCAGAACAGGAACTATTGAAAAAATTATCTGAAAAAACGGTCGTGTTTTGGAGCCCAAACATTACTCTGGGGGTTAATTATCTGCTCTTTGCTGCAAAGTTCCTTCAGAAAATCGCTCCCTGGGTGGATATTGAGATCATAGAAGAACACTTCAAAGAAAAAAAAGGTGTTTCGGGAACCGCCATCAAAATTGCTGAAGCATTGGATCTTAAAAAATCGGTCATCAATTCTGTAAGAGCCGGCGGTATTGTTGGCAGGCACGAAGTGATATTTGGATTTCCTTCACAGACTGTCCGGCTGATCCATGAATCCATCTCAAGGGAGGCATTCGGAAACGGCGTTCTTTTTATTGCGCAAAACCTGGCAAGCAAGAAAAAAGGACTTTACAACTTTGAAGATGTCCTGCTTCCCTATTTTGCTACTGGTTAGAAAATAAAATATCCTATTAATATTTTTTAAGCTGATTTTTGGGGAAAAGTATGCCTATTCGATCTCTTCGAAAGTTCCGGTTTCTTTATTCTTTTTCACATTGTTCCAGTTGAAGCAACGGCCATTCATGATGACATACACTCCATGTGGCAATGTCTGTACAAAGGCAAGTGAGCTGCCCAGATTGAACAATCCGTCCGAACTTCCGAATTTATAAGGCACCATGGCGCCGGTGATCACTATGGTCTTGTTTTTAATCTTCTTGCCCAGCACTTTTGCGGTCTCTGCCATGGTATCTGTGCCATGCGTAATAACAATCTTATCTTCTTTGGCTCCTTTGCAATGCCTTGCAATGGTATTACGATCAGAATTGGTCATTTCCAAACTGTCGATCATCATCAAAGTGGTTATCTCCACCGGAACATGGTTGCGGCCCAGTCGCAACATTTCATGAAGATGGGTCTTATTGAAAAAAAGGGAGCCGGTCAGCTCATTATATTCTTTGTCAAAAGTGCCGCCGGTAACAAAAATGCGGATTGCCATTTAAAGATTTTGGCCTTAAAATTATCAAATCTGCAGTTATGAAAAATTTTCATTGAAATTGAAGCCTTTAAATTCATCACAAAAAATCTTTTCCGGGATAAAATGGTATGTGCCCCTTTTCAACTTGAAGCAATCGAGTAACTTGCAGCCATGCAAGATTACCTGAAAGGATTGAACGAGAAACAACAGGAAGCTGTACTTCATATCAACGGGCCGCTGATGATTGTAGCCGGAGCGGGAAGCGGGAAAACTAAAGTGCTGACAACACGCATTGCACACCTGATGGCCAATGGTGTTGATTCTTTTAACATACTTGCATTGACCTTTACCAACAAAGCCGCAAGGGAGATGAGAGAGAGAGTGGAGCATATCCTGGGAAATCATGAAGCCAGGAATCTGTATATCGGAACTTTCCACAGTGTATTCGCCCGCATTCTCAGAAGTGAAGCCCATCGTTTAGGTTATCCCAACAATTTTACCATTTACGATACAGACGATGCCAAATCTGTAATAAAAACGGTAATTCATGAATTGAATCTTGATGACAAACATTACAAGCCCAATATAGTTTACAACCGGATCTCTGCTGCCAAGAATGCACTGGTCGGGCCTGAAGAATACCGCAATGATTATTACATTCAGCAGGAGGATTCAAGAAGTAACCGGCCTGCCATTACCTCCATTTACAGCGCCTATGCAAAACGTTGTTTCAAAAACGGGGCAATGGACTTTGACGATCTTCTTTTCAACATGTACCGGTTGCTGAAAGAGTTTCCTGAGGCGCTGATGAAATATCAGACCAAGTTCCGTTATATCCTGATAGATGAATACCAGGATACCAATCCGGCCCAGTATGAGATCATAAAATTACTGGCTGCGCAGCACGAGAATATCTGTGTGGTGGGTGATGATGCACAAAGTATTTACAGCTTTCGCGGCGCTACCATTCAAAATATTCTGCAGTTCCGGAAAGATTATGAAGATGCCGCCATTATTAAACTGGAACAGAATTACCGGAGCACTCAAAGTATATTGAATGTTGCCAACGAAGTGATTAAAAATAACAAAGGCCAGATCCCGAAAGACTTGTGGACGAATAACCTGGAAGGAGAAAAGATACAAGTGGTCCGGACTATGACCGATAATGAAGAAGGAAAATTTGTGGCTGATGCAATCCAAGAACAGAAACTGCGTAACCATTATCATCATAAGGATTTCGCCGTTTTGTATCGGACCAATGCACAGAGCAGGGCATTTGAAGAATGCCTGCGGCGAATGAATATCCCTTACATAATCTACGGGGGCATTAGTTTTTATCAGAGAAAAGAGATCAAGGATTTTCTGGCTTACCTGAGGCTGATCGTGAATCCGCAAGATGAAGAAGCACTGAAACGCATCATCAACTTTCCGGCAAGAGGTATCGGAAAGACAACCGTGGACAAAGTCATCCTGTATGCCAATGAAAACAATATCTCAATGTGGGAGGCGATCGGCAAAACAAGACAATTACAATTCAAACCGGGAACTATTGAAGCCCTCGAAAGCTTTGTAACAATGATCAGGAGTTTTCAAAGCATGCTTGAAAAACAAAATGCGTATGAAGTGGCTTTTCATGTAGGTAAGCAAACCAATATCGTCAAAGAACTTTTTAATGATAAGAGTACGGAAGGGGTGGCAAGGTATGAGAACATACAGGAATTACTGAACTCTATCAAAGAATGGATTGAAACCCCGATGAATGAAGAAGATGGAGAAGTGGGCGATAAAAGCCTGGCTGCATACCTGCAGCAGATCGTTTTGCTTACCGACCAGGATCAGAAAGATCCTGATGCAGATGTGGTGAAACTGATGACCATTCATTCTGCAAAAGGACTGGAATTCGAATGTGTTTTCGTAGCAGGATTGGAAGAGATGCTTTTCCCCAATGGACTCAGTGTAAATACAAGAGAAGAACTGGAAGAAGAAAGAAGGTTGTTTTACGTAGCCATCACCAGAGCAAAGAGCAGGCTTTGGCTTACGTATGCTAACAGCAGATACCGCTTCGGATCTTTAGTTCAAAATGAACCAAGCAGGTTCATTGGAGAATTACCGGATTCATTTTTAAACAAAACTTTCGGTGGCGGAGGCTCAAAAAATCAGGGACGTGTAAGTTGGGGAAGAGGGTTAGGATTGGATCGAAACAACGGATGGGACGGGGAATCCGGCCAGGTAAGCCGGCAGAAAGGAACTTATTTCAATGAACAGCCGGCAGCAAGGTCATCCGAACCTTCTTATCTCTCATCCAAAAAACAAAACAAGACAATAGAGCATGTGCCTTCCTCTGATTTTGCAGCCAGTGACACATCTGACTTAAAAGCAGGCCAAAAAGTGGAACATGCAAAATTTGGCTTTGGATCAGTGATAAAAATAGAAGGCAGTGTACATAATCCTGTTGCCACAATTAAGTTTGAAAAGAATGGTGAGAAGAAGATCATGCTTCATTATGCCCGTTTACGTATAGTAGAATAATTTTTTATACTCCTCTGCATTCTCTGAATTTAATATCATTTATTTTATCAATGCCTTGGGTATGATCTTTTCAGAGTGGCCAATATTGAATCAATAAATTTCAGGAATTACCCACATTGCTGTTTATAACTTAATGCCAATATAACTTTGGCACAGTGTTTTCATAAACATAACCACTCCCGTTACACTATCAAAGACTACTCTCCGGCCTCCTGAAATAAATCATGAATATTGGAACAACTAGTTATAGTTCGCCCTGGCGAACTTACCTATGAGGGCGGAACGGGGCTGCCGTGTGCAGCCCTTTTGTTATCTCTTTCAAAAAATATTTAATTTGATGCTTTAGGTTTTGCTAAATTACCTGTCAGCGTTACCGGTTCTTTCAAATTGCTTGTAACATTGCATCCGAATTTGCCCCATCTCAATGAGTTTCCGGAAACTAAAAAAGAAGATCAGAAAGCAAGTGGTTTATGCAGCAATTGCCGCATTGGTTGTATTGATAATCCTGATATTGTATTATTCGTTAGGGCAAAAAGTCAGGTCAAAATTTATCCGCTATCCTGAATTCGGCATCTCTATTCCCGGGGATTACATCATTCATGGCATCGATGTTTCGAAATATCAGAAAATGATAGCCTGGGAAGAAGTGCAGGCCATGACCGTAAACGACGTGAAACTGGGTTTTGCTTTCATCAAAGCCACTGAAGGCATCGGCAATGCAGATCCTCAGTTCAGAAGAAACTGGAAAAAAGCAAAAGAAGCCGGAATCACCCGTGGCGCCTACCATTTTTTTATCGGATCAAAAGACGGAAAAATGCAGGCAGAGAACTTTATCAGTAATGTGGACCTTCAAAACGGCGACCTTCCGCCCGTTTTGGATGTAGAACATGCAAATGGTGCAGGAACAGCATTCCTGCAACGTGAAGTAAAAAAATGGTTGGAGACTATAGAAAACTATTATCACGTTAAACCGATCATCTATACCAATGTTGACTTTTATAACCAGAAGTTGGGTCATGACTTCGATGAGTATCCTTTATGGATCGCTCACTATTATCAACCTCAGCAGCCGCGTATCGGCAGGGCATGGTCTTTCTGGCAACACAGTGACAAAGGCAAGGTCAATGGTATCTTATCGGCAGTAGATTTTAATGTATTCAGCGGAGATTCCGTTGATTTTAAAAATCTGTTGGTTCGTTGAGTAAATAATTATGGTTTGGTTTGTCAATATTTATAGTACCTTGTCTTTCCCAAGAACATTTTATGGAACGCGGAATTGACCCCAAGCTTAAAAAACATTTCAAGAAGATCCTTTTATCTTATTTATTCGGTTCTGCCTGGCTCTTCACCAATATTATTGCAGGGGTTTACTTCAAGTTTGCCATAATTGGTAAAGTGCCGATTTATGCAAACATTCTATTTTACCTGTTCGTCTTAGTATCCCTTTTGTTTCTGCTTCGCTTCTTTTACAAGACCTGGGGTAAATGACCTGCCTTATTGAAAAAAAAGGCATTACATTTTAAAATCACATCTAAGTTTTTTATTTTGTTCTGATTTTAATCAAATGGAAATAAAACAAACCAGCAAAAGAGTTGTCATTACCGGCACCCTTGCCATCTGGATCATCAAGTTTGTGATCCGCCCGTTTCATTTATTTGAGGGATCCGCCAATTTCTTTTTAGGAGTAGCGCCCAATCTGTTCGGATCGTTTCTGATCCCTTTCGGTGCTTACTGGTTTTTTAACGGCAAAACTTTTTTAATGGCCCGGATCTTTCGCTTACGTACTTTGAATGATCTTAGAATAGTATGCTTTTTAGGATTTGTTTTGCTGGTGATCAATGAATATTTACAGCTTATTCCTGTATTCGGCAGAACATTTGACTATTACGATATCTTCTTTTCCGCAGTTGGGATATCCGCCTCTTACTTTGTTTTCAGTAAATTGATAAACAGTTTTCAGCCTGTGATGGATTAACTGCTGTGATCGCTGATGATCTTCCATTCACCCTGTATCTTCCGGAGAAGTAAAGTGAAGTGGCCTCCCACATCTCCGATACTCCTTTTCAGGTGCCATTTTCCGACAACAAAAAAGTATTGCTTTGATAACCTTTTTACAATCAGAATATCAAACTTCAATTTTCCCATTGAAGCGGTATCTGGATAGCCTTTCCTGTAATTATTCAATGTATTATCCCATCCATAAGTGATCCCGCTTTTCCCAATGAACATCAGGGAATCACTTTCCCAATATCCTTTCATGAAACGGGCTACATCGCCATCATTCCACGCTTTTGTTTGCACAGCAAGCAATTGACGGATAGCGGTTTCATCTTTAGATTGTGAGAAAGAACTGACCGAGGCAAATAGCATCAGCGTCAAAAAGAAAAAGAGTCGCATAATATTTTTTTACAAGATATAAAAAAACGGAGCACTGTTCTGTCCATTACAACAATACTGTCCGGACGAATGCTTCGATATGGTTAACTTTACGGTTTAATTTCCTGGAATGAAAAAGAAGTCGCTTTATTACATTCTGTTCTTTATTTTACTCTTTTTCGCATTTTATTTTATAATGGGAAAAGTTATACCGGGATTTACGAAAAAGAAAGATACAACGATCAGTGAGGTGTTGCCCTTCTCTTTTATCAACATGGACGGAAAGCCCTTTACCAATAAAGATGTGGCAGGGAAAGTGTATGTGGCAGAATATTTTTACACTACCTGCCATGGAATCTGTCCGAAGATGAACAATAATATGAGGAAGGTTTATAATCGTTTTAAAAATGAAGATGGCTTTCTTATCTTGTCGTATACCTGTGATCCGGAAACTGATTCGGCAGCCCGTTTAAAACATTACGCTGACTCTTTGGGTGTCTCCACCAGTAAATGGATCTTTTTGACAGGAAGAAAAGACAGCCTCTATTATCATGCAAGGCTGAGCTATCAGATCGATGACCCGAAAAATAATCTGAAAAACATTGATGATGATTTTATGCACACCCAGTTCTGGGCCTTGGTAGATAAAAACGGGAAGGTGAAACATATCTATGATGGCCTCAAACCAAGTGAAGTGAATCAGATGATAGATGATATTGAAACCTTGCTAAATAAGCGATCGTAAGAAATCTTTTCTATAATTCTCCAAAAAAATTATTCCCTGGTCACACTGGATCGTAAGCAGGATTATAAGCCCATCTGAATTATCGAAGCCCGTGAAAAAGCGAGCCCCGGTGTAAACACAGCGGGGCTTAAGGTTAAGGCTCTGATTAGTTGTTCTGTCAGGTGTCTTCTGATCTATCCTAAAATTAAGTGCCTTATTTTGATTTTCCGAATTTAGGGCATACCACTTTCCGGGTATTTTTTACTCTTTCTTCAGCAGATCCATTTCTTTTTTCACAAATTGCATCAGTTCCTTTATCGGTTGGGAAGAAAAGTCAAATTTTAAGCCCGCAGCCTTATAAAGTTCAGGAAGCGTTTTCGTTCCGCCTAAAGACAAGGAGTTCACATAATTATCCAGAGCCTGTTTTGGGTTTTCCTTGAATTCCTTCCAGAGACCAATGGCTCCTAACTGAGCAATCCCATATTCGATATAATAAAAAGGAACCTCATAAAGATGAAGCTGGCGCTGCCAGGAATATCTGCGATATTCATCAAGGCCCGAAAAATCTATGGCATCAGAAGAGAATTCATTCAGGATACGCATCCAGGCTTCTGCTCTTTCCTCTTCCGTGTGATCAGGATTTTCATAGACCCAATGTTGGAATTTGTCAATAGTCGCTATCCAGGGAAAAAGAGTGATCACCCTTTCGAGCTGTTGTTCTTTGGCTCTTTTCAACTCTTCTTTATTGTTGAAAAATACATCCCAATGGTCCATGCTCAATAGCTCCATAGACATACTGGCTACTTCAGCCATTTCGGTCGGAGCTTCTTTGAAGCTGCTTAATTCCAGGTTATGTGACAGGAAAGAGTGGACCGCATGCCCTCCTTCATGAACGATCGTGGTAACATCATCCATCTGGCCTGCAGCATTCATAAAAATAAAAGGCGCCCCGCTTTCCAGCAAGGGCATATTGTATCCTCCCGGAGCTTTGCCTTTGCGGCTTTCAAGATCCAAATGACCCATCTCTTTCATTGTTGCAAGGCAACCGCTGAAGAAAGGATCCAGTTCTTTTAAACAGGTGATGGTCTTCTCTATCAGTTCAATTCCTGTCTTGAAAGGATGCAGAGGTTCGGTCCCTTCCGGTTCTGCATTAATATCCCAGGGACGAAGTGAGGTAAGGGAAAGCTTTTTCTTTTTGTTCTCGTATATCTCATTCACTAAAGGCATCACATGCATACGCACTGCATCATGAAAAAGAAAGCAATCTTCTTTGGTATAATCAAAACGACCCATTTCCACAAACTTAAAATCGCGATAATTTCTGAAGCCGGCATTCAACGCTACCTGTTGACGTTTCTTGATCAGGCTTGTAAATAGTTCATCCAATTCCTTTTTATCTTTCAGCCTTCTTTCATTTATTTTCCGGTACACATCTTCTCTGAGACTCCTGTCGGGGTTCTCTAAAAACTTAGCGGCCTGTTGCAAAGTGTATTCTTCTCCATTTACCTCTACGGTCATTTTCCCAGCTATGGCTCCGAATTGTTGTGATTCCACATTTAGCTCAGCAAGCAAGGGGATATTTTTTTCACGAAACAGATCTATATTCTTTTTTATGTTACGCAGATAAGTGAAATATTTTTCACTGTCGAGCTTTTCGGTAAAAGGATTTTCAATAAGCTTTCTGTTTATTTTGTCCGTGTAAGGCTGGATCTTCGGCTGGATTTCCATCATGAAATATGTATAGGAATCCCTGAGTTCTTTGTTTTCCGTATCACAGGTCACCCGTATCTGCCTCCAGCTTGCGTCTTCACTGATGACAGCTTCCACTTCACTGATATCTTTGAGCCATTGCTCCAACTCCTGAACACTAATAATTCTTCGTTCTTCCAGTTCTTTCAAATAAGGCTCCAGTGATTCCCAATTGCTAATAGAAAAATCTTTGGGCAAATAATAACGTGATATTTTTTTAATATCTGCAGAATGATTCATAAATAGATCTTGTAAAAATTATCAACGAAAAAGCTTACTTCTTTTTAGAAGCTGTCTTCTTCTTCGGTGCCGCTTTCTTTGCTGGTTTCTTCTTTGTGGCAGCCTTCTTCGGAGCAGCTTTCTTAGC
>WBZO01002907.1_pt3 | contig 16212 bp, 24 predicted proteins | sample 5204261 | NCBI WGS metagenome assembly WBZO01 (sample SAMN12412400, study PRJNA552823) | activated sludge metagenome | isolation source: activated sludge from anammox sidestream of wastewater treatment plant... | place: USA: North Carolina | collected 2017-09 | reverse complement strand
GCAAGGAGGAATCGGATTAAAGTCCATATGGATTAATGAATGCTTGTTTCCACTTCAACCAGTGTCCATGCCAGACTTTGACTGTCCATAACGAGTTTAAAGAAGGTCGTACCGTCGCTTACCGAAAAGATGTGAAACAACCGTCTTCCTTCCCACACGGTATGGTGTAATCCTATGGTGGTAATGTGGTACTGTCGGCCTTTCCAGTAGATGCTGTAGGGGAGCACTTTTCGGGTTTTATGATTGCTCCACAGTGTCACGGATACGGGTTCATTGATGGTTTCAGGCATAGCAAAACCATAATAAACCCGAAAATAGGTAAGGTCAACTGGATAGAACTATAGCAAATTATACGAAATATACCCGAAAATGTACCGCCATTAAAAATGCACCTCGGTATTCGGAAGCAGGGTCCGAATCCGATCAATCTCTCCCGCTTCCAACGGATTGTCCTCAAGATAGAGATCGGTAAGATTGGTGAGACTGCGTATGCTGTCGGGAAGTCGGGTGATACGGTTTTCCGAAAGCTGAAGAATGGTAAGCGAGGACAATTGCCCTATTTCAGGAGGAATTGAGCTGATACGGTTGCCGTAGAGGAACAGATGTTCCAAATTGGAAAGGGCACCGATACCCGCGGGCACTTCGGTAATCATATTCCTGCTCATATCAAGTGCTATGAGATTTTGTAACGACAAAATATCGGGAGGAATAACGCGAAAATTATTGGTGGAAAGCGAAACATGCGTGAGGCTTTGGAGAAGGTGCAGGGTCGAAGGCACGCTGACCAGGTCGTTCCTGTTGGCCTGCAAAACCTTAAGATTTTTAATGGTTGCAATATCCGAGGGCAATGCGCCGATGGCGCTTCCCACCCGCGGGGCATCCATGACCACTTCTCCCTGTGTTTCATCCGCCCATCCTTCTGACCGGGGGGAAAGATACAACGCGCAGGTTCCGGAAACATCCGATGCCGCTTCCTGAAACGTATAGGCAATATCGGCTTCGGGACAAAGCGGTGCAGACGTGGGCTTCGGAGTCGGCACCTGTTGGGTATTTGCGACGGGCGCCTGAGTGGAGGGCGTATTGCGTCGGGAGAGCACGATACCGAAAACGACCGCCATGCAAATCGCGTACACGGCAAGGAGCGATAGGATGACCATTGCCCGCTTGTCACTCTGCTGATTCTGCTGAGGCGACATGTCTGCGGTATAGGGCGGTATTGTTTCCATATCTCTAGCTTACAGCGCTTTCACAGGATTTAACATATAGTCCCACCAGTCATTTTGTTTTCCGTCGGGTCCGATACCTGCAAATTGCGGGAAGTGCGAAAACCAATAGCCGAAAAAGCCGATATCCGTGCAATTCCAGGTGCGGCAATCAATGCTCTCTGCCTGAATGTTTGCAACGGGTGCCAGTTCGGGGTAATTCAAAAAGTCGTCGCACATGGTGAGTTTCACGGCCATATTCGAGTAGTCGTAATCGACCGGAGCATTCGGCGGAAAGTGCGTGGTGCCGCACCCGCTGAACGCGTAACTGGTCGCTTTTGCCTGCACCAGGGCAAATCGGTCAAAGTTGGTATAGATACGGCTTCTCGCCCACGATGTATAGACTTTGAGCATGGTGTATTCGGCACGATGACCGAAGTCGTGAATCATCTCGGGGAGTCCACGTTCGAAGTTATACCCCATAATCGGCATGGGGCGAGTACACGTACTCCCTGTCACAATCGGAGAGTTATACCAAAACGCATTGGTCCCCGCGAGTCGGGATTCGTAAAACCCGAACCATGAGCCGCCGAACATCCATAACTCATCTATCTCGCCGGCATTAAATGCCTCGCACGCCGCGGTTTCCGTGAGAATCGTGTTGTAATTCGCCCATACGGGTTCATGCACGGGGGTATCACCGGTAATCATGGAATGATACGTCGTATCGGTGTAGGCAAAACCGTCCGTGAGCGTCGGGTACTTATTGAGCACCGTTTGTTTGGTCAGCACATAATTGACTCGTCCGTTGGTAAGTGACTTAAACCACGCGATAGCTTGGTTGGTAAGCGCATACGGATCATTGGAACCGTAAAAGCTGATGTGATTTTGATTCGGACCGAATGCCGCGGATAACTGCGGGTTATAGATCACAAGATAAATCTTTTTCGTAATGGGTGCTCCGACGGGCATGGGCGTAGCCGTCGGCGTGGGAGCAATAGTCGGCGTCGGAGACACGGTGGGGGTAGGTGGTGTCGTGGGAACTGCTGTAGGAGGAACGGGTACCGGGGTTGCGGTGGGAGTAAGCGGTACCGTAACGTTCTCCGTACCAGAACCGCCCCCGTCGCCGACGGAAACCGGGGCGTCGGCAATGACGGTGGTCGCATTGTTGGTCATACAGTGGTAACACCCCTCAGGAGGACAGGTTGCCGCACTGTTGCCATAGCGGTCATATGCGGTTGCGACATCATTTTTCATGATTTTTGACTCCGGGATAAAACAGAGCCGCAAGACGGATCCGTCGGTCGATGCGGTAAGGGTTATTTTGGCAAGATCATTACGGGAAACTTTAGTAAATGCCTGCGATAACTCCCCCGCGGCAATGAGTGCGGCAATCGCCTGTTCACCCTCGGTACTTGCCAATGTCACGCCGTTTAGATCGCTTTTCCAAGGATAATTGCCGCTTTTAATCGAGAGGTTGGTGACGGCACTATACATGTCGGCGGCCACCGTACGACGAACCGTATCCGTACCTTTTTTGACTTGTTCAAAGGGATTTACCGCGACAATAAGCAATAGGGTAATAACGCCGAAGATGGCAAATGCGACCAGTAGCTCGAGAAGACTAAACCCCTTAGATAATTTCGCGGCAGAAAACGGCATACACTTCTCGTAGTGTAGTTAATACACGAAGAAAAATACAGTGCACCGTTACTGGCTCTGTTGAAATACAATTATTTTCCGCGGGGATGTTCCGTAGGCGCGAAAATCGGCGGTTACTGAAGTTTGTCAGGCGCTTTCTTCCAACGGGATGGAAGGAATGCAATGGGAAAATCGGAAAGGATGTGGACGCCTTTTCGTCTGGCGCGACCGGATGATTCTATGCCGGCTTTTTGCATGAGTTCTTCCGCGGTAACCGCGGCTCCAGGGCGAACAATCGGCACAACTACTCCGTCTCGCGTTCCTATTGCGATAACATCGTCGGATTCATCCACATGGACGGCCATATCACCCGTTTGGTTGTGTTTTAAATAGTACTCTATCGCTTCTTTTATGCTAAATCCCATATGCGCAATTTTATCAAATTGTGTCAAAAATTTGTAAATTTTCACCCTTTTTGCTATACTAGCGTTTGCAGTTGTTATTGAAACAATACATCTGCTTATCGAGTTGACAGTTTGAGAAGTTGAGAGAAAAAACGCCCCGATCTATATTGTTATATTCTGCGTCTTTTCCCCTTTTCAGGTTTTTTTTCATGACATAAGCAGTTATTTTGTTTCAATACGGTTGTTTCATGTATGTATAAGAAAAATATCCGATCGTTTCGTCCTTCAGGCAACTTTCGCGGCGGTCGCAGTCGCGGACCCGGCGGGAGTGGTGACAACCGCGGCGGAAGGCATATGCGCACGGTTCCCAAAAACGTGATTCTTTCCGTTATCGAGCGAAGCCAGACTCGTGCGGAGTCCGTGATCTTTGAACCCGAGGCTATTACCCACACGTTCGCTGATTTTGCGCTTGATCCCCGGCTTGCGGATGCCATCACGGAAAAAGGCTTTCTCACCCCGACTCCTATCCAAGATAAGGCGATCCCTGCAATTTTAGCCGGCAAAGATCTTATCGGAACGGCAAATACGGGTACGGGCAAAACCGCCGCATTCTTGATACCGCTTATTCACAAAATGTCCCAAAACCGCAATGAACGAGCGCTGGTTATCGCGCCCACCCGGGAGCTTGCGGTGCAGATTAATCAGGAATTTCGGGATTTGGCGCGCAGAGTAGGGTTACGAAGCACCATGCTTATCGGCGGGGCGAATGAATGGCGTCAACGTCAGGATCTGCGCAACACCCCCAATCTGGTGGTTGCTACCCCCGGACGACTCAAGGATTTTATCGGCGCGGGATTCATCAGACTTTCTGATTTTGCCAATGTGGTATTGGATGAAGCGGACCGTATGGTGGACATAGGGTTTATCAGCGAAATCAAATACTTTATCTCCCTGCTTCCCGAAAAACGGCAGTCGTTGTTTTTCTCCGCGACCATATCCGGCAAAGTCGGGGAAATTCTCAGGGACTTCGTGAAGGACCCCGTGCATGTCTCGGTAAAGAAAGAAGATACCGCAACGACCATACGACAGGAAGCGGTACGTATCACCCGTGAAGTGCCGAAAATCGAAGTCTTGCATGATCTTCTCAACAAAAAGGAATTTGACAAGGTATTAATTTTCGGACGTACCAAATGGGGCGTCCAAAAGCTTTCCGATGAGCTGGAGCGGCGCGGTTTCCGGGCCAGTGCCATACACGGGAATAAGCGGCAGAACCAACGCCAGTTCGTACTGGAACAGTTTAAGCGGAGCCAGATTCAGGTGCTCCTTGCTACCGACGTCGCAAGCCGGGGATTGGATATCCCGGATGTGTCGCATGTCATCAACTATGACCTTCCCGAAACACTGGAAGACTACATCCATCGCATCGGTCGGACCGGGCGGGCAAACAAACGGGGCATTGCGTTAACCTTCATCGAATAATTCCGCCGTTTGCTTTTGTGCGATATACTACTTCCTAGGTAACGGTTGCCTCTCCATACGATGCCGGAACAAACGTCAGAACTAGCCGCTTTTCGTTGGTACCACCCGCATTGGTACCGAAAGGGTGTTCGCGCAAGATCCTTGCTTTCCCGCCTTCGCGAATACGGAGTCCATGATCCTGTCCACGGGATGCTCCCCGACCGTCGTCCGCTTCCCTCGGCATGGACGCTCGGCGTAACGCTTATTTGCAACAAAGCGGAGCGCGGTATTACCTGGTTTGTTGAGGATTATCTCACTGGCATGCTGACGGAAAAACAATAATACCCACAAAAAAGCCCCGCTTTCGCGGGACTTTTTCCCTCGCGGAGCGAGGTAGTTGCGTTATACGCGTTTTACATTCTTGGCGGAAGGTCCTTTGGGGCCGTCCACGACTTCGAATGTCACTTGATCACCCACTTGGATCTCATCAAACGTGACGCCGACTAAATCCTTGGAATGAAAAAACAGGTCTTTCGCTTCCCCTTCTCGGGCGATGAAGCCAAATCCTCTGTCTGTTTTTGTTTTGACAGTGCCGTTCATGGTGTTCTCCTTTCTAGGGAGAGTATAACAGATACGGCATACAATCAGGAAGTTGTAGGCGTGGCCAGTCTGGCGCGAAGGAATTTTTTAAGATCACGAAGACTTTCCGGCGTATGCACCGATCCTGCAAAAACGGCGGGGGCGAGCCCCGCAAAACGAGTCTCCAATTCCCTCCGGCGTTTTTCGTCGACAAGGTCAGTCTTATTGAGGAATATAATTTCGGGCTTTGTCAGAAGCTCCGGGTTATAGGCACGGAACTCTTCGCGAACCGTTTCATAATCGGAAAATGGATCGTCCGCACTTATATCAACGCAATGGATAAGTATCATCGTTTTCTCGATATGTTTGAGGAATTTCAGACCCAGCCCCACACCCTTCGACGCGCCTTCAATGAGTCCGGGTATGTCCGCAATAGGGTGCCGACCGAACATCCCGATACTCGGTTCCAACGTGGTGAAGGGATACGCTCCTATCGCGGGCGTGGCATTCGTGAGCGCGGCGAGCAGACTGCTTTTGCCGGCATTGGGAAGGCCGATCAGGCCGACTTGAGCAATCAGCCGCAGTTCCAACAGCAGATTTTTCCGTTCCCCCGGTTCTCCCAATTCACGCTTGGTCGGAGCCTGGTAAGTGGATGATTTATATTTGACGTTGCCGAATCCGCCTCTGCCGCCTTTGGCGATGCATATCGGAGCAGAGACCGTTTCTAAGGTTATGACATTGCCCGTATCTTCATCCGTTATTTTGGTACCGAGCGGCACAAGCGTGAGGATCGGCGACCCGTTCTTTCCGAAGCCGTTATGTTTGGTGCCGTGTCCGCCGTTTTCTCCTACGATCTTTTTTTTGTAGCGAAACTCCCGAAGATCGTTAATATTGGGAGATGCCTGGAAGAAGATATCGCCGCCGCGCCCGCCATTACCTCCGTCGGGGCCTCCCCTGGCCTTCCCCGGCGCACTGGCAAACGTAGCGGCTCCGTTACCTCCGTCACCGGCTTTCACGACTAATCGTACCGTATCCACAAGCATACCCGTATTGTACCATTTACGGCGTGCATGCGGAGGAATCGGACGGGAGGAACTGATTATATGGTGGGATCGTAGAACGGAAGTTTCTTACCCTTGAGCAAGACACCCCAGTCATGGATTTCGCCGTCGCTTCCCGGAGGCGGATTGACGCGGGAAGCCTGTAACACACAGACGACGGCGTCGGGTTCTTTGTTCTTCTCACGGATTTTATCTTCCCAAAGCTCCAGCATGGCGAGTCCGCCGCCCAAGTAAATGCGCGTTTCGTTTTTGCCTGCGCCGTAAATGCGCACGTGCGGATTGATACGGCCTTCGCGGCCGGTCGAAAGTTTGTCGCCCATATCACCGACGGTAAATCTGCCTAATGCCGCCATTTCCGGCTGGATGTTCATAAGGTAATTTGTCCCGATGGCCTTACTGCCTAATCCGTACGCAAGCGCCCCCACGCGGATAAGTGTCGGAACCTGACGATCAAGCGCCCGTTTGATCGCCATCGTGATCCCCTGGGTTGAGGCGACGGCGACGCGGATTTCTTCAAGCGTTTGTTTGCGCGTTCGTCCCATCAGATCATCGACTTCCTGATCGCCGAAAATCGTCGCTCCTGACGCCAAACAATCGTCGAATCGGGTCAAGCGCTTGTATTCATACAAGCCCAGTCGTTTGCGCACGGCGGTTGCCCCTTTGGCAAAAAAACCTCCGAGACAGTCACTTACCGCTTTCCGATATCGCGCTTTTTTATCGGCATCCATGACGGGGTCGTTGCCGATCGTGGTGAGCTCCCGCATCACGGGAGACATCGAGCCGTTACGGATTTCAATGATTATTTTGCCCTGAGCGTCATTTTTGATTGCCCGCATGACGGGAATTTCTTCCTCGCCCGACAGCGTCTGGCAGGACGCATCAGACGAAATTGCGGCAACGGCTTGGGCATCCGTGAGTTCCTTGCCGTACCCATCCTCACAAGTGAAATTGAGGGCTTTGAGCCCTTCGACAAACCGGTCGGCGGGAAGCTTGGTTCCCTCAATCGATTCAACGAGAAGCGGTCCGAAGAGCACTTCGGCATCGCCTTTGTTCGGCCTGCCGTATTTTTTTGCCCCGTGCCAGGCATCGGGGATATCAATACTGTCACCGTCCCCTGCGATATTCACCCTCACCGTTTCCGCATTCCAGTGGGTATCAAAGCGGTCAAAAATTTCCTGCATGGTGATATCCCGTAACACCAGCGGCGGTTCAAGGATTTCCTGACTTTTTACGGAGTGAAAACGTTCCCCGGTTGAGGCATGGGGGTCGTGTTCGTACGGCGGTGATTGCGTAGGCCTACGAGACTCAATACTCATATCGCAGACCGATAGTAATATTTTTGACGAAAAAATACAACCCGGAGCCTGATATCAACCAAAATAGGCCGTATCCGGGTTCTGATCGATCAAATGATGCGCCTGTTTCATTTCCTCCGGCGTATTGAGATGGATAATGACGAATTTCCCCGACGTCATTTTGTTTTGGTAATCATGCGTTACTTCGAGGATGTGAACGAGTCCCCAGTAAATCCATTTCCCGTTTACATTTTCCACAAGAAAATTTCGCACCGGCGGAGCATGATAGAGACGAATATTGGCTTTTTTCTGAAACGTAAAGACTTTTCCGGCAACGTCTTTGAGCGTAAAAGGGTGCTTCACATGCGTTGTTATATCCAGCATGTCGGGAAAACCCTGGGCTTTGGAAATTTGGAGCGTGTCATTTAATTCGACGATACTTCCCATAGATCGATTATACAAATCCCGCTTACCGCCGCAAGCACTTCCCTTTATACATGCCCTATAGTACAATCCTTGAATGTCAGAACGCACCATTGTGCCCCGAAAGCTATGTACCATAACCACGCAACCACTTGAAGAGGTGTTGCCTGGCGCCCGCCTCGTGTTTCGCGCACTGGCTCCCTGTCCGCTGTTTGGACCACCCGACGAACGGGCGGGAATGGAGGTACGGCTTGACCGAACGGCTATTATCTTCTCTGCCTGGCATCTTTCACTCCCCCAAAAAAGAGTATTTGTGCCCCGCTCCGTACTGGAGGAATAACCTATGCAAGGAAATCGCCCCATACGGCTCCGTGTCCATCATGCCCTTAATTTTGCCCAGTGGATACAGGAGGGACGAAGCGACGATGATCTGCGTCAGTTCTTGGAAAGGAACGGGTATGATGAAAACGTCATCGAAGAATCCGTGCGGATTTTGGATCGTATGAGAAACCCTGCGCAACGGGTACGGATACTCGGGTATCGGGATGTCCGTAATGACGAGGTATGCAAAAGTTGCAGCGTCAAAAAAGAACGGGATCAGTGTTTTCTCCCGCCGAAAGAAGGCTATGGAGACAAAGACACCATCGAAGCCGAACAATATGACGTATATCCTTCAATCTTTGCGTACACCTCGGAACAGCTGCAAAAGCTACGTCCTAAACGAAGAAGGTTTTTCCGCTAAACTTGTTCACTCGAGCGGAGTTCCTTCGTAGGAAGGAGGAGCATTCAGACTCCCCATGCATTGGGACTGACATGTTTCCTTGAGTGCCGAGTTCTCGCACTGTTTGACGCACTCTGCCTTTTTGACCTGTTCTCCTACGTTAAGGGTAGCACCGATCCCGAAAAGCACCCCGAAAAGGATGATAAGGATTATGGGAAGGGTGACCAGGATTTTTACCCACTTTGCCCATGACGTCCACAACCACATGACGACAACCCCGATAGGATACACGAAAAAGAGCAATAAGAGGGTGAGAATGCTATTGGTATTGTCGGCCGCGGTGGCTGTCGTTTTTTCTTTCATATGATCGTACGATGGCACAGTCAACTACCGCGGTCAAGCATGAGTATCATATTGTTCGATACATCACATATATTGTGGTAAAATTACCCCTTCCCCCGACGCTGTCGGGTATCTCTATGCATCACGAATATTCTCAACTTTGTGCCATTCCTCCCGTTGCAGACGTCATGCGCGGCAAAGGTGACACGAAGTGGTTGACTCCCCCGTTGCGTTCACTCGCCGCACATATGCTGTGGATGCCTTCAATTCATCGGGATGCATTATCGGCACCGGAAACCGATCTTGAGACTTCGGCACTCATTTTGGCACAAGCGAAAGACAGAACCGTCGGTAAGCTGCGCCATATGCGACTGACGTTGCCGCACTATTTTCGTGCCTACGAAGCGTTCGGATCGGGAAACATCGATGAACTGCAACGGATTGAAGCCGAATCGCATCGCCGCATTGAGCCTGCGGAACAACAACCGGACACAAAGACCCTCACGACTGATCCCGCGGGTCGATATACCCCGGAGCGACGTCAGTTGCATTGGGAGTACGTGCATGCCAGCCAGCAGGGCATCCGGCCAAGCCATTTTCCCGTTTTGCGGATAGTCATGGGACCGTTCGGTGCGGGGAAATCCGAAAAACTTCGCGCACTCTACAAAAACACCGAGCCGATCTATGTGAGTGATCCCGATGCGGTGCGTCCGTATCTTATGGATGACTTTGATGCATCCAATCATACGCATGTCATGCGAACCAGTCGTGAAGTCGCCGATCTTTCCGATCTTGCTTTCAATGTCGCGCTGGGGAAGCGGTTATCCGTACTTTGTGAAACATCGCTACGCCACCTCGACTGGTGGAAAAAAATGGTGCATCGTGTCAATCGCATTGGCTATCGGGTCGAGCTTCATATGGCCGCCCGTGCCATTCAGGATTGTTTTCGGCGCGTTATCGCAAGCCGCGACCGGCCGGCACGCATAGGAGATTACCTGAACCTGACGGAACGATACAAAAATTTTATGGCGCTTGTTGATCACCCGGGAGTGAGTACCGTCACACTCACCGGCATGGCGAGTCCTGAAGGGATGCGTCCGGAGGATTGCCCGCTTACGGGAGACTATATCCGCGCGATGCAACAGCATCCGAAGGTGAACGCACTTACGATGTAACGATTGGCTCCTTTAGCAACTCCCCCCAGCGAAGCTCCTTTGCGGCGTGGTATATGTCCTTATGACGTTTCAGCACACGGGCACGGACAATACCCTCTGCCGTGAGCACGGGGACAATAAGATAGCCCTTGTACTTTTCGACTTTTCCGATCGTCACTCCCCACGGCGAAACGGTCGTCGGCACGCTCCCGCGCGCAACATAGGCATAGGTAGCCTCTTCCCAATCCGAAGCCATAAGTGAGGAATCACGCATGCTCTGACGGATGAGTCGCATGAAGTCCGGCCGCTGAAATCGCTGGGAGAAATGAATCCACGTTTTCTCATCGCTCACGAATGTTTGGTCGATATAGGGAGCAAAAAGCGGAAGCTTTATCGCATCCGTTTTGGCAAATCGTTCAATAAGCGTCACGCCGTCTTTCGTTCCCGGCTCAATAATGAGAAGTAAGCCACTGCACTTTTTCGCGATATGCGTGAGCACCTGCTCTTTTAACATGCCTGGAAGTTCGTTTATGACACTGGCGACAACGACAAGATCATATCGGTTGGTATCCTGGTCATCATTGACCCAATTGAGAAACGAGGCTTTGACCCAGGTTGGCTCCAGGGTTTCGCGATAGACGGTGGCAAACTCATCGGCAACGGAAAGAAAGTGCTGTACTTGATCGACACCGACCGCGTCGTTTATTGACGGCCAAAGTTCCTTGGCCACCCAAATGGCCGTTCCCGGGCCACAACCGACATCGAGCATACGCGCGGGCTTCCAATCGGGGTTACGTTCCTTAATCTGAGCAAGCGCGCCGTATATCTGAGCATAGGTCGCGGGAAAGCGAAGACAGAGGTACGCCAGGACATCATCAGGACTCTTTACGAATGCCTGACGATCCCCCGCTTCACGGTGCATATATCGCGCATGCAACTGTTCCGCATGCTGTCGCAGGGCGCGCATATTGCTCCGCGAAATAATGCGCCGTGTTATCTCCTGAATTGGAGGTGGAAGGTTAACGAATGTTTGCAAGGTACCGTGATTATAGCAAAATGGCCGGTTTGGCGGCGCATTTGCGAATACGTCGCACCATTTGTTCCGATTCGGAAGGTGACGGAGGGATACAAGCGGCTGGCATCATGTATGGGATATATGGTTGCCTAACGTCCTTCGACGGACAAATTGGCCTTTCTCCCTTGTTTGCGCCATCCCGCAAAGATACGGTCAAAATTTACCTCTTTTCGATGCCGTATATACGGGTACGGCAGACGGAGTGAATTATAAAAAATGGACGGATAAAACGGATGACCTTCGGTAAGCAATCGTTGCGGTGAAAGGATGAATAACTCAATTTTTGTACCGCTTAACGTCCCTATTTCTGCTTCAAAACGCGTGGCCTCAGTCGCATCCTTATCGATGACGGCAAGGTCGATGTCATAAAAAAATCTATTTGCGGGCCTATTGGCAATCTTTTCATGTTTGATTGTCGGAAGTTCAAGCGGCAACCTGCCGTCCACGTGTCCTGCAACAAGCGGCCATTCCCGTCGGATACCCCGTATCGTTGCAAGCGACATGACGTCGCGATATTTCATCCTGAGCCGACGCTCGGAGTGGATAACGACCCCCGCTTTTCTGCAACCCGCGAGTCCGGCGTACATTCGGTTCGGCGCAAAGGTATCGAGGAGTTCCAACATGTCTTTTGCTTCTGCTTCATTGCGCAAGTGATAGCCGACCTCAAGAAACGGAAGTGTCGGTTGTTTGGCGATGAGGTCATGCACCCGCATGCGTTCTTTGGGGGAAAGGCGTGACGGTGTTTCGGTCATTACCATCCCCGAATTATAGTAAATGAAGCTAAAGTTATCAACTATAGGACATATTTGTATGATTCATGGTATAATATGGCCATGTTAGAAAAAGCAATGGCACTGTTAAAACGACCGCCGGATCATCCCAGGCTTGCGCCTTCCATAGCCCCGATGCCCGCCGATCGTGTGGCAAACGTAGTGAACTGGGCGGCTCCGGAATTTGTATTGGAAGGCAAAGCGATGGGATTAAAAGGGAAAAAACTGGATGCATTTGTAAAACGACGAACGGACGAAGCACGAAAAGCGGCAACAGAAATGTTTGCGGGGTCTTGATGAAAAGACGTATCCGTTGAGAATACTCTCTTTTTTTTCTTCGAACCTATCCCCTCATTGGCCTTCGGACAAAAAAAGCTAACTGTACAATTTTCCGAAAACCGATTATACTAAGAAGTATTAAATCTACACCGCACCAATCTATCGATCCTACAAACTCCCGAGAGATTATCCAGGATATTGCAGGCAATCTTATCCAGATCGGCAATTGGACACTCAAGGGCTTCAGTCAGCAACAGTCAAACATCACGCTATTTCTGAAACTTACCCGAAAAAATATCGATGCGTTATCCGAACGGAACCTCCGCGAAAAATTTCGCCCGACGTTTGATCAATTTTGCACCCAATACACCGAGCTGGAGAAAGAATATCAGCGTGGTATCGCCGATCATCAAAAATGGGCGAAACTGCTTCACGCCTTAGCAAACATGTTGCACCGACAGTCACTCTTCGCCTAATTGTGCCCCGTCTCACTCCGTTTCACTAACGGTATAGGCATAAAGCGTGCTCCCGGAATACGATCCGGTGATCGTCACTTTCTTTCCGGAATATACCGAGAGATCGATCTTTTGCGAAGCGATGCCGACGGTTTTCCCCTGATCGGTGCGCAATATATAACGGTAATCATCCCCTTTTCCGGGCATAAGGAGCCCGCTCACCGAATCCGTTTGGGAACCCGTGCTCTCCTCCGTCGCCTGCGTCGGAAACGCGGGCTTGGCAAGATACTGATACCCGTAATACCCCGCTCCTCCAAGTACCCCCAACACGATGAGAATGATCAGAAAATTTTTCATATACAACCATACTAGCGCATCCCCGGAAAAAATTCATAGATGTGGTAAGCCGCTCGATTAAGACCTATAGTTGTGATATACTGTGCCCTTCATGAAAGAAACTGCCCAACCAAGAATTCCGCTCTATCTCGGAAAGGAAATTCGCTGTTACCGCGTGAACGGGCGAGGCGGAAAACGACTGCTTATTGAAGCGGGTGATTTTGCGTACACTCTCGAAGAGCTCAAAGTTTTGCTTCTTGCGTGTAACGGCAAAACCCTTGCCCAAACAGACAGCCTCCGAGGGACGGACGGGTCAAGAAATATGCGGTATCGCCTGCGCAAACGGAATAACGGTACACATCTCACCCGTCTCTATGAAAATGCCCGGCACCATGAGCTCGTGTATCCGTTCGTCATTGAAGGGCTGGAATCACTTCTTAAACACGACAAGGCACGGTATCCGCGAAAACCGGCGGCATCCCGCCTTGCTGAAGATATGGGATAATCGGCTATCGGTACCCGCTTTCGATACTCTTACACCTATATGGCATCACCGCTAGAAATTCTTTCAGCAATAAGAAGACTCCGGAACGATGTAATGGCTCGGAGAAGCAAAGGTGATGCACGCGAAAAACTCGAAAATCAATGCGACAGAATAAGTGCGCTTGATATACCCGGCGACGATTGGGCAAGCGCTGACATGACCGATCCGCTTTTTCCGGATGAACGAGGCCATAGCATTCGTATCATCCCGGGGGAAGGAAAAACAGGCATGATCGTAAGCCTCACCGGTAAGAAAATTATCGGCACCGTCACCAATAGAGAAAATGATGCGTTGGTTATGAAGGAGCTTACTAACATAACCGGCGCCAAATCCTGGCGGAAAAAATCACATGCATACACGCGTCGTTAACAAATTTTGAAAGATTTAATATTCGATGTAACAGTCAAAAGGGAAATTTATATAGAAATACATAACATGTATATGTCCATTCGACCGAGAAAAATATCCGAACAATCAGCACGCGAAATTCGTGAACACATACGTCATTGGCTTTCAAAATTCGGAAGATTGGATAAGACTATTGTAGAAATGCATCGGAGAAGAATTTGTATTGAACGGCAAGCCGAAGAGCTGAAAGAAAAATATCCCCAATCGGCAAGTGCCAAAGAGCGAAGTTAAGCAATTCCGTGCACGATAATTTTTCGTGTGCGATATACGGGTAACTTACTTTCTGCTTCTGTCCCCACATACCTCGGGGGTGCGCTTCTATTCACACACCGGGATAGGTCCGTACTTTCACTCATCTCGTGATAAGTCACCTAAAACATGAAAAATTCACAGCAAGAGCGTATAATCGCCAAGAAGCGAAATACTATGACGCGATTTGAAGGCAAGATTATAGGAATCATCGGTCCCGAAGGCTCGGGAAAATCCACCATCACCAAACGGTTGGCCGCAGAAACCGGATTGCCGCGTGTGTATCCCGGCGACCTCTTACGTGAGTATGCAAAAAGTGACACCACGGAAATCGGCGATGCGGCAAGGAAGATGTTTGCCGAAAATGCGTATTTTCCGCCATACATGTTGCTTGACGTCATGAGGCGGCGGTTTGCTCAGGGGGACTTAACCCGTGGCTTTATATTGGACGGACCATTTAGAACCGTAGAAGAAACCCGAGGCTATCCCCAATTGCTACAAGATACACACTTAGACATGCCGGTGACAGTCGTGTCGCTCAGAATCCCGGGTTGGTTAAGCCTCGATAGGTTAGTGTCGGGCGAAAATGCGAGAGCAAGGGAGGACGATACGCCCCAGGGTGTTATACGTCGGCTGGGTCATTTTTATGACATGCTGGGGTTTCGTATGAAAGCGATACGGGAAAACGGTTGGCATTCGTTGCACGTCCGCGCGATTGGTCAACCTGAAGAGGTATATCAGGGCGTCGTAATGGCGTTGCGTGCTGAGGGTTAGCACAATAGAAATCTCATACCCCGTTCAAATAGAAAGACGGCAAATTCCAGGATTTTTTTGTAGGTACCCCCTGCCGGATTCGAACCGGCGATTCACGGGCTGAAAACCCGTTGTCCTAGGCCGCTAGACGAAGGGGGCGGTCAAGAGAACTCTATAATTGTAACAAAAAACACCCCAAATTGGTATAATCTCCTTTCATTTCTTATGAGTGCCAATACTGAAACAAAAAAGAAAACATTTGATTGGGGTGACGGTCATGAAGTGGAAATTCCTCGACCGAATCTCAACGAAATTCCCGGCGACTCCATGATCTGCCCCATGCCGTGCTTTCCCGTGGGCGAAGATGAGAAAGAATGGAAAAAACACGAAAAACGATCAATTCGACCGAAACGCAAAAGAAAAGAAGAAGAAAAGCCTTAGGCTTTCCTCACAAAGCAGGTTATTCGAGTGGTGATGTTAGCTAGCTTATGATGCACCGCGTTGGTTGATGCGGTAAAAGCCCCGGCGAGATCCTTGCCCTTCAGTTGACTCTGCTCATTGCCACAGCGTCCGGTGACCAAGTAAAACCTTCCGTCAGGAAACTGTTGCATACCGCGCTTGCCTGCCGCGACAAACGCTTTGCAGTCTTTGCAGAGGGGCTCATCTTCTTTTATTTGTCCGCGCATATATTGATTCTATTGTACTGAGTCCGAAATACCAACAATCCGGCGATTTATTCTTTTACATACTCAAGCATTTTGAAAATGACGTTCCGTGATCCGCCCGGCATATGTTGCGACCCGAGGAGTACCGCCGGTGCACTTTTTCGCCGTAACACGGTCGAGACCTGCAAAAATTCACCGGGAATACCCAGCTGAGCGATCACCGCGTCTTCCCTGGTCGGTTGAATTTCCAATAATCCCATGCCGTCTGATCGCACCGTCAGCTTCCAATTATGGGTTACCTTATTCCATCGGAGATCGTTGAGCGTGTACACGCCGGGCTTCCGATACCAATTGACAAGCGGCGTACCCGTATAACCTCTTATTGCGCGATCAACACC
>WBZO01004044.1_pt1 | contig 16219 bp, 15 predicted proteins | sample 5204261 | NCBI WGS metagenome assembly WBZO01 (sample SAMN12412400, study PRJNA552823) | activated sludge metagenome | isolation source: activated sludge from anammox sidestream of wastewater treatment plant... | place: USA: North Carolina | collected 2017-09 | reverse complement strand
CGGGCGAAGGACTTTCGTCAGCAGGGTTTCTTGAGGAGGGAAGTAAGGCGACAGCAGGACAGTGGCTGCACCGGGCGCAATGTCGATCAATGTCGGGTTTTTCATTCCGCGGCGGCTGGCTTCCAGGCAGGCCTCTTCGATCAGGGGGCGATTTTTTCCCTTCCAGGTTGTAATCATTTTGGCTGGCCAACTGTTCAGGTGATATAACAGAGACCTGAACCATTTTAATATCTTCGAACGATTCTCTCTATTTTCGGCATTTTTCTGCAATTATAAAACCATCAGTTTGAAAATCCTTCACCCTTTGCGTTTTTCTTTTCTCAGGGCGTCTTTCCAGCCGATTTTCTTTTTGTCACGTTCTCGTTTCAGAATCGATTTCGCTTCCGGGTCATCCCTCACCATCAACCGATCTGTGGCGGGATTCCATGCATGGGAGGCTCCATTTTCGCTGGATGATCTGGGAGGTGCCTGCTTTTTAGTTTTTGAAGACAGGGACTTCTTCTCAGCATCCTGAAACAGTCTCAATGGGGGGCCGGCCAACCCTTCTGCGGGAAGGTATTGGGTTACAAAGAGATTCTGGCCATAAGAGAAAAAACGGGAACCAAGTTCTTCGGCTTTCTTTGTATGCACCTCGACCAGGACAGGCTGAGGGTCACGCCGTGCTCCGATGCGGGTTGCCATCCCCTTGTCTCTGGCCAGGATGATCTCACCTGAAGGGGGATCTTCGTATCCCTTTTCACACAGGACAGGATAGAAACGGCGGCGCACAGCGAGGTATAAAATCACAGGAGGAGGTGTCTGTTCGCGCTCGGGTGGCATCTGTTCACCAGCAGCACCGGATTTGAAACGAATCCGTTCACCTTCAAATTCAAAAGGACAATCCTCCAGCTGCCAGCCAAGATCGATGATTCGTGATACCGTGGTTCCCTTCCAGGCGTTTTCTTCATGGAGGGCCTGGACAAGAGTTTTGAGAGGAATCCACCCGCCCGGTTCGAGCACCAGGCCGAATTCATCCGGGGCATGGCCTAAAATGTAAGACAGCTGTTTCGCCAGGGCCTGGAAGCGTTGGCGTGCCTCCCGGTTCATCGTGATTACTTCTTTGTTTCAGTGATCCTCTGCCGGACTGCGACAAGGCAGCGGTAAATCCGCTCATTGTTCGGAAGGAGGCGATCGGCTTTCTGCCAGGAATTATAGGCTGCCTCATATTCACCCAGCTTGTATAACACACTTCCAAGATAAAACCGGTAGGATGCATTATCTTTGTCCATCTCGATGGCCTTGGATAACAATCCCTTCGCATCGATAACCTGCCCGGCCTCGATCCTCTGCATGGCTTCCCGAAACAGGTCCTGGGAGTCTTTGCCTCCCACCTCGATTTTGTATTCAGCGCCACAGGTGGGGCAATATCCGGTTTCGTTGTTGAATATGTCTCCACAAACCTGGCATACAGCCATGTCTCATTCCTCCATGGGGTGATCTCAGGGGGGAGTATCCCACTTGCCCGCCAGACTGCATAGGGTAAAACAGCTCGGAAAACCGGCTGTGATCAATCGGGCGGGAGCTGCCTCAGGCGCGTGCCGCCGAACGCAACCCATAGTGCAGGTTTCGGACTCCCTGAATCGGATGCCGAAGCACACTCTTCATGAAACGCGGCTGGGTCAGTGCCCGGCGCACACGGTGCCACTCCCAGCTTCGGTAGGCTTTTCTCAGGTAATAATCCAGATCCTGGGAAGTGAGAGCCTCTGTGCGCACCACGGAGCTGCTGTTGCCGTCAAACTTGCTCCAGTCTTTTGTCACCAGGTGGCCTTCGGCTTCCAGTTCTTTGTAAAACCGGCTCCCAGGAAAGGGGGTCATGATGGAATACTGAATCGAATCCGGATTCAGCTTCTGGGACCAGCGGATGGTCTTCATGGCGGTCTCGTGGGTCTCTCCCGGCAGCCCGAAAGAGAAAGTCAGGTGAATCCGGATCCCCACCTCCTGAGTGTAACGGACCATCTCTTCCACCTTGTTCAGATCCAGGCTCTTATCGGCGTGATCCACCAGCTGCTGGCTGGCGGATTCCACCCCATACTTCACTGCATGCAATCCGGATTTTTTCAACTCCAGCAAGGTCTCTTTGTCGCAGGTATCAGCTCGTGACATCGCTGCCCAGGGAATTCCCAGGTTTCGTTTCGAAATTTCCTCCCCCAGTTTCAGCAGGCGCTTCTTGCCGATATTGAAGGTGTCGTCATCGAAATAGAACGAACGGAACCCCCAGCGTTTGACACAGTACTCCACTTCATCGACCACATCGACCGGATTGCGTGTGACATATTTATTCCCCTGGTACATGATCTGCGGCCAGACACAGAAAATGCAACGGAATGGACAGCCGCGGCTCGACCAGACCTGCAGGCTTGGCGCGGGAATTCCACCCGGCAGGTCATGGTATGAATACATCGGGTATTGGTCGCGTGAAGGCCAGGGAAGCACATCGAGATCCTTGATGATCTCCCGCCTTGTATTGTGGTGAGAGGCCCCCGCGGCTTCATCGAAATAACTGACTCCACAGACCTGATCGAGATTCCCTCCCGCAGAAAGTGTTTTGGCCAGCTCCAGGGCTGTGTAGTCATATTCACCACGCAGTGTGAAATCAACATAGCGGTGGCCGGCAAGGAAATCTTCCCCCTGGTCCAGCATGTGCAACCCGGCAAAAGCCAGGCGAGTTTCAGGGGAACGGCTGCGGATGGCCTGTGCCTGGCGAAGGTCAGTTTCCATCGATGGAGTCGATACTTCGAGTATCGCCAGATCCGGTTTGAAGGAGGAGGCTCTCTCGATGAAGTTCTCTTCCGAAATTCGCTCCGCGATGCCATCGATTGTCAGAACCTCGAATCCTTCCTTCTGCAGGAGAGCAGTCGCATAGGCCATATAAAAAGGGAACGGCATGTAGGGGCTGCAATCGGTTTCCAGATGAGGCCAACGCGATCCGGCGCGAACCCCATAATATCCAGGACGATTCCAGGGGCCATTCCCGATAAAGATTCTCATGCTGTTCTCCTTTTCTACCCGTGACTGAGGACTCCATACGGTATGGCCTTTACTTTATACCCCCAAGGCTGAGCCATCAAGCAGGTATTGAGCAATAACCTCGAGAAAAGACTTGACACCCGGGTGCCTGGGGGGATAATTCCAACATGTCGGAGCGGGAGTAGCTCAGTTGGTAGAGCATCAGCTTCCCAAGCTGAGGGTCGCGGGTTCGAACCCCGTTTCCCGCTCCATGGAAAACCCCCTCCCTAATCCACACATTCCTTTTATCTCTCATCCTCCCAACCTCCTCATCCCCAGCCTGATCGAGAATCCGCTTACCCATTTGTCATTCCTGTTCTCCCCTTTGTCATTCCCAACCCCCAACCCGTCATTCCTCATTCTCCCTTGGTCATTCCCACGAAAGTGGGAATCCAACACGCAATCCGTCATTCCCGGCACCGACCGGGAATCCATTGAATGGTGGTCCATGGATCCCCGCTTTCGCGAGGATGACGAATAAAGGGAGCGAGGATGACGAATAAAGGGGCGGGGATGGCGAGAAAGGTGCGGGGAGGACACATAAAGGGTTTGCGGGGGGTGACGTGAAAGGGAGCGGGGGTGACACAACGCCACGGCCCACTTGCAGAGAGGGTCGGAAGCGCCTGGTGTAGGGGCGACATTCATGGCGCCCGAAAATCCCTTTGCGCCCGAAAATCCCTTTGCGCCCGAAAATCCCTTGGTGCCCCCTCAACCTCGGTCCTTCTCCCACAGGAAGAAGGGAGTGTCTCCTTCCGTATCGGGCATTATTCGCCTGAACTTCAGTCTTGGGTGGTGTTTGCTACCCAGGGTTTCTTGCCCTGCCAGAATGGCTCACTGTTGGCGCCAGCAATTCGACAGGCCGCTTCCGATGTTCAATGATTTCAAATGGATAGAAAGAGAAAATTAGTTGGCATGAAACTTTCTCTATACCCTGTGTGAGAAGCAGAGACCGATAATGATGGAAAGGAGTGATGTGCGATGTTGTTCAGAGAAATGATGCAGGAAGGTGAAAGGCTGAGCCGTCAAATGGATCAGCTCTTTCGAAGCGGTTATAACTTTGGCGGATTCCCCCGTTTCCGCAGTGCATCGCTGCCGGGTCTGTCCGTACGAACCTATCCGCTCATCAACATCCGTGATGAAGGAGAGGCCTACAAGGTTGAGGTCCTGGCACCTGGTGTGAATCCAGACAGCCTCAATATTACCGCAAACCGTGACAGCCTGACCATCTCGGGGGAAAGGTCGGCGCCCGAAGGTGCCCTCCCCGAGCAACTGAATCGAGCCGAAAGATCGGCAGGAAAATTCAGCCGTTCGTTCTCTCTGCCCACTGTGGTGGATGTCAACCGTATCGAGGCAGAGTACAAAAATGGCCTTCTCCAGGTCCATGTACCCAAGGCAGAAGAAGCCAGGCCCAGGTCGATCGCTGTTGCGATCACCAACTGAGATGGCTGGAGCCGGAGACTCTGATGAAAGGAGATAAAACGATGGTAAAAAATTGCGCTGAATCAACAGTCCCTGTGGCTGCAAATGCAGAAAGAGCCTCAGAAAGAGAATTTTACTTCTCCCCGAGGGTCGACATTTATGAAAGTGAAGAGGGGTTGACCGTCCTGGCGGATGTTCCGGGTGTGACACCTGAGGACCTCAGCATCAAGGTTGAAAATGGTGTCCTGAGCCTCCATGCCAAGGCGTCTCATAAAAATGAAGTTCGAGATGCATCCTACCTCTGGAGAGAATTCGGCCATGCCAGCTTCTGCCGTCAGTTCCAGCTGCCGGAAGAAGTCGATCCGGAGAATATCAAGGCGGAGTTGAAGAATGGAGTATTGACCCTCTTCCTGCCGCGAGCGGAATCGGTCAAACCCAGGCTGATCGAAGTAAAAGTTTCCTGAGTTCAGTCCACCTGATTTGACTGCCACACCCTGAAGCCCTCCCTCTCCGAAAAGTGGGAGGGCTTCTCATTTAATCCCACATCTCGCAGGTGTCGTGAACCAGCCCAACTTAAATAGAGCGAAATTTCTCTATTCATGCAAAATGACTTGTCGGCCAATATCCCACGATGCTGACTGAATATGTTGATTTTATTAGCCTTATCCGCACAGGGCAGGGGTCATTAAAGAAAAGACGAGACACCGGTCCGAATCTCCCTTGACTTCTATGAATAAGAGTAATACATTACCAATAATACTGAGAAGGGGTCAATTTTATCCATCCTAAAATGACAAAAGATTGGAGCCACTCAATATGTCCCGCCCTTGGATAACGATTGATGGAAATGAAGCAGCTGCTTACACAGCATTTCGAACCAATGAAGTGATCGCCATCTATCCGATTACTCCCTCGTCAGCGATGGGAGAGCTTTCGGATCAATGGGCGTCAGAGAAGAAACCCAACATCTGGGGAACCACGCCTGTGGTTGTTGAAATGCAGAGTGAAGGAGGGGCCGCCGGGGCTGTGCATGGCTCCCTTCAGGCCGGTGCGCTGACTACTACTTTCACTTCTTCGCAGGGGCTTCTCCTGATGATCCCGAACATGTACAAGATCGCCGGTGAATTGACATCGGCTGTCATCCATGTGGCTGCGCGTTCCATTGCCGCTCAGGCCCTGTCGATTTTCGGGGATCATCAGGATGTCATGTCGGCACGTTCCACGGGGTTTGCCATGCTGGCAGCCAACTCGGTCCAGGAAGTCATGGATATGGCCCTGATTGCCCAAGCCTCCACCCTGGAGGCGCGAGTGCCTTTCATCCACTTCTTTGATGGCTTCCGCACCTCCCATGAGGTGGCGAAAGTCCAGGCTCTTCTGGATGAAGATATGCGTGCGCTGCTGGATGAGGATCTGATCATCGCCCATCGCCAGCGCGCTTTGACCCCCGACCGGCCGGTCATGCGTGGAACAGCTCAGAATCCGGATGTGTACTTCCAGGCACGCGAAACGGTGAATCCATTTTACCAGGCAGTTCCCGGGATTGTGCAGAAATATCTGGACCGGCTGGCTGAAAGGGTCGGCCGCAAATATCAGATTTTCGAATATGTCGGCGCTCCCGATGCTGAACGGATTGTCATTGTCATGGGTTCCGGCGCAGAGACAGTGGAAGAAACAGCCAGGCATCTTGAGGCGCAGGGAGAAAAAATCGGTGTTGTCAAAGTTCGCCTATATCGGCCCTTTGCGGTCGATTCTTTCATAAAAATCCTTCCCGCTACGGTCAAGGCAATCGCTGTGCTCGACCGGACCAAAGAGCCTGGTTGTCTCGGCGAACCCCTTTACCTCGATGTAGTCGCTGCTCTTGCCGAGACCGTGGCGGGAGGGGGTTGCCATCTCAAATCCATGCCCCGGGTCATCGGGGGCCGGTTCGGACTTTCCTCTAAAGAATTCACCCCGGCGATGGTGGCGGGAGTTTTCAATGAACTGAAATCCCCCGCTCCGAAAAATCATTTTACCATTGGCATCCGTGATGATGTGACTCATACCAGCCTGGACTATGATGAGTCGTTCTCGATTGAACCCGACGACATGGTCCGTGCCCTTTTTTATGGCCTGGGATCGGATGGAACAGTCGGGGCCAACAAGAACTCAGTTAAAATCATCGCAGAAGAAACTGGCAATTGTGCCCAGGGCTACTTTGTTTATGACTCCAAAAAGGCTGGCGCAATTACCATCTCCCACCTGCGATTCGGGCCGCGTCCGATTCGTGCGCCATACCTGATCTCATCAGCGAACTTTGTCGCCTGCCATCAGTTCGTTTTCCTTGAAAGATACGATGTGCTCAAAGAAGCGGTTGAAGGAGCGACTTTCCTCCTCAACAGCCCCTTTGGCTCTGATGAAGTCTGGAATCATCTCCCACGCAGCCTTCAGCAGCAGATGATCGATAAAAAGATCCGGTTCTTCGTTATCGATGCTGTAGATGTCGCCCGCAAGAGTGGCATGGGCGGGCGCATCAACACCATCATGCAGACCTGCTTCTTTGCTGTCAGCGGTGTCCTGCCACGCGATGAGGCGATTGCCTCGATCAAGTCGTCGATCGAGAAAACCTATGGCAAAAAAGGCGAGGCGGTCGTCAAGAAGAATTTTGATGCAGTCGACATGACCCTGGCAAACCTGCATGAGGTCAAGCTGCCGGTGTCTGCAACCAGCTCCATTGAACTGAAGCCGATCGTCCCGCTTGAAGCCCCGGATTTTGTCCAGCAGGTCACGGCGCCGATTTATGGAGGCCTGGGGGATTCTCTTCCTGTCAGCCTTCTGCCAGTCGATGGCACTTACCCGACTGCGACAACCCAGTGGGAAAAGAGAAACATCGCCCAGGAAATTCCGGTCTGGGATCCGGAATGGTGCATCCAATGCGCCAAATGCGCGCTGGTGTGCCCCCATGCCGCCATCCGTGTGAAAGTCTATGATCCAGCAGCGCTGGCGGATGCCCCTCCTGCTTTCCTTTCAGCCGACTGGCGTGGAAACGAATACAAAGGCATGAAGATCACCTACCAGACCGCGGCGGAAGACTGCACCGGCTGCGGAATCTGCGTGGAAGTCTGCCCGGCCAAGAACAAGCGTGAAACCCAGTTTAAAGCCCTCAACATGAAGCCGCAGCAGCCACTTCGCGAGCAGGAGCGGACCAACTACGACTTCTTCCTGAAGGTGCCCGACATCGACCGCCGTGGAATCAAGGTGGAGACGATCAAAGGTTCCCAGCTGCTCCGTCCCCTGTTCGAATACTCCGGAGCCTGCTCCGGATGCGGAGAAACCCCCTACCTCAAACTCGTCAGCCAGCTGTTTGGGGATCGCTCATTGGTCGCCAATGCGACCGGCTGTTCCTCCATCTATGGGGGCAACCTTCCAACCACCCCATGGGCGCAGGATCAGGATGGGCGTGGGCCGGCCTGGTCCAACTCACTCTTCGAGGACTGCGCCGAATTCGGGCTTGGTTTCCGCCTCTGCATCGACAAGCTCAATGAACAGGCCTGCGAGCTGGTTCAGAAATTGAGCTCCCAGATCGGGGATGACCTGGTTACCGCGATTCTCAATGCAGATCAAACCGATGAAACCGGCATTTATGACCAGCGTGAACGGGTTGCCGCCCTCAAGGACAAACTGGCGGCTATCAACACCTTTGAGGCCAGGCGCCTTCTGAGCATTGCCGATTACCTCACACGCAAGAGTGTCTGGAGCATTGGTGGGGATGGATGGGCCTATGACATCGGTTTTGGAGGGCTTGATCAGGTCATGGCTTCGGGACGGAATGTCAATATCCTCGTCCTCGATACTGAAGTCTATTCCAACACCGGCGGACAGGCCTCAAAAGCGACTCCCCGCGGGGCAGTCGCCAAGTTCGCTGCGGGTGGAAAGCCGACCGGCAAGAAAGACCTGGGCCTGATCGCGATGACCTACGGGACAGTTTATGTCGCCCAGGTCGCTATGGGCGCCAATGACACCCAGGTGGTCAAGGCCTTCATCGAAGCGGAGCGCTACGAGGGACCCTCGATCATCATCGCCTACAGCCACTGTATCGCCCATGGAATCGATATGAGCAAGGGCATGGACTGCCAGAAGAGGGCAGTTCAATGCGGGCACTGGCCCCTTTACCGTTTCAATCCGGACCTCAAAGCCAAAGGCCAGAATCCGCTTTCTCTCGATTACCATGAACCAAAGATTCCCGTGTCTGAATACGCATACAATGAGACACGTTACAAAATGCTCACCAAGAGCGATCCGGAGGCAGCCGCCTTCCTGATGCAGCAGGCCCAGAAAGATGCAGTTGAACGTTGGCGCTACTACAGTGCATTAGCGTCCAATGTCTATGCATCGGGAGAAAATGGTTCTTCTCAATAACCGGGAATTGCGGGGGGATCAGACTGATTCCCTCCCTGGCCAGCAGTAAAACACCGCTGGATCCGAAGGCGGCACGAAAGAAAAAGCAAATTCAGGAGGAAACAACCGATGGATCTCTCGACAACATTCATGGGAATCAAATTGAAAAGTCCGCTGGTCCCATCTGCTGCTGGGCCGCTTTCCAAAGAAATCGGGATGATGCGTTCCCTGGAGGATGCTGGAGCCTCAGCGATCGTGATGTACTCCCTCTTTGAGGAACAGATTCGCCATGAGGCGGCGGAACTTGACCACTACCTGGACCGTTCCACCTATGCCCATGCCGAGGCATTGACCTACTTCCCCGACCTGGGCCAGTACAACCTTGGGCCGGATGAATACCTGAATCACCTCAGCAAAGCCAAGGAAGCACTGGATATTCCGGTGATCGGCAGCCTGAATGGCGTATCAGTCGGTGGCTGGACCGATTATGCCACAAAAATCGAGCAGGCTGGTGCGGATGGCCTGGAGATCAACCTGTATTTCATCCCCGCCAACCCCGAACTGTCCGGCTCGGATGTCGAGCAGCTTTATGTGGATGTGCTCACCGAAATAAAAAAGGCGGTGAAGATCCCGGTCACCATGAAGCTGAGCCCCTATTTCAGCTCGCTCTATTCCATGGCCAGAAAACTCGAACAGGCGGGCGCCAATGGATTGACTCTGTTCAACCGTTTTTATCAGCCTGATATCGATCTCGAAGAACTGACTGTCAAACCCCACCTGCTGCTTTCATCCAACTATGAAATGCGCCTGCCGCTTCGCTGGATCGCGATCCTGTATGGCAATGTGAAAATGAGCCTCGCAGCCACCAGCGGAATCACCGACGGGCTTTCTGTCCTCAAGATGCTCATGGTGGGCGCGGATGTCACCATGGTCTGCTCGGAAATTCTCCGCCATGGTCCACACCGCCTCGCTGAAATCGAAACCGAAGTCCGCCAGTGGATGGAAGAACATGAATACGAATCCGTGGACATGATGAAGGGAAGCATCAGCCAGAAGTCCTGCGCGGAACCGGCTGCATTTGAGCGCGCCAACTACATGAAAACACTCCAGAGTTTCGACCGCTACAGGTTGGCGTAAGAGTACATACAGATCTTTATCATTCAGTATTGTTTTGGGACTCCCCTGAGGGGAGACAGGGTTTCTTTGCCAATAATGCCGCCTGTGGACGGCCGAAATTAAAGGAGCCTTAAATGATTCTAGCCCCGGAAAAAATTCCTTTCCCATCCGATGACAAGCGCTGGCGTCTGGTGGCAACCACCATGCGCCGCCTTGGCTACAAACCCCATGCCCTGATCGAAGCTCTGCACACTGTTCAAGAGACCTTCGGCTATATCGATGAGGATGCCCTCAAGTACCTCTCGCGCGCCCTGCGGATCCCCCTGAGCCAGGTTTATGGAGTCGCCACCTTCTACCATTACTTCAGCATGAAGCCCCAGGGGAAGCATACCTGTGTGGTCTGCATGGGAACTGCCTGCTACATCAAAGGCACCGGCCAGATCCTGAACAACCTCGAGAATGCCTATTCCATCAAGGCTGGTGATACCACACCCGATGGCGGCCTTTCCCTGCTGACAGCACGCTGCCTGGGGGCTTGCGGGATCGCCCCCGCAGTGGTTCTTGATGGAGTCGTTATCGGTCATGCCGACCCCGCGCACTTCAACGCCCGTGTTGAGGAGAAACTCAAACAATGACAACCGATGAACTTCAACAGATATCCACGATCGAACAGGAAACCCAGGGGCAGTACCAGCACCATGTCTGTGTCTGTGTCGCAGCCGGCTGCCTCTCCTCTCAAGCGGATGTGGTGCAGGAATCTCTGGCCAGAGAAATCGAGCGCCAGGGCATGGGAGATAAATGCCACATCAAAGGTGTTGGGTGCATGGGCCTTTGTTCGAGAGGCCCCCTGGTTTCTGTCGACCCTGAAGGGGTTCTCTATCAGAATGTAAAGCCCTCCGATTCCTCCGAGATTATCGAGAGCCTTGGCAAAGAGAAAGTCAGCCGCCTGGAATGCTCCACAGAAATTCCCTTCTTTCAGCATCAGAAAAAAATTGTTCTTGAAAATTCAGGCCTCATCGATCCCAACCGCATCGAAGAATACATCGCTGTCGGCGGTTATGGCTCTCTGGTCACCTGTCTGACTGAAATGACCCCCTCCGAGGTGATCGATGAAATCATAAAAAGCGGGCTGAGAGGGCGTGGTGGAGCCGGATATCCGACAGGCCTGAAGTGGAGCATGGTTGCCAAATCCCGTGCGGGGCACAATGGCAAGTACATCGTCTGCAATGCCGATGAAGGAGACCCGGGCGCCTTCATGGATCGCAGTGTGCTCGAAAGCGATCCCCACCGCATTATCGAAGGCATGACCATTGCCGCCTATGCGGTCGGGGCCACCAATGGCTATATCTATGTCCGGGCTGAATACCCGCTGGCCATCAAACGGCTGAGGAATGCCATCCGTCAGGCCTCACGCCTCGGACTCCTGGGAAATGAAATCTGTGGAACTCCGCATCGTTTCAATATCGAACTCCGCCTCGGGGCGGGAGCTTTTGTCTGCGGAGAGGAAACCGCTCTGCTGGCATCCATCGAGGGCAAGCGTGGCACCCCGCGCCCACGGCCCCCATTCCCCGCTGAATCCGGCCTCTGGGAGGCGCCGACACTGATCAATAATGTCGAGACCTTCGCCAACATCGCCACGGTTATCCGCAATGGCAGTTCGTGGTTTTCGGCTATCGGAACTGAAAAAAGCAAGGGGACCAAAGTCTTCGCCCTGGCTGGCCGGGTTGAAAACACCGGCCTGATCGAGGTTCCGATGGGAATCACCTTGCGCGAAATCATTTTCGAAATTGGCGGAGGCATTCCCGGCGGAGCCAGATTCAAGGCAGTCCAGACCGGTGGCCCATCCGGAGGCTGCATTCCTGAGAATTTCCTCGATGCCCCTGTCGATTATGAGTCCCTGAACCGCCTCGGATCCATTATGGGATCGGGAGGCATGATCGTGATGGATGAAACCTCCAATATGGTGGATGTCGCCAAATTCTTCATGGACTTCAGCCGTTCGGAGTCCTGCGGCAAATGCACTCCCTGCCGGGTCGGGACCGCGGTCATGTATGACCTGCTGGCGCGGATCACGGATGGGGAGGGGCGTGAACAGGATCTGTCGATGCTCGAAGAGCTGTGCGATCTGGTTAAGAACACCAGTTTGTGCGGCCTCGGCCAGACCGCTCCGAACCCGGTCTTGAGCACCCTGCGGTACTTCCGCGAGGAATATAACCACCAGCTGGTTTCCAGCGAATGAGGCTGTCGAGGGAATTGAAACATGGAGCCTGAATCATGAGCCCGAATGTTCGAGTAAAAACACTCAAAATCGACGGAAAAGATGTCAGCGCCCATGAGGATCAGACCATCCTCTCAGTGGCGCGGGAAAATGACATCTTCATTCCCACCCTCTGCCAAATGGATGGGCTGACATCGGTGGGTGCCTGCCGCCTCTGCCTGGTGGAAATCAAGGGATCCGCGAAACTGCAGGCTGCCTGTGTCACTGAAGTCCAGGAGGGAATGGAAGTCGTCACCGACTCGGAGCGCCTGCACAGCTATCGCAAAATGCTGATCGAGCTGCTGTTCGTTGCCCGCAATCACATCTGCTCGGTGTGTGTGTCCAATGGCCACTGTGAACTTCAGTCGCTGGCCCAGCGGCTCGGCATTACACATATCCACTTCCCGTTCCGTTACCCGAAACTGGCTGTCGACCTTTCTCATGACCGGTTCGGGATGGATAACAACCGGTGCATCCGTTGCGGGCGCTGTGTGCGGGTCTGTGACGAAATTGAGGGCGCGCATACCTGGGACCTGATGGGCCGTGGAGATGCCTCTCAGATCGTCTGCGACCTCAATCAGCCCTGGGGGTCCTCCGAAACCTGCACCTCCTGTGGGAAATGTGTCCATGTCTGCCCCACCGGCGCACTCTTCGAAAAAGGAAAGTCTTCTTCCGAAATGTCCAAACGACAGGAATTCCTGCCCTACCTCACTCTCATGCGTGGAGACCACAATGAGTAAGAAAACCCTTGCCACTGTCTGGCTGGATGGCTGCTCAGGCTGCCACATGTCTTTCCTTGATCTGGATGAACGCCTGGTGGGGATCCTGGACAAAGCCGATCTTGTCTACAGCCCGCTGGTGGATATAAAGAAATTTCCGGACATGGTCGATATCGCCCTGATCGAAGGAGCTGTCAGCAGCAATGAAGACCAGGAGAAGGTCCGCAATATCCGCAGGCGCACACGGTGCCTGGTTTCACTGGGGGATTGTGCAGTCAACTCGAATGTTCCCGGAATGCGGAACTACTTCAAGGTGGAGGAACTGTTCAATCGGGGGTATTTCGAGAATGCCACCCGAAATCCGAGGGTCCCGGATGTGGGCCTGCCGCAGCTTTTGAAACGGGCCTGCCCGGTGCATGAGGTAGTCCAGGTGGATTTCTTCATTCCCGGGTGCCCGCCCTCAGCGGATGCCATCCACTTCGTTCTCAATGAACTTCTCGATGATCGAATTCCGGATATCAGCCAATTGACACGCTTTGGTGCTTGAAAGAGGTCCGATAACATGAACCGACAAATCGTTATTGATCCCGTCACACGGATCGAAGGCCACGGAAAAATCACGATTCACCTCGATGAAGACGGGCAGGTGGAAAATGCGGTCTTTGCGGTGACACAGTTCAGAGGCTTCGAGAAGATCTGTGAAGGACGCCCCTTCCGTGAGATGCCCTCGCTGATGGCCCGCATCTGCGGTATCTGTCCTGTGTCACATCTGATTGCATCAGCCAAGGCGTGTGATGAACTTCTGGCAGTGCGCATTCCGCCAACAGCCGCCAACCTGCGCAAGGTCATGAATATCGCCCAGATTGTCCAATCCCATGCACTGAGCTTTTTCCATCTGGCTTCGCCCGACCTGCTGCTAGGAATGGATGCGGATCCGGCCCAGCGCAATATCGTCGGAGTGTTGAAGAATAATCCCGAACTGGCTCGAGGTGGCATCCGCCTTCGCCAGTTTGGCCAGCAGATCATCGAATGGCTGGGCGGAAAGCGCATCCATCCCTCCTGGGTGGTTCCGGGCGGGGTCAATGGACCTCTGACCGCCGAACTTCGTGACCGGATTCTCGCGACTGTTCCAGAAGCCCTCGATATTATCCAGAAGACACTGAACTGGTTCAAACGGACACTTGCCCGATATAACGAGGAGATCCGCACCTTCGCCAATTTCCCCAGCCTGTTCATGGGGCTGGTATCCAGGGACAAGGAGCTCGAGTTCTATGATGGCTCTATCAGGATCCTTGGTGCCGGCGGCAACATCCTAGCGGATAATCTCGACCCGGCCAGATACACGGAATTCATCGGCGAATCGGTCGAAGAGTTCAGTTACCTCAAATCACCGTTCTATGAGCCTCTGGGGTATCCCAATGGGATGTACCGGGTCGGGCCTCTGGCAAGGCTGAATATCATCGACCGGGCCGGAACTCCTCTGGCCGATCAGGAACTGGCTGAATTCCGCACGCTTGAACGAGGGGCGGTGCTGTCATCCTTTCACTACCACTATGCGCGCCTGATCGAGATTCTTCATGGCATTGAAAAAATCGAAATGATCCTGAATGACAAGGAGATCCTGAGCAGCCATGTGCGTGCCCTGGCGCGCCCGAATGCCTTTGAGGGAGTCGGTGTTTCCGAGGCTCCCCGTGGAACCCTGATGCACCACTACAAAATCGATGAGGATGGCCTCATGGTCTGGGCCAACCTGATCATCGCCACCGGCCATAACAATCTCGCCATGAACCGTGGAGTCCTCCAGGTCGCCAAACATTTCGTCGATGGCCGGAAACTCCAGGAAGGGATGCTGAATCGGGTCGAGGCGGTTATTCGCGCTTATGATCCCTGCCTGAGCTGTTCCACCCATGCCCTGGGCAAAATGCCGCTTCTGATCGAACTGGTCGAACCGGATGGACGCATTGTGGATGAACTGAGGCGGGAGAAATGAACCGTGTCCTGGTGATCGGATTTGGCAATCCGCTGCGTGGGGATGATGGGTTTGGCTGGGAGGTTGCCGGGCAGCTCGAGAGAAGGCTGCCTGAGGGATCTTCAGTCCATATTCTGACTCCCATTCAGCTGGCTCCGGAGCTGGCTGAGACCCTGACCCGGTATGATCATGTATTTTTCGTCGATGCCGCGCTCGGAGATCAACCAGGACGATTGATTCTGACCGAACTCGCTGAAGGGAATCTCGACAGCGGTTTTACCCACCATCTGGATCCCCAGGCGCTTCTGGCTTCCGCCCGAATCCTGTTCGGAGCTCAGCCAAGAGGCCTTATCCTGACAGTCGATGGATTGAATTTCGAACTGGGACAGGGCCTTTCCGATCCGATCACGCGAGCACTTCCTGAGGCGGTTCACCTGCTTGAAAAAGAGATCGAAAAAATCCTGGGCGATGACCCTGAGGCACAGGCCTTCGCTCAGACAAACATGGAGGTGGAGTCCGATGCATGAGTTTTCGATTGTGGAAGCTCTGGTTCAACGCATTCTGAGTGAGGTCCGGAAGCAGGGGGATCCCAGGGTGGATGCCATTCATTTCCGTCGTGGCAGTGCCTTCTCGGAACCGGCTCTGGTTCAGGCCTTTGAAGTCCTTGCCAGGGATACACCTTTGGAAAAGGCACGCCTGGAAATCGAGATTCTGAATCGCGATTTCACCTGCCCGAGGTGCGGCCACAGCCAGGTGGTCCAGAGTGATGACCTGGTCGGCCACATGTTTGTCTGCCCGGGATGTGGTTATGTGGAAGAGATCGATGAGGCTCATGATCTCGAGCTGCTCTCGGTAAGGGTTGCTTGAGCAGCGGGAATAACAGTAAAATAAGACCATATTTATTTCTTTATTCGTGCAGTTGAAATTGAGTTGGATTTCCGTCCCGATCGAATGGGGAGCAGTGAACTTAAGAAGGAGCTGGAAATGGATCGAAGATATAGTGAAAACGCCCTGGAACAGGTAACTCCCGAAGAGGTGGGCCATCCGCTGGATTCGTTCTTTCACCCCGGGACAGTTGCATTGATTGGAGCCACCGAAAAAGCAGGCAGTGTCGGAAGAACCCTCCTGCGGAACCTGGTGACAAACCCATTTGGAGGCACTGTCTTTCCTGTCAATCCCAAAAGGCCCAGTGTCTGGGGAATCAAGGCCTACCCGAGTGTTGGTTCGATTCCTGAGAAGATTGACATGGCGGTGGTGGTCACACCTGCCCCCAGCATCCCGGGCATCATCGAGGAATGTGTCGAAGCCAATGTCAAAAGC
>WBZO01004043.1_pt1 | contig 16224 bp, 10 predicted proteins | sample 5204261 | NCBI WGS metagenome assembly WBZO01 (sample SAMN12412400, study PRJNA552823) | activated sludge metagenome | isolation source: activated sludge from anammox sidestream of wastewater treatment plant... | place: USA: North Carolina | collected 2017-09 | reverse complement strand
ATCGTGCGCCCTCCCGTGGAGGCTTCGCCTAAGTATATGCCTCAGCCAGGAAATGCTAATAGCTGAACTACAAAGCCGGATCGGCTGACACGAGGGTTGACAAGGCGCGGTGCCCCGGAGCGCCTCGGCCAGCCCGGATCTCCAGCGCTCGGCGGCCCCGTTCCAGGCAGCCCCACGTCAGGTCTCTGGAATCCGTCCCCGCTCACCTCGGAGGCCCTTTCGTCGAGGATCTCCGTCGGAACCGGGTTCGCCTGGGTCGCGAACTCGGCATGCGCCCGAGACGGAGCGGTAGGCCACCCGCTGACCCGAGGCCGAGAACCCGCGCCACCTGGGTGTCGTCCGGTAGAACCTCGGTGTGGCAGACGGCGAACTGGACCGGCTCGTGCGGGTCGCGGCGTTCCAGTTCCTCGACGAGCAGAGCCGCGTCTGGGGGGACGTCCTTCCCTGGAGCGTGTTGTCCGCCGGCTTCGAGTTCCGTGGGCGTCGCGTGCCGCTCGTGAGCCAGCAGGGCATATTCAAGCCCGCCGTGCTCGACGGCGTGCCCCTCAGCATCCGGACGACGCCGATCACCGAGGGGAGGGACCGTCCCTACGACGACGGCGTTACCGACGACGGCCTCCTGCTCTACCGGTACCGGGGCACCGACCCGTCGCACCGGGAGAACGCCGGCCTGCGGCGGGCGATGCGTGAGCAGATCCCCCTGGTGCACTTCCAGGGCATCACCCGCGGCCGGTACCTGGCGTCGTGGCCGGTCTTCATCGTTGAGGACGACCCGGCGGCCCTCGCCTTCACGGTCGCGCTCGCCGAACCCGAGGCGCTAGCTCCCGACCTGAGCCCGGCCATCGCCGAGGACGCCCGCCGGGCCTACTACCGGAGCGTCACCAAGCGCCGCCTGCACCAGGCGGTCTTCCGCCAGCGCGTGCTGCACGCCTACCGGCAGTCGTGCAGCATCTGCCGGCTCCGGCACACCGAGCTCCTCGACGCCGCCCACATCCTTCCCGACTCCAACCCCCGGGGCAGGCCGGTCGTCCCGAACGGCCTCGCGTTGTGCAAGCTCCACCACGCGGCGTTCGACACCAACATCCTCGGGATCCGCCCCGACCTCGTAGTCGAGGTCCGCCGTGCCGTGCTCCTGGAGAAGGACGGTCCCATGCTGCGCCACGGCCTGCAGGAGGTGAACGGCGCGTCGCTGACCGTGCCCCGCAGGAAGGAGTGGCGGCCGGGAGCCGAGTACCTGGAGGAGCGGTTCGAGCAGTTCCGCGAGGCCGGGTAGCCAGGCCACGGCGCGCGACCGCGTTCGACGGCGAGACGCGCCGCCCGGTGGCACCGGCCGCGACGGCGAGAAGTGCCGGGCAGCGCGGTGCCGGAGCACCCTCAGCAGTAGGCGATCGGCCGCCTCACTCCGGGTCGCAGCGCGCACGCCGAGCCCGCCCCCGGCAGCGGTAGGGGCGTCGTGACCACGAGCGGCACACCCGGGGCGCCGGGGGTCTCGTGGACGGGGAGGCGCAGCTCGAGGTCGGAGACCGAGACCGTGAACTCGCCGTTGGAGGGGCGGGTGTAGGGGGCGTCCTGGCCCAGCAGCTCCAGCTTGGGGACGTGGCCGGCCGCGAAGTGCCAGCCGTTCGGGTGGAGCTGGAACACCTGGCGGCCGTCGGGAGCGTGCGGGTCGATGCGGTACACGCCGCGGGCGACGAGCGTCTCGGTGCCGGTCGCGGGGTCGACGTCGAGCAGGCGCGCCGCGAGGTACGCGTGCTCGCCGGTCACGGCGAGGTCGGCGCTCACGGTGGGGGAGCCGAGCAGCGTGTACCCGGCGCCCGTCGCGGCGGGGAGGCGGTAGGTCGCCACGCCGGGGCCCTGATCGGCGGCCGGGGCGGTCGTGCACGCCCGGCCGCCGAGCACCGGGTCGAACGCCCGGGCGATGGCCGGGTCCCCGCCCGCCGAGGAGACCGCCTGCGCCGGCGCCGACCGGTGGACCACCTCACCGGGGTGCAGCGCCGCCCACGAGCGCGCGCGGAACGGACCCCCCGACGGCGCGGCCTCCGGGCAGGTCTGGGTGAGCGCGGTCACACCCGTCGCCGGCCGAGGCCCGCGGTGCTTCAGGTAGTGGTCGAAGAACGCCTTCACGCTCGCCACGAGGCGTGCCCCGTCGGCCGGCTTGTTCTGGGCGCGCTGGTGGCCGATGTCGGCGAGCAGCACCGAGATGCGGCTTCCCGGGTGCCAAGAGCGCACGAGGTTGAAGTAGCGGAGCGCCTCGTCGGCGGGGAAGATGTCGTCGGTGAAGCCGCTGGCGATGAACAGCGGCGCCGGGGGCCGCCGCCGCGCCCCGTAGGCGCCGTCGAGCAGGTAGTAGGGGGAGTGGTACCGGGCGATCGTCTCGATCATCGCCCGGTCGGCCGGGGTGTCGTACGGCTCGCCGGCGGTGATCGCCTGGTACCACGCCGTGACGTCGGCCTGCGGGTCGGCACCGGTGGGCGCGAGGTAGCCGGTCAGCGAAGCGACGGCGTAGAGGCCGGTCACGATCGACGCCTTCATCACGCCGGGCGGTGACAGGTCGGCCGCCGGCAGCGTCAGCAGCGAGTCGAGGGTCCTCCCGTTCGGCAGCAGCGAGTAGACGAGGTCGCTCCAACCGGCGAACGGCGCCGCGGCGGCGATGCGAAGGGGCGTCCCCCTCGGGCTCGTCCACCGGCGCAGCCTCCCGTCGGGCTCCATCACGCGGTCGTCGAGGGTCGCCAGCTCGAGCGACACCCCACCCCCGTACGACTCGCCCGTCACGCCGATCCGGCGAGGATCCGCGATCCCCTCGTCGACCAGCAGCCCGATCACGTGCTGGACGTCGCGGGCCTCGTAGCGGACGTCGTCGAGACGGATGTAGCCCTCGGCGCACGCGGCGGGGTCCACCTCCCGAGACGCCGGGGTGCCGCACGAGTCGCCCCAGCCGCGGGCCGCCATCTGCACCACCGCGTACCCGTCGGCCGCCCACTGCCGCGCCGTGGGCCCGCCGTACTGCGTGTCGTCGGGGCCCCTCGGCGGGAGGCCCCAGCCGTGGTTCTGCACCACCAGCGGGTAGCGCCCGTCGCGCCCCCGGGTGGGAGCGGCCGGCAGGGTGACCCAGATGTCGAGCGGGGCGCCGTCGAGGCTCCGCAGGCGCAGGTCGGCTCCGCCCGGCCCGGGCAGGCCCTGGTGGCACACCCGCACCCCGCCCGCCTCCGTGACGCACGGGATCGCGGCACCGTCCATCGTGTGACCGCCGAGGACGGCCGCCATCGCCGGCGGGCGGCGCCACCGGCTCGATGAGCCCGCCGCCGCCCCGCTCCCACCGGAGATCCCGGCCGCCGCCGTGGTCGCCGCCGCGGGCACCGCCAGCGCCCCGACCGCGAGCGCCGCCAGGACCGGCCGCATCATCCGCACGCGCATCGTGCCCCCCAACCCGCTGCCCGCCACTTCGCGAACCCGTCGGCGCGGCCCGGCCCCGACCTCGTCTGCCCGGCCCGGTGCCCGACCGGCCCGGGCGTGATCACGATACGGACGGTGGCCGTTCGACCACAAGACGGCGGGGCGGCGGCGGAGCGTGCGGGTGACGGACGAGCGTCGCCGGCGACTTCGGCCACGGCTCCATGAAGCGGGTCGCGTCGGCCGTCGGGGACGGGTCGATCGTCGTCGAGCACGTTCACTCCCTCCTCGCCGCGCGCCGAACGCAGGTGGTCGCGGGCCTTTGCGATCCCGCCGGGTGGCTGTCACACCCCTCCGTTACCTTGACCGCATGAGTGATTGGCCGAGATCGTGGCGGAGCGAGGCCCCAAGCGAGGAGTGCCCGTTCTGCGGTGAGCAGGCGGGCCGTCCGATCATGTGGGGCATGCCGGCAGGAGAGGTCATCGAGGCGCTCGGGGACGGGACGATTGACGTCGCGATCGGTGGGTGCTGCGTCCCGCCGGATCCGCCCACCCACCGCTGCTCCAACTGCGGTCTGCAGTACGTCGTCGTGGACGACCGCCCGTCGTCCGATACCGACGCCGACGGGCCCGGACCGGGACGGGCCGGGTGAGGATCGCCGCACCCCCGGCGGGCGACGTGGGTCCGGATGCCCCGGGGTCGCTCAGCGGGGAGGGGAGCCCATCCTCTCGGCGAGGTCGTCGGGCAGGCCGTGCGGGAGCCCGCGCTCGTGCGCGAGGGCTTCCGCGCGCGGGCGGTCCGAACGCTCGACCAGGAGCCGCTTGACGATCCGGTTGGTGCCCCGCGAGTTGGCGAGGATCTCGGCCACCAGCCCGGTCGTCGGCGGCGACGGCGTCGAGGTGGGCCCGCAGCTCGACGAACACCGCCGGGGTGAGCGCGTTCAGCTTCTCCGGCCGGTTCAGCGTCAGGACCGTGCACCCGTCGGCGCGGTCGGTCCGCAGGACCAGGGGCTCGGTGACCACGGTTCACCTCTCCGAGATCAGGGTCGGGATCCCGATCGCACCGGGCGCTCGAGGACGCCGGCCGGCGGGGGTCAGGCCCCGGGCGTGGGGCGGCGGCGACCCCTCACCAGGTAGGCGATCGGGCCGAGGGGCTGGACGAAGCAGGCGAGAGCCCACAGCGGCTTCGGGCCGCGCACCTGCTCTCGAGGCCGGCGGGCGAGGTCGGCGAGCGCCACCGCGGTCAGGGTCAGCTCGACCGCGGCGGCGGCGACGATCGCCCTGCGCTGGGACCGGCCCAGCTCGCTCCACCGCTTCCGAGGCACGACGCGCAAGCTAGCCCGCCTCGGGGGCGTCGTGGGCGCCGGCGCGCCCACCGGACCCCACCGCTCACGCTGTCGCGGCAGGCCTCCATCCGAGCCCGAGGCACGGCCGAACAGCACCGCCCGGAGCGGCGCCGGCGGCCAGGGCCGGGGCCGGGGCCGGGGCCGCGTCAGTACGCCCGCGTGGCGCGGAACTGCTCGTAGCCGATCGGGTTCGCGTTGAGCTCGGGGTCGACGCGCACGTGGATCACCGCGGGCAGGCCGGAGGCCCGCGACCGCTCGACGGCGGGCGCCAGGGCATCCACCGACTCGACGTACTCGCCGTGGCAGCCCAGCGCGCGGGCCAGGTCGTCGTAGCGCACCCCCGACGACAGCTCGGTGCCGTGCGCCTCGCTCTCGGGCACTCCCGAGAACCGGTGGGCGGTGCGCTCCATCCCCCAGCCGTCGTCGACCATCACCACGCTGATGACCGCCGCGCCGGCCGAGCGGGCCGTCTCGAGCTCCATGGCGTTGAACCCGAACGCACCGTCGCCGGTGATCAGGTACACGCACCGCTGCGGCGCGGCCAGCTGGGCCCCGATGGCGAACGGGAGGCCGGTGCCGAGGTAGCCCATCTTCACCGAGTAGAGGAACGAGTCGGGCCGGTACACCGGGTTCAGGGCCACGGCCCACAGAGTGGTGTTCCCCCCGTCGGCCACCACGACGGCGTCGCGCGGGAACGCCTCGCGCAGCGCCATGACCGCCTGGCCGGGGTTCACGCCCACCGACGCCTCGGCCAGCACGTGCGGCGCGGCGGCGGCGACCGTCTCCTCGTGGATGGCGGCGTAGCGGGGCGCGCCGGCCATCTCGGCGCGGGGCCCGCAACGGGCCTTCACCTCGGCGGTCAGGGCCTCGAGGCCGGCGCGGGCGTCGGCGACGATCGCCTGGTCGACGGGGCGGTTCAGGCCGATCGACAACGGGTCGGCGTCGATCTGGATCGTGTGCTGGTGCTCGGGGTCGCCCCAGGCCGGGGGCATCCCCCAGCCGTCGTACTCGCCGAGGCGGGCGCCCACCACCAGGACCACGTCCGCGTCGGCCCGCACGGCGCGCAGCGCGGCGCCGTCGGCGATGTGGAAGTAGCGGGGGTGGTCCTCGGGCACCACGCCCCGGGCGCCCAGCGTCGTGCTCGTCGCCGCGGCCAGGTGGTCGGACAGCTCCATGAACGCGCCCGACGCCTCCGACCACAGCACCCCCTTGCCGGCGAAGAGGAACGGCCGCTCGGCCCCGGCCAGGCGCTCGGCCGCCGCCGCGATCAGGGCCGGGTCGCCGCCGCCGACGTTCAGCACCCGGTTGCGGGCTGCCGGGGTCAGGCGCAGCGAACCGGGGTCGATCTCCTCGTTGAGGAGCTCGTCGGGGACGGCCAGGAAGGCGGGGCCGGGGCGACCGACGGTCGCGGCCCGGAACGCGGCCCGGACCAGGTCGGGGACCCGGTCGGCCCGTGAGATCAGCGCCGAGTACTTCGTGATGGGGCGGGCCATCGCCACCAGGTCGGTGGCCTGCCACGCACCGCCCCGGTCGGGGGAGTTCACCGCCGGGCGCCGGGTGCACGCGATGGCCACCACCGGGTGCCCCTCGCCCTGGGCGCTGGTGAGGCCGGCCAGGGCGTTGGCGCCGCCCGGCCCCGGGTTGCCGATCACCACCGCGGGGCGGTGGGTGAGGCGCGTGTACGCCTCGGCGACGTGCGCGGCCGCCTCCTCGTGGCGGGTGTTCACGTAGCGGATGCCGTAGGCGTCGGTGTGGCGCACGAAGGGGATGTGCGCGCCGTCGAGGATCCCGCACATGAAGTCGACCCCCTCGAGCTGCAGGCAGCGCACGAGGAGCTCGCCGACGGTGATGGGGGAGGTGGCATCGGTCATCCCCGCATCATGGACACCGCGGCGCCCACGCCGCCACTGCCCGCCGGGACGGCGATGCCCTACCGCCGGTCAGGCGCCCGATCGCGGATGCTCCGCTCGCCGACGCCGCCCTGCGGCCCGCGGCGCCGCCCGGGCCGGGCGTTCAGCCCCGGTGCCGATCGCCCCGGTCGGGCGCACGGGACTCGGCGCCCGCCGGTTCCGCCGAGCGCGCCCCGTCCCGCCCGTCGGGGTGGGGCGCCTCCGCCGGACCGACGTCCTCGAGGTGGACGCCGCTCGCGGAACCCGGGCGGACCTGGCGCACCCATACGAGGACCGAGTTGAGCAGCAGCACGGCGGCGCCGGCCAGCATGGCGATGCCGAACGCGTCGGCGAACGACGACGTGGCCAGGTGCGTGACCTGCTCGGCCGTGGTGGCGGGGAGGTGCCGGGCGGCCTCGAGCGACGCGAACACCGACGACGACGCGCCGTCGGGGACGCCGGGGATCCGTGCCAGCTTCGGCCCCACCTGGTGCCGGTACGCGGTCGAGAGGATGCTCCCCAGCACCGCGATCCCGAGCGCGCCGCCGAGCTCGCGCGACAGGTCGTTCACCGCGGAGCCCACCCCCGACTTGGCCCGGGGTACCGACGTCATGATCAGCGTCGTCGACGGCGCGGTCGTCTGCCCGAGGCCCATCCCGATCAGGGCCGCGGCGCCGACGAACAGCACGGCCGACGTCGTGGGCGTCACCCCTCCGAACATGGCCAGCCCCGCCGAGCTGAGCAGCAGCCCGACCCCGACCACCGCCCTCGGCCCGTACCGCTCGACGAGGCGGGCGCTCAACGGCGCACCGACCATGCTGAACGCGCCGATGGGCAGGCTCAGCAGCGCCGCGGTCAGCGGCGAGTAGCCGTGCGCGATCTGGAAGTACTGGATGCCGACGAAGAAGAACCCGTAGGCGGCCACGTACTGGAGCGTGATCGTCAGCGAACCGACGTTGAACTCGCGGACGCGGAAGAGGCCCATGTCGAGCATCGGATGGGCGGCCCGGCGCTCCCAGGCGCCGAACGCGCCGAGGACGAGCAGGCCGGCCGCGATCGACACCATCGTGACCGGCGACGACCACCCGTTCTCCGGGCCCTCGATGATGCCGTAGAGCAGGCCGGTGAGGCCGGCGACGGCCAGGACCGCCCCGACCGGGTCCAGCTTCGCCTCGTGCGGGTCGGAGGAGTCGGGAACGAGGGCCAGCCCGGCGGCGATCGCCACCACGCAGATGATGACGTTGATCAGGAACACCGACCCCCACGCGAAGTGGCGCAGCAGCAGGCCCGACAGCACCGGCCCCAGCGCCCCGCCGAGGCCGGCGCACCCGGCCCACACGGCGATGGCCCGCTGCTTCTCGCGCACCTCGACGAACACGTTGTTCAGCACCGACAGCGTGCCCGGCATGATGAACGCGGCGCCGAGGCCCGTGACGGCCCGCCACAGGATCAGCTGCCACGACGCGGTGGCCACGCTGGCGGCCAGCGACGCGAGCAGGAACACCACCAGGCCGCCCTGGAGCGCCCACTTGCGGCCGAAGCGGTCGGCGATCGCGCCCGCGGGCAGCAGCAGGCCGGCGAACACGAGGCTGTAGGCGTCGACCATCCACTGGAGCTGGCTCTGCGTGGAGCCGAGCGCGTCCTGGATCGGGGGCAGCGCGACGTTGAGCGACGAGTTCCCGGCCACGATGAGCAGGAGGCTCAGGCAGAGGACCGCGAGGGTCCACCACCGGCGGGCGTGGACCCGCGGATCGATGGTGACCGCGGCGGGCATCGAACCGATGTTCCTCCATCGCGGGCCGGTACCCCCAACCGGACCGTGGCAGGCTGGCGCCCGATGGCCTCATCCCGCGACGACACGCCGTCTCCCGCCGGCACGCCGGTCCCGGCGGGGGGTCACGCCGATCCCGCCTTCGGAGCCGTGGCCGACGTGTTCGCCGCCAACTTCGCCCCGTCGGGCGGCGACACCCCGGACTCCGTGTACGACCCGGGCGACCTCGGCGCCGCGCTCTGCGTGATCGTCGACGGTCGGATCGTGGTCGACGTGTGGGGAGGGTGGTGCGACGTGGACCGCACGCGCCGGTGGGAGGCCGACACCCTCGTGAACGCGTACTCGGTCGGCAAGGCCGTGACCGCGGCCGCGGTGCTTACCGTGGTGGCCGCCGGCGCCCTCCACCTCGACGCGCCCCTAAGCCGCGTCTGGCCCGAGTACGGCGCCCACGGCAAGGGCACGACGACGCTGCGCGAGGCGCTCTCGCACCGGGCCGGCCTCCCGGCCGTGCGCCGGGCGCTCGGGACCGACGAGATCTTCGACTTCGCGACGGTGGCCGACGCGCTGGCGGAGTCCGAGCCGTGGTGGCCGCCCGGCGCCGCCCACGGCTACCACGTGAACACCCTCGGCCACCTCGCCGGGGAACCCGTCCGCCGCGCGACGGGCCGCAGCGTGGGCGAGGTGATCCGGTCGGGCCTGGCCGGTCCGCTGGGGGCCGAGCTGTGGATCGGCCTGCCCCGCACCGAGCACCACCGGGTGGCCGAGATCGACTTCGTCCAGGACCTGCCGCTGTCGCGGCTGCCCCACCAGGGGCCGGGGCACCTCGACCGGATGCGCTACGCCGCGTACTTCAACCCGCCCGGGCTGTCGGGCATCGGGACCGTCAACACCGAGCGGTGGCGGGAGGCCCAGGTGCCGTCGACGAACCTCCACGCCACGGCCCGGGGTGTGGCCCGCCTGTTCGCCGCGCTGGCGGGCGCGCCGGAACGGTCCGGACTCGCGCCCGGCGCCGGGGAGGTGGTTCCGGCCGCGCTGGTGGCCGAGGCGGCGACGACCCAGAGCCGGGGGCACGACCTCGTCCTCGATCGCGACTCGCGCTTCGGCCTGGGGATGATGCTGCACCGGGAGGGCCGGGCGATCGGGGTGGGGGAGGCGTCGTTCGGGCACTTCGGCAACGGCGGGTCGCTCGGTTTCGCCGACCCCGAGGCCCGCCTCGGCTTCGGCTACCTGATCAACCGGCCCGGCGACCGCTGGCAGGTGCCCCGCACCCGCCGCCTCCTCGCCGCGCTGCGCGAGGCGCTCGGCGCGGCACAAGAGGCTCCCGGCCCGGCGACCGGTTGAGCCGCCGCGCCGCTACGAACCGCGCGACGCGCGGTCGAGGTCGCGGTCGGTCCAGAAGCCGGGCCGCGGATCGGCGGTGAAGCCGCCCTTGGCGTAGAGCGCCAGGCGCTCGCGGTCGCCGGCGGAGAGCATCCCCACGGCGTCGAAGAAGGCGCCCGGTCCGGCGGCTCGCAGCGCGGTGTCGGCCTCGCCGGGGCGACGGGGCAGGTGCGAGGCGAGCAGGACCAGCGGCTCCCGCACGCCGGCGCCCCGCAGGGCGTGCGCCCGCCCCAGCGCCTTCCACACCGCGTCGGTGCGCAGCAGGCCGCCGCGGTGGCTGGTGAAGGCGCCGGCCACGTCGAGCAGCCAGCGGTCGCCGGCGGCGTCGGCGGCGACGAAGCTCACCGTAACGCCGGTGCGCGGGATCCGGTGGTCGCGCGCCACGATCTCGAAGCCGGCGGCCTCGACCACCTCCTCGGCCAGGGCCGCCGCGCGCTTGCCGTCGCGGGTGGCCCGGGCGAGCAGGTCGGCGTCGACGCCCGCGGCGTGATCGCCCGTCACGCCGGGCGGCTCGCACGGTGCCTCCTCGGCCACGCGGCGGCGGGCCAGCTCGACGTAGTCGGGGTCGAGGTCGTAGCCCACGTAGCGCCGCCCGAGGCGGGCCGCCGCCACCAGGGCCGAGCCGCTCCCCATGAACGGGTCGAGCACGAGGTCGCCGGCGAAGGTGTAGAGGCGGATGAGCTGCTCCGGGAGCTCGACGGGGAACGGCGCGGGGTGACCGACCCGCCGGGCGCTCTCGGCCGGGATCGACCACAGATCGAGGGTGAGGGCCATGAAGTCGTCGGCTATCAGCGTGCTCTCGTGGGGCAGCCCCTCGGCGGCCCGGCGCCGAGTCGTTCGCGCCCGGTCGAAGCGGCCCCGGCTCGCCACCACCACCCGTTCGGTGACGTCGCGCAGCACCGGGTTCGACGCGCCGCGGAACGAGCCCCACGCGCACGATCCGCTGGCCCCTTCGGCCTTCTGCCAGATCAGCTCCCCCCGCAGCAGCAGGCCGAGCCGGTCCTGGAGGATGCCGATCACGTCGGCGGAGAGGCTCCGGTACGGCTTGCGCCCCAGGTTGGCCACGTTGACCGCGATCCGCCCGCCCGGCTCGAGCTTGCGGGCGCACTCCGCGAACACGTCGGAGAGCAGGCCGAGGTAGTCGGCGTACGACGACGGCACGCCCTCACGCTCGAGCTCCTCCTCGTACTGCTTGCCCGCGAAGTACGGAGGTGACGTCACGACCAGGGCGACGGACCCGTCGGGGACGGCGTTCATCGACCGGGCGTCGCCGCACACGAACGGCTCGGCGACGGGCTCGGGTGGGAGCACCGTGTCGTCGGCCGAGAGCTCGGGGGCGCGGAAGCGGTCGTAGAAGGCCGAGGCGTCGTGGCTCTCGCGCCGCCCCACACCGAAGTTGGAGGTGGCGGTGCCGCGGCGCGATCCGCGGCGCGATCCGTTTGGGGTGCGGTCGGAAGGGGACGCCATGGTGCTCCTCACCGTCGTCCTCCGGTCGAGCGTACCCAGCACCGGGCTCCCGCCCGCGGACGCGCCGCGGCGCCGAGCGTTCCCCGGGGGCTCAGGTGGAGCGCCGCCGGCGCCGGGCCTTGTCGAGCGCGTCGGCGGCGAGCACTGCCGGGGCCGCGAGCACCGCCACCGCGAAGCCGGCAGAGGTCGGAGGCGCCATCTCGAGCAACCGCGCCACCGGTCCGGCGAAGAGGAGGACGGCCAGGGTGGCCAACTCGGTCCCGACCGCGCCGAGGAGCATCCGATTGCCGAACCAGCCGAGCCGGAACGGTGTGAGGTGTTCGCTGCGGCACGCGAACGCGTTCGCGGCCTGACCGATCACCGCGGCGCTGAACGCGGCGCCGGACGCGGCGAGGGTCAGGTGATCGCCCGGGAACGGCGAGCCAGGTCGCCAGCCGGCGGCGAGAAACGTCGTGACGAACGCGGCCATGACCATCGTCGCCTCGGTGGGCCCGAGCACGCCGAACGCCCGCCGGAGCACACCACGGTCGAGGAGCCGACCCCGCATCGGCGGTCCACGGAGGGCCGAGGCCCCGGGCCGCTCGGCGCCGAGGGCCAGGGCGGGCAGCAGGTCGGTTCCGATGTCGAGGCTGAGCACCTGCAGAACCCCGAGGGCGAGCGGCACCCGCCCGCCCGACAGGGCCCACACCAGGAAGGGCGTGAGCTCGGCGACGTTGTCGGTCAGGTGGTAGGTGAGGAAGCGCCGGACGTTCGAGAACGTGGCCCGCCCCTGCTCCACCGCGGCGACGATGGTGGAGAAGTCGTCGTCGAGGAGCACCAGGTCCGAGGCTTCGCGGGCGACGTCGGTGCCCGTCCGGCCCATGGCGATGCCGATGTCGGCCTTCTGGAGGGCCGGGCCGTCGTTTACGCCGTCGCCGGTCATCGCCACCACGTGGCCGCGGGCTTGGAGCGCACCGGCGATGCGCAGCTTGTGCTCCGGCGAGACCCGCGCCACCACCACGCCGTCGTGGTCGAGCAGCTCCCCCAGGGCATCTTCGTCATCGGGCAGGTCCCGGCCGAGCACCACGCGCTCGGTGCCGGTCACGAGGCCGACCTCCCGGGCGATGGCGCGCGCCGTGGCGGGGTGGTCTCCTGTGAGCATGGCCACGCGGATCCCCGCGGCCCGGCAGGCGGCGATCGCTCCGGACACGCCGTCGCGTGGCGGATCCTCGATCGCGACGAGCCCGATCAGCTCGAGGTCGCGCTCGGCGTCCAGCGCGCCGGTGGGCGGCTCGCCGCCGACGAGGCGCCGACCGGCCACCGCCAGGACTCGCAGACCCGCACCGGTCATGAGCTCGAGACGCGCCGGGGCTTCACCTACGTCCGTGCAGAGCGGGAGCACGGAGTCGGGCGCGCCCTTCACGTGGAGCTCGTCGCCGATGACGACCGACATGCGCCGGCGTTCCGGGTCGAACGGGAACCGGGCGGCGATCGGCCGGCGGGCACGCTCGGCGGGCAGGTCGACGCCGAGCCGCCGGGCCAGCACGTCGAGCGCGGCCTCCGTGGGGTCGCCCTGCGCGACCCACGCGTCGCCGCGGCGGGCGGCCCGCCCCGTCGAGCATCGGGCCGCGGCGAGGGCCAGGCGGCGCAGAGCATCGATCGGTGTGCCGCCGTCGGGCCGGACCTCGCCCTCCGGGGCGTAGCCCTCACCTCTCACGGATGCGCCCCCCAGCGGGGTCCATATCCTCACCACCGACATCTCGTTGCGGGTCAGCGTGCCGGTCTTGTCGGTGCAGATGAACGTGGTGGAGCCGAGGGTCTCGACCGACTCCAGGCGCCGGACCAAGGCGTCGCGCCGGGCCATCCGTTGGGCGCCGACCGCCAGCGACAACGTGACGGTGGGTAACAGGCCCTCGGGCACGAGGGCGACCGTGACGCCGATCGCGAACAGGAACCCCTTGCCCGGTGGATCCCCCAGGAGCAGGGCGACGCCGAAGAACGCGACCCCTACCCCCACGGCCACGGCGGCGACGATGCGCACCACCCGCCCGAGCTCGGCGGCCAGCGGGCTCCGGGGCCGGTGCGCGGCACGGACCATCCGCGCGACCGCGGCCAGCGCGGTGCCCGAACCCACGGCGACGACCCGGCCGGAACCCTCGCCCTCGACCACGAACGATCCGGCGCGCAGGGTGTCGCCGGGTCGGCCGACCACGGGCACGCTCTCTCCGGTCAGGGTCGAGACGTCGATCGACAGGGAGCGGGCATCGTCGAGCTCCAGGTCGGCCGAGATCCGGTCGCCGGCGTCCAGGAGCACGACGTCGCCGACGACGAGGGTGGACGCTTCCACGACCATCCGGTGGCCGTCGCGCCGTACGGTCGCGCGCCGGGGAAGTAGGTCGCGAAGGCGCTGCGCCGCCCGCTCGGCTCGATGCTCCTGTACGAACGCGAAGACCCCGTTGACGACGACGACCACGAAGATCGCGACCCCGAGCTGGGGCAACCCGGCTACGAAAGCGAGCACGCCGGCCGCCCAGAGCATGAGCGCGAAGAAGTGCACCATCTGTGAGGCGAGGCGGCGCCACGCAGGAACCGGGGTCGCGGCCGGCAGGGTGTTCGGGCCGTCGCGGGCCAAGCGCTCGGCGGCTACGGCCGAGCTCAGGCCTGACCCCGGGGCGGAGCCGGCCTTCGGGGCGGTCGCCGTCACGGCGCGAGTGTCGCCGCGGGGGCGGGGCGATGGCTACCGTCGCGCGCCGGTACGGTGCGGGTCGAAAGCCCATCGGGCCGTTCCCGGCCGACGGAGGCGAACCCGACATGCCCGAGACCATCGTCGTCCCGCTCGACGGATCGGACGCCGCCGAGGCCGCGCTCGGCCCGGCCGCCGCCGTCGCCCGCCGAACCGGGGCCCGGCTCGTGCTCGTGTCGTCACGCCTGGGCGGACCTGGCGACCCCGACGCCTACCTCGGCGACATCCAGACCGGCCTCGACGTCCCGTCGGTCGAGACCGTCGTCGTCCGCGACCGCCGGGCCCCCGGGGCGGTCGACCTCGTCGCCGGGCGGCACCCCGACCCGGTGGTCTGCATGCGGACCAGCGGCCGGTCGGGCCTGCGGGCCGTGGTCTTCGGGTCCGTCGCCCAGGAGGTGCTGCGCCGGGCCCGGGTCCCGGTCCTGCTCGTGGGCCCCGCCGTGGCACCCGACTGGGAGCTGCCCACCGACGTCGTGGCGTGCGTCGACGACCGGCCCGCGTCACGGTCGATGGTGCCCCTCGCCGCGGAGTACGCGGGCGCGCTCGGCAGCCGCCTCTGGATCGTGACCGTCGTCCCCGCGCGGGGCCGCGAGGCGGACCCGGCCCGGGCCGCGGCGTTCGAGGACGCGTGCCGGCGCCTGGTCGAGGAGCGGGCGGAATCGGTCGCGCCGATGGAGGCCCGGTGGCGGGTCGTGCACGGCGACCCGGCCGAGGAGCTGATCGCCATGGCCTCGGGCTTCCCCGCCGCGCTGATGGTCATGGCCACCCGTGGTCACGTCGGTCTCGGGCCGGCGACGGTCGGGAGCGTCACCACCGACGTCGTGCGGCGGGCGACCGGTCCGGTGCTGGCCCGAGCCTTCTATGGCTTCGACTGAGCCCGTCCCCGTCCCCGTTCCCGGTTCCGGTTCCGGCTCCGGCTCCGGCCTGGGCCTCGGCGACCGCCTGCTGCTCGCGGCGACCGTCGGGGGGCTCGCGGCAGGCGGCGTGGTCCACCTGGCCGGTTCTCCCGGCGCGGCCCGTGCCGTGTGGGCCGCGACGACCGCCGCCGCCCTCGCCCCGGCGCTGGTGTGGGTGCTCGCCGCGCTGCGCCGGCGCCATGCCGGCGTCGACCTGGTCGCGGTCCTGGCCCTGGCCGGCACGCTGGCCGTCGGTGAGTACTTCGCCGGGGCGGTCATCGCCGTGATGCTGGCCACCGGCCGTGTCCTCGAGGCGGCGGCCGTCGGCCGGGCCGACCGCGAGCTGCGGGCCCTCTCCCGGCGTACGCCGCAGACCGTCCACCGCCACGAGGGCGGAGGCCTCGTCGACCGGCCGCTCGCCGAGGCCCGCGTCGGCGATCTCCTGCTGGTGAAGCCGGGGGAGGTCGTCCCGGTCGACGGCCGCCTCGAGGAGGGCGCCGCCCTGCTCGACGAGTCGGCGCTCACGGGCGAGTCGGTGCCCGTCGAGAGGAAGCCGGGCGGCTTCGTGCGCAGCGGCGTGGCCAACGCGGGCGGGCCGTTCGACCTGCGCGCCACGGCGACCGCGGCCGACAGCACCTACTCGGGGATCGTCCGCATCGTCGAGTCGGCTCAGGCGTCGAGCGCGCCGATGGTGCGCCTGGCCGACCGCTACTCGGCGGTGTTCCTACCCGTGACCCTCGCGGTGGCGGCCCTCGCCTGGGCCGTGTCCGGCGATGCCGTCCGGGCCGTGGCCGTGCTCGTGGTCGCCACCCCGTGCCCGTTGATCCTGGCCACGCCGATCGCGATCGTGTCGGGTCTGGCGCGCACGGCCCGGCGGGGGGTGGTCGTGAGGGGCGGCGCGGCCCTGGAGGGCATCGCCCGCGCCCGCGTGCTCCTCCTCGACAAGACGGGCACCGTCACCGCCGGGCGTCCCGTGATCTCCCAGATGGTCCCCGTCCCCGGCGGGCCGCCGGCCGAGGAGGCGCTGACCCTCGCCGCCTCGCTCGACCAGGTCTCGCCGCACGTCCTCGCCACCGCCGTGGTGGAGGCAGCTCGTGATCGCGGGCTCGCCCTCACGATGCCGGAGGACGTGGAGGAGGTGCCGGGGTACGGGATCCGAGGCCGCGTCGGCGGCCGGGAGGTGCACGTCGGCAAGGCGTCGTGGGTGGGGGAGTGTCCGGTGTCGTGGCTGCGCTCGGCCCGGCGGAGGGCCGAGCTCGACGGGTCGGCCACGATCTTCGTGGGCGTCGACGGGCGCGCCGTGGCCGCCCTGCTCGCCACCGACCCCCTCCGGGCCGACGCGGCCCGCACCATGCGCCTGCTCC
>WBZO01003594.1_pt1 | contig 16226 bp, 10 predicted proteins | sample 5204261 | NCBI WGS metagenome assembly WBZO01 (sample SAMN12412400, study PRJNA552823) | activated sludge metagenome | isolation source: activated sludge from anammox sidestream of wastewater treatment plant... | place: USA: North Carolina | collected 2017-09 | reverse complement strand
GCAGGGCTGCAGGCGGGTTGGACGCTGATAGATATGAAGGAACAGCTCATCGACGACCAATGGATAGTTCGCAAGCCCAAGTGGGAGCGGTTTCGTGGCCAGCCGTTCACATTCGTGATGGCATGGCAGAAGCGGTAGCAAGGTTACTCGATCGGACTCCCGGCAAACGTCCCCGTTGGTCGTAGTCGCCTGTAAAAAAGCTGACGGCTTCCAACGTGATACCCGGTTCATCAGGAAGCACCGGCACGTCAAGACCGAACTGCGCGGCGAACGCTGACACATCGTCAATTTCGAGTATCGCACCATACCGCGCCGCAAGTTCGAGGCCAACGCCTTCGAGTTCTTCCAACCAGTAGACCCGTTCCGCAGCTTGAAACGCGGTGTCGTCGGACGCTACCTGGGAGACCCGTGCCAGGTGGTCGTAATGCTCTTCGTCTCTGAGCCAGCCCTCCACGTCGTCCCACCGAACGCGAAGCCCGTTCCGCGCGACCCACTGGTCCAATAGCTGCAGGATTTCCACCGGAACGATTGGGCACTTGGCGTTGTACGGCTTCTCGCGATAGCCCCATAGCTCGCCAACAGCTTTCTCGGGATGGGCCACTGGTACCTCCCTGGAAGGTTCTGCGAACGGACGTGCTCCGACCGGCAACGAGCCTATAACTACAGCTTCTGACGCGAGAAACTGTGGCCGACTCGCCTAATAGAAGTGAGTCTGCTGCAGTAGATTTAGTAGATGCTCCCTTGCGGTCTGGTACCGTTCGAGTGACCCTCCAAACAATCCTGTCCGCAACGGTCTCCAGTCTGCCTTGTGCTGTTCGGCTTCCTGCAGCATCATCTGGTCTATATGCTCAAAGTCAACTCTGCGCCATCCGAATCGCCCGATCGGTGCCCACTCTCTTTCTCCGAGGAACGCTCGTTGGTCAGCGACAACCAGTGCGAGTAGGTACTCCCACTGGTCAAATACTCGGTCATACGTCGTTTGGCTGGGCAGAAAGTCGCGCAATGGGTCTCGAAGGGTTTGATGGAGGAGATCGCTGCCTGGGGTATGATGGCGTTCTAGCCCGGGAAGCCGCCGCACCGTGTCCGGGTGCAAAATGGATATCGGATTGAGTTCAAGGACGGCTGGTCGGACTCCGCGGTTCGTTTCTATTCTCGCCTCCACCAGAATTTCGCGAATGACCGCGTAATTACGGGAAGCTACTGCTGCCAACCCTGCTGCATAGACAAGTAGTAGTTCTGGGTACTTCGCGAGGGCGTGCCAGCCGTCCCATTGAGGATTGTCGTTATTACTCAGACGTTCAATGACTTCACTCCAGCGTCCCTCATGCATCGGGCCGGCCCAAAAACCCGCAAGTGCCATTGCTTGAACGCCATCATCTGCCAGAGTGCGATATGCCTCTATCCGGCGCGCAAACTCTTCTGAAGTCACTTGCCGCAGTGACATGTCAAAAGCAAGGCGGGTACGGTTATCGGCTATAGCGTCACAGATGTTGACAAGAAAATCACGCAACTCTATGCGATGCTCCGCTGTCGCGAGGAGGTGTTTCATTGTGGCTGCAACGTCACTATCCTTCGTAGCCATCGGTGACTGACCTGTGTGCAAACTCTCCTCCGACAAGGCGAATGTTTGTTCTGTACTATTGTAGGCGGAGACGCGCAAAGTTCAAAAAGCCACGCGTAGGGTACGGTGAGATGTCGGCACGTCGAGGCACAGCAGCTGGGAAGTCGGGTACGCCAAAGCCGCAAAGCGGAGGCAAACGCCTTTTCTACTCCTACAGTCACCGGGACGAATCCCTTAGAAAGAAGCTAGAGACTCATCTCGCCATGCTCCGCCGGGAGCACGTCATCACAGAATGGCACGACCGGAAGCTCCTCGCTGGACACGATTGGGAAACTGAGATTGATGAGCAAGTCGAGACGGCCGACATCATTCTGCTGCTGGTAAGCAGCGACTTTCTAAGTTCCGACTATTGTTTCGGTAAGGAGATGCGGCGGGCGCTGGAACGGCAGGCGAGTGGCGAGGCCATAGTCATTCCAATCATCCTACGTGACTGTGATTGGCATACTGCGCCCTTTAGCAGGCTCCAAGCCTTGCCGACCGATGCAAAGCCTGTGACCAGCTGGGCAAATAGAGATGAGGCGTTTAAGGATGTCGCAATTGGCATTCGGCGAACCGTCGCAGCGGGGCACATACTTCCCGCACAACCCCGACGTGCACGCCGCGGAGCCAGCCAAGCCCAGGTTAACCCTGCTCCAGCGAAAACGTCGAGCCCTTCGATTCCAACCCAAAAGCGGCTGTCACCGAAGGCGACGCAGCAGTTGTTCACCCGGGCTGAGGCCCGCATCTCACCTCCTCATGGGTTCAGGACTTCAGCAGCTGAGTTGGTCGTAGTCGTTGCACCAGCCAGCGAGAAGCCGTTGATTCGGCCAAGCCAACTTGATTCCGCAGGTCTCCAGCAGTGGCTCGCGAAGACAGTGAAGTTCGGTAGGAATGGCGTGCTGGACAGCAATGCAGAAACGCGCACGTTCATCAGGGATGAAGCATTGTGGCTTAGCCAGCAAGACCGTTCCATGACTGTGTGCGCCGAAGGTGACATCGTTATCAGACAGCCGGCCGAGAATGATTGGCGGAACCGATCTGGCGTCCTAGCAATCATCGAAGAAGACCTCAGCTTTTCTGTATCAAAGGCTCTTCGGCTTGCAGCGGCTGTACTGCAGCATATTGATCGGAGCTCGAGTGTTCAATTTGTCGCCGTTATTGCGGCGCTCGTTGGCGCGAATTACCTGCCCTGGCGAACTCGAACCGAACATCAGGCTAGCCCGAACTCTGCGACGTTTGGGTCCAGACCCGAGCGAGCCGTCGCCATACTTACACCGAAGCTCCGTGCCGTTGCGGAACTGCGATCAGCGAACGCGAAGCTGACAGCCGACCTTATCGCACTCTTACGCCGTGCCGGGGCATAGAACTCAGTTGATTGAAATAACCGATCACACAAGCACCGCCACCTGGCTACGCTTGTTTTACACTGAGAGTTACCACAAGCCGATCGAATTTCAACTCGGAGTGATCCAATATGCTCGAACTTACGTCCCCACCTGAATCCACGCTGTTCGTCAGCTGTGACTGGTGTAGGAAACGCATAGATGACGCTACTGAGGGCAAGTATCTTCGGAAGACAAGGCCGTCAATTCCCCCGGCAGCTACTATCGTAAGGGACGGTAACAGGAATTCGGTTGAGGGACACGTGTTTTTTGTTCACGCCCAATGCGAAGGAGACTTCGAGATGCGAAATGGTGGAAATGGTGTCTGGACTTCACAGCCACTTATCCTGCTGCCAATAGCACTTGAAGCCGGGTTGAACATAGACCACAGCAAGGCGCTAACTGAAGCGAGAAACGCGGGCTTGCTTCCTTGAGTGCAGTGTGGTGGTCAGTCCGCAACCCAGGTCGCACAGCGTCTGCGGTTATGAGTTAGCTCCACACTCCACCGTAGGAGATGATCGCACAAACCTTCCAGCGTGTTGAAAAACGGTTGACTGCTTTCGGTTCGAGTGAGAAGTCAAGTGTTCAAGAGCGGCTCGTACGGGTGACCGCCGGGTGAACAGCGAGGGTGAGAACCCCGCCAGTCGGGGTCAACCGCCGTCCCCATCCTCCTTGCGCGAGCCACCGCTTGAGATTTTGGCCCGCCGCCACCCAGACGCCTTGGATGTTCACCTTCTCGAGCCCCCGGAGCAGGAATTGGCGCAGCCCATGCCACTGCTTCGCCTCACCAAACAGCGGCTCAATCCAGACCCGGCGCTTGCGCATCGCCTTCTCGTAGGCTTCGGTGCGATGGTAGGCCCGCACCTGCTCGCGGAAGCTCTCGTCGACGTGACGCGTCACCGTTCGCCCTCCTTTGGCCGGGGTACACTGCGTGCGCAGTGGGCAGGGCTGGCAATCCTGCGGCCGCGCCCGGTAGACGCGCATCTGGGTCGTCACGTTGTCCCCTACATAGGTGAGTGCCACCTTGGTGGGACAGAGGTAGACATCCCGTTCGGCGTCGTAGGAGAAATGTTCCTGGCCAAAGTACGCTCCGCGATCACGGAAGTCAGTCAGCGGCATGAACGCCTGGATGCCTTGCTCACCGAGGAGCCGAACGTTCTCCACCGTGCCGTAGGTCGTATCGGCGATGACCCGCGTCGGGTGGAGCTTCCAGCGAAAGCGGACCCGGCCGAGCAGATCTGGCAGCGGCGTGTTCTCCATCACATCGGCCGGCGTGACGAGCGCAGCGAGGATAATCCGCGCCTTGCCGCCATCAACCACGTAGTGGTCTTGATAGCCGAGCGCCGATTGCCTCCCGTCATTCATCGGCGCGGCATCCGGATCCGTGGTGCTGGCCCGAAAGTCGCTCATCCGGCGATGGTTGCCGCGGGGCGGACGATCCGGATCCAACCGGCGATGCTCCAGTAGTCGCCACTGTCCCGCGTTCTCGGCCACCAGCGCGGCGCATGCCTCGGGGGTGAGGTCAGTGACCAATGGCGTCGGCGCCAGCGCGTCAACGGACATCGGCGCATCAGCAACGGCGCGGTCGGTCAGCGATGGCTCACGGTCCGACACCTCACCCTCGCCCTGGCTTGAAAACATCTGGGTCAGATGCGCTTTCGCCCGGAGGTAAAACCGCGGCGTCAGCGTATCAATGTCGGCGTTGGCGCGAATCTTGGTGGCATCGACGATGAGATCCTTCCCCCAGACCAACCCGGCGGCAAGGCACAACTCAACGATGTGGTCGAAGAACGCTTCAAAGATCGCCAGGCCATAACGGTCGCGAATGCGGGTGAGACTGGAGTGGTCCGGCAATGGCTGGCCGAAGTCGTAGCCGAGATACCAGCGGACGCTGAGCCGGTCAGCGACCGTGGCCATCAGCTGGCGCTCGGAGCGAATGCCCTCGAAGAACATGACGAGCTGCAGCTTGAAGAACACCACGGGATCGATCGATGGACGCCCAATCTCAGCATACCGGTCCCGCACCAGGTCGCGGACGAAGGAAAGATCGAGAATCCGGTCCAGGAAGCGGTAGAAATGGTCCGGCGGGACGAGTTCATCGAGACAGACCTCCCGGATGGGGACAAAAGTCCGGGCTTTGGTGCCGAGCATACGCGCCTCCTGCTGAGGTGATCCCTCAGCGGGAAGGGTGCTGCCTCTCCCAGCGTTCCTCAAGCAGTCAGGCGTTTTTCAACACGCTGCTTCGTATGTGACACAGTGACCTCATAAACCACTGTCAAGCTTGTGAGAGTCGCCCTTATTCGTCTTCATCCAAATGGCTGACTGCCTCTTCGAGATCGCGCGGTCCTGGTTGCGTATAGCGAGCGGTCGTCTCCAGCCGCTCGTGGCCGAGCAGCGTCTTGACAGTGACGAGGTCTTCGCCGGCGTCGAGCAGGTTCTTGGCGAAGCTGTGGCGCAGCGAATGAGGGCTGAATGCCTCCAGCTTGGCCCGCTGGGCATACTTGGCGATGATCTTTTCCACGGCCTGGGGCTGTAGCGGACCGCGCTGACCGAGAAACAGCTCCGGATGGTGGGTGGCATCGTGGCGAAGTGCACGCTGCTGGAGATACATCTCGAGCGCTGCCCGGGCGGTGCGGTTCAGCGGGATGCTTCGTTCCTTGGCGCCCTTGCCGAACACCCGCAGGCTGCCCTTGCGTTCCGACAGCGCCACATCACGCACCCGAATCCGCACCAGCTCGCCGACCCTGAGACCGGTATGCCGCAGCAGCAACACGATCGCCAGATCGCGTGCCTTCGCCGCTGGCTTGGCCGCCGCCTCGATCTCGCGGACCAGCCGGTCGACGTCGCGCTTGGCAAACCAGCGCGGCGCCTGCTTTTCCTCGCGCACATCTTTAATGGAAGCGACCGGGCTGTCGACGCGCAGTTCGGTTTGAATTGCCCACTGAAAGAAGCTCCGGAGCGTGGCCAGCTTCCTATTAATAGAGGCCGGTTTCTGGTCGAGCCTCGTGCGGAGGTAGGTGCGAAAATCCCGGACATCGGTCGGGGTGACCGCAGTGACCCGGAACGGCTGGTCGAGGTGATCACGAAACCAGCCGGCAAACTGAATGAGATCACGGTGGTAGGCGGCGACGGTATGGGGTGACGCGTCGCGCTGGCGAAGATCGGCGAGATAGGGATCAAAGGTCTCAGCCAGGGCGAGCGTTTCAGTCGTTTTCATCGTCAACACGGTTATGCGTCCAGTTTTTGTCCGGTTAGCGCGAGCCCTTCACGAGGAGCAGATCGCGCCGGGGCAGAAGAACTGGCGTGATAAGGACTATTATGCCGCCAGTGTTGCAAACCCTGAGTCCCGTGTCAAGTGGCAGAATGGAGGGACATTGTGGCGGCCGCGATGCGGCCCGCTAGGTCAGGCGCGGCCGACTACCTGCCGGTCGTCTCGGTCATCGATGCCATTTCCCGGACCGGCATATTGTCCACCCGCCGGTTGAGCGTCACCTCGGCAAAGGCACGCGAAACATCTTGATAGAGCAGGCGTACCGTGAGCGACCCGCCGGCCTCACTCGGCAGGTGATACCGAACCTCCCGTCGTTCGATCGGGGCGATTCGCGTGTCCTGTAATATCGAAGCAGTGGCCCAGAAACGATGGAGGGCAATCGGCCGGCCGGAGCTATCCCCCAGCACCTTGCCGAACCGAACTGTGGTCGGATCCAGACCACCGTACTGATCGAGTGCGCCGGATTGCCAGACCACCTGGCCGGCGCGGTCGCGGAGCGTCACCTCCAGCCAAACCTGCCGCAGATCGTCCGCGCCGCTCGGCAAATAGTGCCCCGTCCCACTATTGGTCACCCCGACAATCGCCAGAAACTCCCCATCCCGCTGCTCCAGGTGCACATCAAGCTGGGCGGCCTCCTTCAGGAGATCCGCACTCGACGCCACACCCGGCAGTGAGCTTGGTGCGCCGGGCACGCCGCCATGGCTCAGGATCTGTCCTACCAGGCCGCTCGTCACCCGTCGGCCGAGCGCCTCTGGCAGGTGGCAGCTCTGGCAGGTCTTGCCTTCGGCTGGGTAAGAGCTGGCCCGCCATTCATCAAACGTCGGTTCCAGCTTCATGCCGTTTGGCAGGCTGAGATTGTGGCACGCGCCGCACAGCGCCGCCTCTTGTACTACCGGGCGCAGCATGGCGTTGCGGTGCGCGGCCGGGGCCGCGCGCAGCCCAAGCTGGGCCAGCGGTGCGGTCGGTAGCAGCCCGGCCGCATTGACGATCTGCAAGCCCCCGTTCACCGGCTGGGCTGCTAAGGTTTGATGACAGACCGCGCAGGTCACCCCTTCGGCCGCGCGATCACTCAGCGCCAGCGTCACGCCGGTGTTGCGGTCCTCGTACGCTGCGCCGCTGCTCCTGACGACTGCTTTGGGATCTACCTCGCCCTGCATGAGGCCGACCGGATTGTGACAGGCGGCGCAGTATTCAACCGCTGCAATGCCCCGCTCGCGGGCAAAGAGCGCCGTGAGACCCAGGTAATACGGGTCCGTGGCCGCGGCGGCGTGGCCGGAAACGTGCCAGCCGTCGGCAATGTCCTGGTGGCAGGCTGCGCAATCACCGGCCGCTGGCAGTGATGCCGAGCCAAGACTGCCATGCACCAGCCCGATCGGCTGCGCGCGTGCCGGCTCGGTCAGCGCCACGCCCGCCGCCACCGCAATGCCGACCACCACCCCGCCGAGCACGCCCGGCAACAGCCAGCGCGGAAGCTCAGGCCGGATGGTAACCGTGAGCCAGCCACGACGGCGAAGCCGCCAAGCCATGTGGAAGGTGAGATCGGCCGCCAGCACGACCAACGCGCCGTTATGAAGCCATCGTAACGGCGGCACGTTAGTCCAAAGGACCAGTCCCACACCACTCACCACGAGCAGCGCCAGTGCCCCAAGCGCAACGAAGCCCCACTTGGCGTTCGGCTGACTGGTGACGCGGTCGCGCCGCAGATAGACGTGCAGCCGCAGGAACATCGCCACAATGGCCATTCCACCGATGGCGCTGGTGAGGTGGAGGGCGAGCAGTTGTGCGGGCGCGACATCGAGCAACAGCCCGCTGAGCGCGGCCGTCCAGAACACCGCCAGGGTGCCGGTCAGTAGCGGGCCGAATTTCAGCCGGGAGTGCAGGCCAGGGCGACGCGCCGCCGACGGGGCCTGGGCGTTACGACGGGTTGGCATAGCAACGGGAGGGTGGCGGATGGTGCACAGCGTTGACCAGTCCTCGGCTTACGCCAATTTGAAGGTCATGGAGACCGTCTTGCTATCGAGGGTGACGGTGAGGGTGTAGCCGGCCCCAGATCGCAGCGGCTCGCGCGGAATGATGATCGTCACCCCCGGTTCAGCTCGTCGAGCCAGTCCTTGCCAGTGGGCTCGGTCGGCTCTGATGGCATGCCGAAGGACACCGGCAGGAATACGAGGATCTTTGCGTGCCCTTGGGCCAGCGCCAGCCCGTCAGCTGTCGATAAGAGCAAGACCGCCCGCGCGCCGCCGATTGGGCGCGTTACTATGTTGTTCATCTACAGCGAAACCCAGCCCGATTGCTCTCGGCTTGCCGGGCACGATTTGCTCCCATTGAACTCAGGATATCAGCGCTTATCAGGCTCACAGAGACCTCAACCTTGGCTAACTCTCGACAATTCAGGGTTATTCGCCTAACCACACTTCGGAGGCTACTTGGGCAGCAGCTGTAGTGCCGAGGCCTACGGCTGCTGCACCGGCAAAAGCCGCCGACCATGCCATGACGTCGCCTGCGAGAAGCAGTTCGCCTATATACGGGATGAATCTTGCCCCCGCCTTTGCAGCCACCTTCCCCGATGCGGCCGCTGCCGCCTTGGCGCCGAGGTATTGAGCCCTTAGCATGGCCTGCTTGTGCCCATATGAAGCCAAGTTGGTTGTAGCAAGCCGTCGTGATTGCTGTGCGCAGAAGCCACGGCTGAGAAACTCTTGCTCGAGCAAGCGCATGGATTCCTTTCTAATTTGATCGCTCAGCACCCATTTAAATACCGCTTGGTCGAAGTTTCGAAGGTTGTACTTCTGAATGGCATTGCGAGCAATGCTCGTCGCTCGCTGGATTGCTTCTTGCCGTATTCCCTGCATCTCGGCGGACGTGAGAACTCTGGCATCCAGACCGTAAGGATCTGTCGTCGCCAATGGGTTGTTGTCGACGTAGGCGTAGAGATTTTCTCCACCGATGAGTCCGATAGGATCGCGGCTAATGAACCTGCCGACCTGCGGGTCGTAATAGCGCGACCGCATGAAGTAGAACCCACTCTCGCTGTCGAACTCCCGGCCGGCCCAGCGCAGCGGGTTGACGACACTGCCGGTCGTCGCGGTCTGATTGCCCCAGGCGTCGTAGGCGTAGGTCGCAACGACGTTCCCAGCGCTGTCGGTGAGGCCGAGCACGCTGCCCAGCCGATCAGTGAGGTAGTAGTAGGTTTGGCCAGCGCGCCACATACTTACCGGCAGGTCGATGGCATCGTAGGTGTAGCTGGCGATCACCATGCCGGTGGCGTCGACTTCCTGGGCCAGGTGGTCGCCCTGGTAGACGTAGTAGGTGGTCGCGCCGTCCGGCGTGCGCCGGCTGATCCGCCGGCCACCGTCATCGTAGCCGTAGGTAGCAAAAGTTCCGCCCGGCAAATCAACCCGCGTCAGCCGCCCCAAGGTGTCCCAGCTAAAGGTCGTCGTCTGACCTCCCGTGGTCCGCGAGATGAGATTGCCGGCGGCGTCGTACGCATACGTCGTGCCGGTCGATGAGCCGGTCACCCGGCCACCAGCGTCGTACGTGAAGGTGGACGCTCCCGCAGTGGTGCGGTTGCCCGCGGCATCATATGTATAGGCGGTGCCACTCTCACTGATCAGCCGGTCGAGCACATCATAGGCGTAGCTGGTCGTTGTCCCACCGTGCGTCTTGGCGGTCAGGTTGCCCATCGCGTCGTAGGCGTAGGTTTCTTCCACCAGCGTTGCGCCGCCGGGCCCCTTACTTGTCAGACCGGTGATCCGGCCATTCTTGTCATACGTAAAGGCGTAGGTCGGCGCGCCGCCAGAGGTTGTAGTGCGGGCCACCAGCCGTCCGGCCGCGTCGTAGCTGTAGCCGAGCGTGTGGAACGCGTAGCCGGCGGCGAGCGCGGAGGTCCGCTGCCCGGCGGCATCATAGGTGTATCGTTCAAGCTGGATGGTATTCGTCAGCGTGCGGATGGTGCTGCCCAGCAGGCGCCCGGCGCTCGGGATGACAATGCCAGCGCTGGCCGGTGCCCAGGTGGCCTTGCCGAAGACGTTTGCCCCGCGTTCCAGCGCACCATTGCTCGGGGTCGTCGGTCCGCCCGGCGCGCCCCAGTAACTTTCCGGTTCGGACGTAGCGATCGTGGCGCCGGTGTTGATGCCGGCATCACTCACCAGGAAGTTGCTGTCCGACAGCTGCACCGTTGCATCGTCGGCTTGAATGCCAATCTCTCCGCCGATGAAGGAAACGTGATTCCCGGTCACCGTTGCCCCGCTGGCCGCATTGATTAATCTCCCGGTAAAGGTGCGCAGCGTGACAAAGGAAAGGTCCATTGTTCCGCCGGTTGCCACGTCGTAGGGCACAAAGACCTGCGCGTTGAGGTAATCAAAGCCCGGTACTTCGCCACCAAAGTCATCTATCGCCGCATAGCTCATGATCACCGGAAGCTCTTTGGTACCCAACGCGTGGAACGTGCCGGCGACCGAGAAACTGCCCTTTGCTCCCGTCGAGCCGACGACGTTCAGAATCTTCATGACCGTGCCGCCACGCATGGTCATGGTGCGGCCGGCCGGCACCGTGAGGCCGGCAGTCGGCATGAGATATGGGCCGAAGGGATTGTCGTAGTCGAGATCACCCGGCAGCGCGCCGTATAGCGCCAGCGTGCTCGCCGTGTCAGCACGGTTGCGGGCAATCGTGAGTGGCATTGCGGGCGCGTTATCATATTGCACCGACGACGCCGCGCGAATGAATTGACTATCGGTCAGCGACAAGGTAGCCGTTGGCGGGGCGGCGTCGCCGGCGTAATAGACGAGGGCCTCGCCGTCGCTGAAGGTGCTCTGCACAACGCTGAGCGGCCCATTGATGCTGCGGATGGCGCGCGCATTCTGATCGAAATGGACGCGCGTGAAGGAGAGAGTGCTTCCCTCGGCGCGAATGGCTCCCTGCGTGCCGGTGGCCAGGTATCCCGGCCAGGCGCCACCGTAGCGAACAATGGCATCTGTCATGGTCACCCGGGACCCCGGGTCAGCAAAGATCCCAACCCAGCTCCCCGCCACCGGCTGGCTGGCGGTGCCATTGGTGTCGCCACCAAACTGATCGTCGTGGATACTGGTGAACACCACCGGCTGGCTGGCTGTTCCCTGCGCGATGAGACTCGCGCCGGTGTTGACGAAGATGCGGCCTTCGCAGGCAACGCTGCCGCACCAGTTCAGTTTGACCAATGCGCCGGCCTGAATCGTGAGCGTGACATTGGGCTTGACCACGATCTGGCTGGTGACGTTGTAGACCTTGCCACCGACCCAGGTGGTATCGGTGGTGATGTCACCGTTGACGGTCTCGACCGGCAGCGTGCCGATGACCGGCATCGGTGGGACAGCAAGCGGTGGGTTGGTGAAGAACTGCCCATAGTCGTAGTTCGTGACGTTGCTAAGCGGAAGTCCGGTCGCGGTTTGTTTCACCTGCTCCGGATAGCCGTAGCTGCCAGGTAGGTAGCGGACGGTTGTGCTCAAGACGCCGTCGTCGCGCCCGGTCAGTTGATCCTGATTGTCGTAGGTGTAGTTGACGGTTGGGCTGTCTTGGATCGTGCGGAGAACCAGCCGGTCGGCCGGGTCGAAGACGTTAGCGACCGTTTTTCCGCGTGCATCCGTGATGCCGGTCAAGTTGCCCATTGCGTCGTATTGGAATGAGTCGCTGCCGCCGTCGGGATAAGTCGCCTTCGTCCGGCGGTCCAGGCTGTCGTAGGCATATGTCGTCGCCCGCCCGCTCGGGTCGGTGAACGCCGTCAGGTTGCCGTTCGGGTCGTAGGTGAAGGCCGACCGGCCGTTCAGTGCATCGGCGAGTGCGGTCGTCCGGCCGAGCGCGTCATGCTCGAACGTGGTGCTGCGTCCGAGTGGGTCCGTCGATGACACAAGATTGCCGGCCGCGTCGTACGTGAATGCGGCAGCCTTGCCGAGCGGATCCGTCAGTTTGGTGACCAGGCCGCGGGCGTCGTATTCGATAGTTGATGTGTTGCCGAGCGGGTCGGTGATGGTGGTTGGCTGCCCGCTGGCGTTGTAGGCAAACGCATACTGCTGGCCTAAGACGTCGGTGGTCTTGAGCAGATTGCCCTTGGCATCGTACTCGAACCGGTCATCGTTGCCATCAGCGGACTGAATGCGCGTCGGCTGATCGAACGCTCCGTACTCGGCAACCACTTCGTTCGCGCCGAGCACATGAATCGGGTTGCCGTTCGCATCGTAGAGCGTTGTGGTCGCGGTGCGGGCGTCGCCCTGCGGCTGCAGGTCGTCGCTGTAGCTTACCGTCATCGAGTAGACGCCGTTGAACGTCGAGACCGGGTTGAACTCGTTGTCCATCGCGATACGCGTGACGGTACCGAGATCATCGGTGATTGTCGTGGTCGCGCCGATCTGGGCCAGCTGGAGCGAGGTGCCGGTCGGCCACACGCGGCTGGTGAGCCGGCCCCGGTCATCGAGGGTGTAGTTGGTCGTGTTGTTGCGCTTGTCGGTGTGGCTCGTCATGCCACCGCGCGCATCGTAGCTGAACCGCTCGATCTGGCCGAGCGCATCGGTCACCGATGTCAGCCGGCCCTCGGCGTCGTGCGCGAACGCCGTCACTCGGCCGGTGCTGTCGGTGATGCTGGCGAGCCAGCCATTGGCATCATAGGCGAAGTCGAAGGTGTTGTTGCTGGTGTCGATCACCCGCTTGATGCGGCTGGTCAGCCCCCAAGCGCCGGGCGACACGGTCTTGCCGTTCGGCTCGTACTGGAGCAGTTGGAAGTTGCCGTAGCGGTCGGTGATCTTGGTGAGCCGCCCATCGGCGTTGAATTGCATACTGCTGCCGTCACGGAAGCTGCGCAGCCAGCCATCGGCGGTCTTGGTCAGGCTGCTGAACTCACCAGCCGGTGGTTTGTAGCCGCTCTCGCCACGCAGATAGACCAGCTCGTTGCTGTCGGCCTGAATAATGCTGACACTCCGTCCCCGGTCGATCAGCAGTGTGTCGTGCGGGCCGAACCAGCCCAGGCCAAACGGCGAGAGGTCCGGCCGCTGAATGGTCACCGGGTACTCTACCGTATCGGCCATGATGGACCAGCCCGCTGACGTCTGATAGCCGAAGGAGACGGTCCAGTAGCCGATAGCAGCGCCGGGCGGCTGCGGCTCACCGAGTGAATTGCGGCCGTCCCAGTCGATGGCCAGCCCAAAGCCCTCGCCGGACCAGGATTGCCCGCCAATCGAGAAGGACCACTTGACGCTGGTGGGAGTTGTGCTGTTCGGTTCTTGCTCCGCGCCGCTCCGAATGCTAATGCGGGTGGCGGTGCTGGTGGAGCGGTAGCGGGCGGTAATCTGGGTCGGAATGCCGCCGGCGCTCGGCAGCCCCGGTGTGCCGATGATCTGTTTCAGCTCGCCCGACATGATGTTGATGGTTGACCCGATGTTCGGGTTGAAGCGGCAGCTGGGGCAGTTCGGATTAGTCTCCGGGCTGGAGGGTCCGGCGTTGCCCGGTTCGCCAGATTTTCCGGACGGCTTGCCGGGGAGCTTTGGCGGCTTCGGGCCATCCGGTGGTGGCGCAGCGTGACCATAGGTGGAGAAGTGCGGCAAGGTTGCGCGCAGCCCTTTTTTGCCGTTGCCGAGATCGACTACCTCGGCTGGCACCGGCTCACCCCAGCGCGCCTCGGCCTCCAGCCAGTAATAGCAATACAGGCCATCGCTGGAGTTCGTCCCGACCGGCAGCGGGCCGTCGTAGTCGATCGTCCACTCGGCAGGGCCGCTAAAGACGGTTCCGTCGGGCTCGAACTGTACGAAGCCGAGCGGTATCTGGCCATCCGAGAATATCCCCGGCAGCGCCGAGTAGTCGGCGTTGAATTCGTTGGTCGGTAGCTCGGTCAGCCGAATGGGCTTGGTGGAATCCACCGCGCCCGGGGCGAATTGCACATTGGTGGTGTCTTGGCTGTTGGTCGCGGTGCCCCCACCCGATCCAATGGGATCGGTTTTCGGGTCAATCGGCACCAGCTCCACGGGATCAACCTGCTGGGGCGAGAAGTTGTCGACGGTGACCAGCCGGTTGGAAAACGTGTAGCCGCTGGAGAACAGCGTCAGCGTGTAGGACCCGGCCGGTAGCGGCAAGCTGTAGAAGCCATTCGCGTCGGTCGTGGCTTGGAAGCTGGTGGTCATTGCCTTGACGGTGGCGTTGGCGATCGGCAGCTTTGTCTTGTAGTCAAAAATCTGACCGGTGATACGGCCCTGGCCGTCAAGGCGCGGCGCCTGAACAGCGATGGTGGCGCGGTGGCTTTCGGTGGACTTCTCGACTACCAGCACACTGGCGGCCTTGTCCCAACTGCGCTGGACGCTGCCGCCGGCTGGTATGGTGACTTCCTCGTCCCCAGCTTGGAGCGTGGTTCGTACCGGCGGCTTGGCGACCACGGCGCCGGCGGCTGTCGGCATGCCGGTGGTGCTCGTAGCTTCAAAGCTTTTGGCGGCAACCGGCAGATAGATCTGTCCGCTGCTGCCACCGCCACCACTGCCGGCGGCGCTCACTTGAAACACGACTGTTCGGTCGCTGTTGGTGGTATTGAGGAAGGTGACCAACTGGCCAATCGGAGCTTCAACCAGTGAAGGGACAAAGCCGGTGTCGGAAAGGCTGGTGGTGTACGGATTAGCGACAATAATCGCCGCTTCCGTGAGTGGCAGGGGAGCGACCGGTCCGGCCGGCATTGGCGCCGCAGCGATCGGCTGCGGAACACTGGCAAAAATCAAAGCCAAGATGAGAAGTACCCAGAGTGCCCGTGGCCGACAATTCATCACACCACCTCACGATTAGCAGAGGCTTCTAACGCCGAAGAGAAGCTGCTTTGAAGCGCTCGCGCGATGGTCGCGGTCATGAAGTGGACAATGTGGCGCGAAGGACGCTCGGAAACCGAGGATTGGTGCTGAAGTGAGATGTACAATACGCCATACTATTGGCTCATGCAATAGAACTGCTGCCGCACCGTGACGGCGAACCAGCACGTGTTACCTGAGCAGTTCGTTACGCGGCTCCAGAATCAATCATTAAGCCAGGCGTATCGACAACTACCTACGCGGAATGCCGACGACTGCCGCCAGGAAACTGTCTCCAATCGTTGATCCGTCCCTGAATGAAACCTACGTCAGGTTCGTCTATGAGAGTTGCCACTAGCAACCAAGTTGACATGGCACCCAACCGCCGGAAATCGGCCGTTTCACGCTCAATTGCGGAGCATTTGTCCAAAGCCCCAAACTCGCACAATCGCTTCTCATAATCATTATTGCACCATTGACTGCGTCTAAGCGTTATGAGAAGATGCTGACATGGATATTGGTTATGCCCGCGTCTCGACTGACGATCAGACCCTGGCGCTGCAACTCGACGCGCTGAAACAGGCCGGCTGCCAGAAGATTTTCCGTGATGTGGCGTCGGGCGCGAAGGCCGACCGGCCCGGCCTCGCTCAAGCCCTCGATCACCTGCGGGCGGGTGATACGCTCGTCGTTTGGCGTCTTGACCGGCTTGGCCGGACGCTCACCCAGCTCATTGAGCTGGTCACGCTCTTTGACGCGCAGGGTATCGGCTTCCGCTCGCTGACCGAAAGCATCGATACCACCACCTCCGGTGGCAAGCTCATCTTTCACATCTTTGGCGCGCTGGCCGAATTCGAGCGTAATCTCATCCGCGAGCGGACGCGGGCCGGACTAGCGGCTGCCCGGGCGCGGGGCAAGAAGGGTGGCCGGCGGTTCAAGCTGGACACCCCCGAGAAAGTCGCACTACTCAGAAAACTCTACGACGACCAAAGCAATTCAATTACCGACATCTGCAACACGTTCAACATCTCACCGGCGACCCTCTACCGCTACATTGCCCGAACTAAGGAGACATCGCCGACAGCGGAAGCGCCATCCCAGCCGGCCGGGAAACTCGTCGCCGACGCGGCGAAGCGCTGAGGCCCATATCAATGCCCAATCGCTTCGTGCACAAGCCGATGATCCTTCAGGTG
>WBZO01004042.1_pt1 | contig 16232 bp, 14 predicted proteins | sample 5204261 | NCBI WGS metagenome assembly WBZO01 (sample SAMN12412400, study PRJNA552823) | activated sludge metagenome | isolation source: activated sludge from anammox sidestream of wastewater treatment plant... | place: USA: North Carolina | collected 2017-09 | reverse complement strand
ACGTAATTTCTTATTAATGTTCGCCAGCTTTTCTTTACTGTAAAGGCTTCCGTTTGAAATATTCAAATAATGCTGCAGATAATTTCCTGATACTTTTACATTGCCAAAGACCCTGATGCTGTCGATCTTATACGGCGGCCCCTGTTCCATATTCAGCCGGGCCGATACATTTTCTCCTTCTATTTCCACGCTATCCAGGAAAACTTTTGCAAAAGGATAACCGTTATTTTCAAAATGATCCAGCATTCTTTTTTCCATTTGTTCTATCCGCGAAAAATCCACCGGCCTTCCTTCAAATGTTTTTTCTTTCCATCCTCCGATGGCAAGCAATGACGGATCAATGTTTTTTGTATCAAGTTTCACCCACCGGTATGACGAACCCAGAAAAAGGGTGACCCTGGCAAACGTGCTGTCGTATTCTATGCTATCCAGTGAAGCCGTCAGATAGCCTTTGGTATGAAGCAGTGCCGGTAATTTATTGATATACCCGGCACATTCTATCCTGGAACTGAATGAAGTTGACAAACCCAGATTTGAACTGATAAAGGAAGGATCTTTATCCACTCCTTTTATAAGAAGATCATAATTATTTTGACCGGATGCAGCCAGGCAGATCAAATGGAGAGCAAGAACCGATATTTGCAGTTTAAATTTTGACATCAGCCTTTCCGCCGTAAGCGGTCAATAAAAAATTAAAATTATTCATTAAATAACAAATCCGTTGGCAGGGATCTACTTACATATCCCTTTTTGCAAGCAAGCTTGTCATTACTGTAATTTCCATTTCAGTACTTCACTGAGATATGAAAACGAATTTGTCGCTGCTTTATTGAAGGAAACTGAATTACAGCGAAATTATCTGGAGGGTGAAGTTGTCGAAACCATATATTTTGGTGGGGGAACGCCAAGCCTCCTGGATCCATCATCCATAAAGGAGATCCTTGACAAACTCCGGTCAGTATTTTCTGCTTCCGGCAATGCCGAGATCACACTTGAAGCAAATCCCGATGATATCACCACAGAAAAATTATCGGGATGGAAAGAGGCAGGTGTCAACCGGCTCAGTATCGGTATTCAAAGTTTTTTTGATGAAGATCTGAAATGGATGAACCGTGCTCATAATGCCCGGCAGGCGCTTGAAGGTTTGCAAATGGCGATGGCCCGTTTTAATAACATCACGATCGACCTTATCTATGGCCTGCCATTGCTGACAAATGAAAAATGGAAACAGAATGTTGACAGGGCGATCGGCCTGGATATCCCTCATCTTTCCTGCTATGCATTGACGTTGGAAGAAAAAACCCCTTTATATAAAATGGTCAGGCAGCATAAAAGAGAGGATATTGATCCGGGTGTGCAGGCAGAACAATTTTTACTGTTGATGGAATGGATGGATAAAGCAGGCTATGAACATTACGAGATCTCCAATTTTGCACGGCCGGGTTTTCGCAGCCGTCACAATTCTTCTTACTGGCATGGGGAAAAATATCTCGGCCTTGGCCCTTCGGCTCATTCATTTGACAGAATATCTCGCCAATGGAATATTTCCAACAACAATATCTATATTGATTCGCTAAAGAAAGGTATCATTCCCTGCGAAAAAGAAATTCTGACCCCCGCTCAAAAGAAGAATGAATACATTATGACCTCTCTGCGTACCACTGAGGGACTGGACATAGGAAAGTTAGATGAGAAAGACCGTGAGAAGATCATGGTTCTTAGTAAGAAATTCATTGATAACGGCCTGATGGTGTCTTCGGAAAATATTTTGAAACTGACCCCGGAAGGAAAACTTCATGCAGACGGAATTGCTTCCGACCTGTTCTTTTGATCATTTACCGCTGCCGATCCAGGAAAAGATGATGTTCAAAGCGCAGCCCAATGCCACCAGGGTGGTCAGTATCAGATCGAACCATCTTATCGGGTGGGGAACTGCATTGGGAATTCTTTTACTGTCGCGGTATTTATTAAAATGGATAACATTCAGTACGATCAGGACAATAGAGGCAACCAGAAACAGGATCTGAAAAAACTTAATCATGAATTGCAGGTTTTCAGACCTAAAAATAAGTCTTTTTAGAATTGTCTCTGCCGTTTGCGAGCTTTTTATACAACTGAGAGACAACCAGCGTGAGTACCATGATCAATATGGCCAGGGGTCCAAATCCGTTAAAAGAAACAGGCATAGAACTTAATTTTTTGCTTTGTGACCTATTTTTCTCAATCTGCTTTTACAGGTCAGACCAGGCATTGTTCTATGTGTTTAAAGCCAACGGCAGCATTAACATTTTTCCAAAGGATCCGGTACACCGTTTCAGCGATCGGGATCGCGGCATTTATTGACCGGTTGATATTATAGATACATTTTGAGGCGTTATATCCTTCCGCCACCATGTTCAATTCCAGTTGAGCAGCTTTTACGGAATATCCTTTGCCAATCATACTTCCGAATGTGCGGTTGCGGCTGAATAAGGAATAACAGGTTACCAGAAGATCTCCGAGATATACTGAGGCTGCATAATTCGGAGTCTTCCTGTGATTATAAGGATCTTCATCCTCATGCTCTCCTACCACGATATGCCCTACTCCAAATTTTCTTAAGAAGCTTGCCATCTCATCTGCAGAATTCGCGATAAAAACACTTAAAAAATTATCCCCGTAATCCAGCCCGTGAGCTATGCCGGCGCCCAGTGCATAAATATTTTTTAATACGGCAGCATATTGAACACCTAAAATATCGGGGTTAATAATGGTGTTGATATATTCCGTATTGAAATGTGTGGAAATTTCCGAAGAGGTAACGATATCAATACCGGAAAAAGTGAGATAGGATAATTTTTCCGCAGCCACTTCTTCTGCATGACAAGGGCCCAGCACGGCAAAATAATTTTCCAGAGGAACATCAAATTGCTCCTGCAAATAATAATTCAGCAATACATTTCTTTCGGGTAGCAAGCCTTTCACGGCAGAGATCACTTTTTTATTCCTCCATTCATCCGCAGGCGCTTCTCCAATACTTTTTTCAACATAAGAGGAGGGTATGGCTATGACCAGGGTATCCGAACTGCTGATGACCGCTCTGATATCACCTGAAACATTCAACAGGCCGGGGTCAAAATCAACGGAACTCAGGTATCGTGAATTATTACCATTTCTTTGAAGGCTTCTTACTATTTCAGGATTACGGATCCACCAATTGATCTTATGCTTTTTATCGGTGAGAATCTTCGCCAAAGCAGTGGCCCAACTGCCGCCTCCGATAATTCCAAATTGACGATCCATAACCAATTCTTTTCAGCTCTTTTTAAAAAACTAAAGATAAGAAAGACATCAAAGCAAATACTGAAAATAAAAAAGAGGCTGTCTCAAAAGTTAAGATAGCCTCTTTTTTATTTGTATTCCTCTAAGAATAGTTTATCGTTTATGCAAGCGTAAAAGTGATTTTTTCAATTCTGATACAACCTTCTTCATTTATGCAGCGTAGGTCATCGCGAGGAGTGCAACGACGAAGCGATCTGCTTTAAGTGCAGTTTGCTTCGGCAATACCGTCTGACGTCACACAGTACATCTTTCTTTTATTGCCTCGCAAAGACCCACGCACTTTTTTGCAGCCAAGGTCATCACTTATGCGATCGTAGAAGTGAATTTTTTACTTCTGACACAGCCCCTTTGAAGTCGCTACCGGATCATTTTACTTCACCCGGGTGAGAAATGATCTTATCAATCAGACCGGTTTCTTTTTATATGTCATGATGAGCTTATTTAATAATTATTATGATCTCAATCACTGAAACAGTTTATCCTTCGGCACCACTCTCACTTTTGATCCGCCTTTCAGGGTTTTACTGATGGCTGAATACGGCCCGATCACCACTTCATCACCTTCCTGCAATCCTCCCGTTATCTCAATATAGTTGATGTCCTGTATGCCTGTGGTCACCACTGTCTTTTTTACTTTACCATCTTTTTGAACCAAAAAAACCACTTCTTCCAATTCATCGGAAGGATTATTATCCTCTTGTGAATTATCATTCTGTTCTTTCATTTTACTTTCTTCTTTCTTCTTATCGGCAAGATTTTTATCGCTTCCTTTTACTCTTGCATTCACCGCCGTGATCGGAACAGATAAGACATTATCACGCTGGCGTGTTTTGATATCAGCATTCGCATTCATCCCCGGACGGAAAGGAAAAGTTTTTGTGATCAGGTCTTTGTAAGAATCCCGTATCAGCCGTATCCTTACTTCATAATTGGTCACATCATTGGAAACTCCGGCTGCAGTGGCATTGGCGCTGCTGGAAATTTTTGTGACAATCCCTTTGAACTTACGGTTATTGTATGCATCCACTTCCACATCGGCAGAATCGCCGATATTCACTTTGACGATATCGTTTTCACCCACATCCACTCTTACTTCGATCACGCTCAGATCCGACACGGTCATCATTTCAGTTCCCAACGTAAAACTGTTGCCGGCCACTCTTTCCCCTTTTTTCACTTTCAGGGAAGTGATCACACCATCCATAGGAGCTGTTAAAGTGGTACGGCTCAGATTTTTTGATGCTGAAGTCAGATCGGTTTGCGCAGAACGTACTCCTGCTTTTAAGCTGATAATATTTTGTTGAGCTGCGCCATAATTGGCTAAAGCTGTACGGTATGATGTTTCATATTGCTCGAATTCAGCTTTTGAGATCACCTTCTGATCATAAAGAGATTTATTCCTGTCATAGGTTTGCTTGGATTGGTCAAGGTTTGCCTTCAAAGCTTTAAGCGATTCTTCACTGTTGGCTACCGTTGCTTCTGACTGATTCACCCGGGAAGCGGCCATGTCTTTCTGTAATGCATAGATGTCTGCATAAATGCGGGCCAGCACCTGCCCTTTTTTTACCGTATCGCCTTCCTGCACATCAAGCTCGGTAACTTCCCCGGAAATATCAGGACTTATCTTCACTTCGGTTTCAGGAAATATTTTTCCGCTGGCCGTTACCGTTTCGATAATAGTGCGTTTGGATGCTTTTTCTGTCGCCACTTTTATTCCGCCTCCATCCTTATCACGAAAGATCAATCCCCCCACAACCAGCAATGCGATCACAATAGCCAGAATGATCAAAATCCATTTTACAGTCTTGTTCATTTCAATAAAAGATTTTAAAGTTTAATTCCCTGACCTTTATAAAACTCCAGTAATTTCATTTTAAATACATAGTCATAATGCGAATACAATGACTGAGTCTTTGCCGATAGCAAACTGTTCTGGCTAATCAGCAGATCATACGTGGAAAGCAAATTCAGATCATAGCGCTTCCTGGCAAAGTCATATACTTTCTGCGCTGTTTCCACTGCCTTATTATTTGCATTGTATTTTTCAAGAGCAGCCAAAGCATCATTATATGCTTTATAAATATCCTGTTTCAGGGTCATGCTGTTCTGTTCTTTTTGCAACTGAGCCTGTTTCAAACTAAGTTTTGCACGTTGCCAGCCCGTCCTCAGGGCACCGCCGTTCAGTATCGGAATATTGACGCTAAGTCCGATTGATTGCCGGAAGTTCTGGTTCAGTTGATTGAAGTATTTGACATTTCCATAATTATACACATCATAAGGATTCATTGGAAAAACCTGATAGGTAGTACCCCCCACATCTACTTTTCCTATTGGGGGATTTATCTGCATTTTTGAAATGATCTCACTGGCCTTATCATTGTAAGTGGTGCCCAGGCTACCGAACAACGACACGGTAGGATGCATATTTCCCCGTGCTATCTGCACTGACTTCGTTGCCATCTTCAGATTCAGTTCATCCACTTTCTGCTGTGGCATATTCGACAATGCAAGACTGTAAACTACATCCGGCTGCAGATCGGCAAGGCTTTCCACAGGAACCAGGTCCACTGGAACTTCTGCCACATCAAAGGCCGCCGCGGCATCCAGGTTCAATAATGCTTTCAATTGAAGCAATAATTCCTGGGCCGAAGTTTCGGCAGCGATTAGGTTGGAGCTGTCGGTAGCCAGCTGTGATTCGATCTGTGCAGCATTCAGTTCAGGAAGTGCTCCGGCATCAACCTGCTTGCGGGTGCTTTCCAGTTGTGACCTTGTCTGGTTCACCTGGATCATAGCAAGTTTTGCCTGTTCTTTTGCAAGCAAAACCTGCAGGTATCCCACTGCTACATTCAACGAGATATCATCCCTGGCCTTTTGAACCCCTGCCTGTGTAGCCTGCAGGTTCAAATCTTTTAAAGCGACAGTGTTTTTCCGGGTGAACCAGTTGAAAAGGTTTACACTTGATTGCAAAGAATAACTGTTCGATAAATATCCTGTGGTGATCAATCCAAAGCTTGTTGGGTCCTGGTTTCTTCCTGAACTGTAGCCCAGGTTGCCTCCAAAATTAAAGGATGGGTATTGTGACAACCTGGTTTGATGCAAGTCCAATTCGGCAAAACGGATCTGCAGGTCTGCCTGCCTCACTGAGATATTATTTTGCAAAGCATACTCCACACATCTTCTCAGATCCCATTTTTCCTGGGAAAAAGAACGGGAGAAAATCAGCAGGCAAAAGGTCAATGTCAAAATCCGGACCATAGGCAGCAAAATTAGGTGAATAAAAGCGCTGCCCACCCCGGTTTTTGATGGTCGGTCAGGATTTACAATTTCTTTTACTCTACAAAGGATAAAGCCTGCTCCAGGTCAGAGATAAGATATTGCGGATCTTCCATTCCAAAGTACATTCTTACATACCGGTGTTCCTTGTTTTCCGGGTCAAAATTTTTGGGTGCAACACCGCCGCATTTGGGAATAGCAAGGCTTTCATGTCCGCCCCAGCTTACTGCCATCATGATGTGTTTCAATGACTCGCAGAATTTTACAATGGATTCCCTCTTTTGTGTTTTTATGATAATGGTCATCAGGCCGCAGGCTCCGCTCATCTGGCTTTTTGCCAGTTCATACTGAGGAAAAGTCTCGTCGAGCGGAAAAATCACTCCTTCAATCTTAAGATGACTTTTTAAAAATTTCAAAACTTCTCTTGTGGTATTGCTGATGCGGTCCAGCCTCGCCGATAAAGTTCTCAATCCGCGTATCATCAGCCATGCATTGAAAGGAGATACGCCGCTGCCGATATTCATGTACTCGCTTTCAAACAATTTCCTGATCATCGCTTTTGATCCGCACAACACTCCTCCCAGAACATCACTGTGTCCGCCGATATATTTTGTGGCTGTTTGCATGGCCAGGTCAATACCCATTTCGATCGGCTTTTGGTAAAGTGGAGTACAATAGCTGTTATCAATCATCGTCACAATATTCCTCTTCTTTGCCAATGCAGCAACAGCCCTGAGATCCTGTAAAACGAAATCCCAGCTGTTGGGGGATTCCAGGTAATATAATGCCGTATTGTTTTGTGTGGCCCGCTCCCAGTTTTCAATTTTTGTACCGTCAATATAGGTAGTGGTGACGCCAAAGCGTGGAAGTATGACGTCAAACATTTTCTGTGCCCAGGTATAAGGAGCTTTTACCGATACTATATGATCTCCTGCTTTTACATTGGTCAGAACACCTGCAAAAATTGCTGCCGCTCCGCTGTTCCACACCAGGCAATCTTCGGCGCCATCCAGTGCGGCCAGTTTTTTGCGCAGAATATCCACGGTGGGATTTAAGCCGCGGCTGTACAAATAGCCGCCCATTTCATCCTCAAAAGCTTTGGTAAGGTCATCCACTTTTCTGAAAACAAAATTGCTGGTCTGTATGATCGGAGGAGCAACCGCATTGAAATAATGTTCACGGTCTTCTCCCAGCTCATTTAAAATGTATGAAGTGTCCATTTTATATTTTTTGCTTTTTGAATTTTTGGGTTATAAAATATAATAAAAGGAATACCAGGAAAACGGATGTTCCGATGACGGCATATCTCCAGTTGTCAACACCGATCATCACGCCGACAAAAATATAGGTGGCAATAAAAAGCAAAGGCATCAGCGGATATAATTTCATTGAGTAAATACCGGTGCCATCCAGGTGGCGGGTACGTTTTCTCAAAATAAAAATAGTGGCGGCAGAAGTGGCCATGCCGATCGAATCCAGGAAAATGGTGAAGCTTAAGATCTCATTGAACTGTTTGGCAAAGAACAATACGATCACACAGATTGCGGCAAAAACTGTAAGGCTTACGGTGAGTACATCTCTCTTTTCATCTTTCTTTTTGAAAGCGGCAGGAAGTATTCCGTCTTCACTCATGGCATACATCACTCTCGGGTTGCTCAGCAATAACACATTTACATAGGCCAATACAGCCACGAATAAAAGTACAGAGGTGATGGAGCTCGCAGTGGGGCCAAACATTTTCTCAACAATGATGGCGGCTATACCAGATGTCTCTTTCAGCTCATTAAAGCCGATCACTTTATAATAAGCATAACTTACTGCAAGGTATAAGGACACGATGACGAGTATGCCAATAAAAATTCCTCTCGGAATATTCTTTTGCGGATTTACAATTTCTTCACCGAAGTTGATCGTCTGCTGATATCCTCCATAGGTAAAACAGGTTGCTTTCAAGGCTATGGCAAATGACAAAAGAATGGAGCCGAACCCGACTGTTTTCAGATCCACTGCCGGTTGCGGTCCATTATTGTATAGCTGAGGAAAAAAAAGGGAAGAGATCAGGATCAATATCATTCCTATCTTGACCAGCATCAGGATATTCTGGGTCAGAGAACTCATCCGTAATCCTTTCAGGTTTACGCCATAAAAAAGAACAATGGCTGACATGGCAACCATGGCTTTCACTAAATCGCTGGCACCGTTTTTAAACAGCAATGGAGTGATATATTCGCTTCCGATCAAAGCCACCCCGGAAAGAGAAGCTGCATTAGAGATCAGAATGATGCAGTTGATGGCAAATGCGATGGAAGGATGATAGGCATAAGAAAATATTTTGTAATATCCGCCGGTTACCGGATAGCGGCTGCCGATCTCTGCATACGTCAATGCTCCGCAAAAAGCAACCACGCCTCCAAAAATCCAGGCCAGAAAAAATATGGAAGGAGTCAAGGCAGCCTGTGCCGCATCTTTGGAAGTCCTGAAAATACCCATCCCGATCACCAGGCCGATTACGATCATCGTCAAAGAAAAAAGCCCCAGCTTGTTTTTCGGAATCATGAATTGAAGATAGGGAAAAACGATCTACCTTAGCCTGGAAGAATTTAAAACCAATTCCATGATAAAAAATCTATCTCTCCTTGTTTTTCTTAGTCTCATTTTTTCTTCTGTCCATTCCCAGGAAGCTTCTTCCGATTCGGTCAAAATAATGGGAGAAGTGGTATTGAAAGCTTATGAGCAAAACAAACAGTTGAGGCAGATCGCAACCGCAGTAAATTACATCAGCCACCAGGACCTGGAACGGTCCAATGATATGAGCATTCTTCCTGCCATGAACAACACTCCCGGAGTGAGAATGGAAGAACGCTCTCCCGGCAGCTACCGCATGAACATCCGTGGCAGCACCGTACGTTCTCCGTTTGGTGTTCGCAATGTAAAAGTGTATTGGAACGGAATACCATTTACTGACCCGGGAGGCAACACATATCTGAATCAACTGAGTTATTACAATTTCAATTCGATTGAAGTGATAAAAGGGCCGGCAGGAAGCCTTTATGGTGCGGGAACAGGCGGAGCCATTCTGATCAACAGTATTCCTCCTTTCCGGAAAAAAGAAATAGACCTTCGCTATTTATACGGAAGCTTCGGAACAAACAATATTGATGCACAGTGGAACGGAGGCAATGACAAGATCCGGAATGTGATCAATTTCTCTCATCAGACTTCCAACGGGTACAGGGACCACACTGCCATGCGCCGTGATGTGTTTACCTGGCAGTTTCAGGCCAAAGCAAGTCCAAAAGACCAGGTCAATATAAATTTCCTTTACGGAGATCTATATTATCAGACTCCGGGAGCTTTGACCAAAGCTGAATATGATGCCAATCCCAGGCAGGCAAGACCTAAAGCCGGGATATTCCCAAGCGCTGATGATGCCAAAGCCGCCATGTATCAAAAGACAGGATTGCTTGGCATCAGCAATAATTATCAATTCGGCAACCGGCTGGAAAACACAACTATTTTATACGGAGCTATTTCCCGCATCACTAATCCCACTTTCAGAAACTATGAGAGAAGGCGTGAACCTCATTATGGCGCCAGAACCATCTTTCACTGGGATCCGAAAACACAAAATGATTTTCTAAGGATCGTTTTCGGAGCAGAAACACAACAGGGATATTTTAACACCAAAGATTTTGGAATTGTACATGGCCTTCCGGACACCATTCAGACCGATGACAATGTCAGGAACAGTATCATTTCTTTATTTGCACAGGCGGACCTGCGACTGAAGAATGACTGGAACATCACTGCAGGTGTCGGCAGCACAGAATCTTATATCAGGATCACGAGATTATCCGATCCCTCATTGTCTCCGCAGGAGAGAACCTACAGAAATGAATTAGCTCCGCGATTAGCGGTCTCAAAAAAATTATTCTCCAATTTCTGGTTGTACGGAAGCATTTCAAAAGGATTTTCTCCTCCTACCACTGCAGAAGTGCTTCCATCCACTGCAGTCATCAGCACCAACCTGAATGCAGAACATGGAGTGAACTATGAAGCAGGGTTTAAAAGCAGCTGGCTGAGGCAGCGCTTGTATATTGAAGTAAATGCATTTTATTATGAACTAAAAAATGCGATCACACAGCGCAGGGATTTAAGCGGCGGGGATTATTTTATCAATGCCGGATCCACCCGTCAGAAAGGGCTGGAGTCACAGGCCAGCTATCAGTTCTTTAAAGACCCCAACGCTACAATCAACTACGCAAAGCTCTGGATCAGCTATACGCTTTATAATTTCAGGTACCGTAATTTCAAGCAGATCACCAATGATTATTCAGGAAATAGGATTCCGAGCGTAGCGCCCAACACAGTAGCTGCGGGAGCAGATGTCTCCATGAAAAAAGGATTCTATGCTGATCTAACCTATTTCTACAGCGATCCCATCCCATTAAACGATGCAAATACTGCTTTTGCCACACCTTATAACCTTTTAGGTGCAAGAATAGGGTGGAAAAAAACTTTTACATCAAAGAACACGCTGGATATATTCGGCGGTGTTGAGAACGCTTTCAATGTAACTTATAGTTTGGGTAATGACGTGAATGCTGCAGCCGGACGCTATTACAATGTGGCTCCGGGAATAAACTATTATTTAGGGGCTTCCATAAAAATTTTATGACACCTGTGTGAACAAAATGATTTTTTGGAAAGATCATTTCTCCTACTTTTGCTCCGCTCTGGTTCCCTGATAAAAGGGATGAAAAGGGAAGTCCGGTGCAATTCCGGCGCTATCCCCGTAGCTGTAAACAATTATCCCGGATTTCCGAAAGGAGTCCTGGAATATCTCTCAGGCTGTAAACCACTGTCCGCTGACTCAACAGCAGATGGGAAGGAAACTGAGAGAGGATTGTAAGCCAGAAGACCTGCCAGATCGGTAAACCATATTTGCCCCGATTTAAAAAAACCGGGGCGGCTTTCGGGTGAAAAGCGATAATGTAAAAGCCGGATGGCAATTATATTCATCATTTATTTTCCTGAAAGCAGTCACAAAAAAACTTTTCAGAAATGAAAAAAAGATTTTTTATTGTGGCTGCTGTTTTTATCAGCAGTCAGTTGTCCGCACAAGAGGACACCACCAAAACCCTGGATGAAGTGGTCATCACTGCCAACAAGTATCCGCAGAAACAAAGTGAAACAGGAAAGGTAGTCACCATCATCAACACACAACAACTGGAGCAAAACAAAGGAAGAACTTTGGGCGAATTGCTTAACACAGTTGCCGGCGTCACCATCCCCGGCGCAGACAATGCACCCGGCACTAACCTGACAATAAATATCAGAGGCGGATCGGCAGGCAACACTTTGATATTGATAGATGGCATGCCTTTATACGATCCTTCGGCCAACAACAATTATTTTGACCTGAACTTTTTTGAAATTGACCAGATAGCACGGATCGAAATATTAAAAGGAGGACAATCCACCCTTTATGGTTCTGATGCAGTAAGCGGAGTAGTGAACATCATTACAAAAAGGCCCGGGACAGAAAAGACCGTCTTCAATGCCAACCTTACTGCGGGCAGCTACAACACTTTTAAACAATATGCGGGGCTCGGTGGCAGAAATAAAAAAATGAACTACCTGCTGAATTATTCGCATTTCAGTTCAACCGGGTTCTCTTCCGCATACGACTCAACTGGCAAACAGGATTTTGACAATGACGGAATAGATAAGCATGTGGTGAATGGGAGTGTTGAATGGATACTCAATAAAAAAATGAAACTAAAAGTATTCGGAGCCTTCAGCCACTACAAGGCAGATATTGATGCCGGCGCCTTTACAGATGATAAAGACTTTACCGTCACCAATAATGACGCACGGTCCGGCGCAGGTCTTCAATACCGGCATGATAAAGGAACCATGCATGTCAATTATTTTTTTAATTATGTCGGCAGGGTTTATCTTGACGACTCTTCTTATCGCAGCAATCCTTTCAATGATTTCTCCAGGGCGGTTTACATAGGAAGAACCCACTTTGCGGAATGGTACAGCAATTGGCTTTTAGGCAAATGGGAGCTTCTTACAGGAGTTGATTACCGTATGAATAACACTCTGCAGCACTACTTTTCCATCGGTCCTTTCGGGCCTTATGACCCTCCGGCTTTGAATAAAATGATTAGTCAGTTCAGTCCTTATGCATCTGCAGTTTATAAAAACAAAAGTGGGTTGAATCTTGAATTGGGAGGCAGGTGGAATCATCACTCGGTTTACGGGAATAATTTCACTTTTACCGTGAATCCGTTCCTGATGATGAAAAACAACGTCAAGCTCTTCGCTAATTTATATTCTGCTTATAAAACTCCTACCCTTTACCAGCTATTCGATCCTACGGCAGGCAATAAAGATCTGCAACCTGAAAAAGGCATCATTACGGAAGCCGGCGCAGAAATATTTTCATCATCTTCGTTCCATGCAAGAGTTACCGGATTTTATCACGACTCAAAGAATACGATCCTGTACACTTATGACCCATCAACATTCAAAAGCCTTTATGTAAATGCGGGAGATCAGAAAGACTACGGAGCAGAGGCTGAAATCACATATAAAATATCCCGCTGGGAACTGAGTGCAAACTACACTTATACCAATGGGAAGATCACTTCTGTTTATGACGGAACCGGAGTATCCACAGGCAAAGACAGTTCGTATTACAATCTTTACCGTATCCCTAAAAATGCATTTAACCTGAATGTGATTTATAAAGCGACCGGTGATCTTCTGATCAGTGCGCAAATACATGCTTCAGGAGAAAGGGAAGAGTTCATTTACGGCGGGCCGCCTGAGAAATTAAAAAGTTATGCTATCGTATCGGTTTTCGGTGAATACAGGTTGAACAGGAACTTCAAAATTTTCCTGGACCTTAAAAACATTACCAATACAAAATATTTTGATTTTCCGGGCTACAACACGAAGAGGTTCAACTTCACTACAGGTGTAAGTGTCGGTCTGTAGAGAAATTTTCCTTATGCTGAAGGTGGTATGAAAGCGGCTGTTACCTTTGCGCCAAAACAGGCCTTATGAATTTAGACCTCAGTGAACTCATTACAGTCACTTTCACTCTTTTTGCTGTTATCGATATCATCGGTTCTGTGCCGATCCTTATTTCACTGAAGCAAAAGATTGGTGGTATTCGTGAAGCAAGGGCGACTATAATTTCAGGGGCACTAATGATATTGTTCCTTTTTGGCGGGGAAGCTTTCCTTAGGCTGTTGGGGCTGGATGTCCGGTCTTTTGCAGTGGGAGGTTCTATTGTGATCTTTATTCTTGGCCTTGAAATGGTGCTGGGGCTCGAGTTTTTTAAAAGTGAAAAAGATGTAAAAGCAGCCACTGTCGTGCCCATCGCATTTCCGTTGATCGCCGGATCCGGAACATTGACCACTATAATGTCATTGAAAGCAAATTACGGAGAGACCACCATTCTCATTGCCATCCTGATCAACCTGGTCATCATTTTCATTGTTTTGAAATCATTAAGCGCTATTGCTAAATTACTCGGATCTGCCGGCCTGATCGCTGTGCGGAAATTTTTTGGAGTAATTTTGCTGGCTATTGCCGTTAAGATCTTTGCCACCAATGCCCATGGGCTGATAAAATAACCTTTTCTTTAATTGTTAGAGAATTCAGGCCTCGTAGTACAATGGATAGTACGCAAGTCTCCGGAACTTGATATCCCAGTTCGATTCTGGGCGAGGCTACTAAATAAACTTATGTTTTTCGCTTATGTTCTGAAGAGTATTCGTCATAACTACTATTATAAGGGGCATTGTGAAGATTTAGAAAAAAGGTTGGCCCAGCACAACTCAGGAGTGACCCGGTCAACCCGTCCTTACATTCCATTCAATTTAGTTTATTCAGAACAATTCCGAACAAGGGAAGAAGCTATAGCAAAAGAAAAATATTTCAAGTCAGCGGCAGGAAGAAGATTTTTGAAAAAGATTCTTGCAACGTAGTATAATACCCGGCCGGCTGACGCCAGTCGGACGGGTCCGCCCGTACCGAATGGTACGTTCGGGCGGGGATAGTACGCAAGTCTCCGGAACTTGATATCCCAGTTCCCTGCCCGACTGACTTTAATTGAATTACCTTTTTAATAACAATGAGGCAGGCGGGCCTGCCCGACTGACTTTAATTGAATTACCTTTTTAATAACAATGAGGCAGGCGGGCCTGCCCGACTGACTTTGATTGAATTACCTTTTTAATAACAATGAGGCAGGCGGGCCTGCCCGACTGACTTTAATTGAATCATCTTTCAATACCAATCGGTCAGGCGGGCCTGCCCGACTGACTTTAATTGAATTACCTTTTTAATAACAATTAGGCAGGCGGGCCTGCCCGACTGACTTTGATTGAATCATCTTTCAATACCAATCGGTCAGGCGGGCAGGCCCGACTGACTTTAATTGAATCATCTTTCAATACCAATCGGTCAGGCGGGGATTCTGGGCGAGGCTACTCTTTAATCTCATTCCCAAGACCTTTACTTCCTGAAGCCTGAAATTTTATTCTTACACAATGAAAAGCCCTCTGTAAAGGCTTCCCCCAAATTTTATTTTTCTACTCTGAAAAAATGTTTACCTTAATTTATCAATTTTCTTTATATGGAAAAGACAACAAAACTGAGTCTTGCTACCGGAAAGCCCAGCATGTTCCTGCTTTTTCCCTGGGGCTTGCTTTCCATTGTTATCATACTGCTGCTGAATATTATGCTTAGTGATAGTTGGTTCGGAAAAAACTGGAGCTGGATCACCCTGGTATTGATCATCCCGGCTGCCATACTGGAAAACTTCAAGATCGGATTCACCACCATGCAGATCATGTTCTTAAAAGTGGTCTATTCACTTCTTTCCTTCCTGATCATTGGCATGGCCTTCGGAGCCGCTATCCTGAATTATTTCCAAAAGGATCAAAATGTCAATCATTTAAAATTGCCCTGGTATGTATTGCTTGCCCTGCTTATCATGATGTTCATTGACATAGCCCAGCTTTTCAGTATGCTGAAAGCCGTCCGCAGGTCCTTCATGCAATTCGATCCCGACAGCTAATAACGTAGCATTGATCTTTTTTATCCGGAAATTTTCTTTGGGTTCTTAAAAAGACTAAGAGGCTGTTTCAAAAGTTAAGATAGCCTCTTTTTTGCAGCCTGGGTCATCGCGAGGAACGAAGCGATCTGCTTTCTTTTATTGCCTCGCAAAGACCTGCAGTCTTTGTTGTCGCCCGGGCCATCGCGAGGAACGAAGCGATCTGCCCTAAGTGCAGTTTGCTTCGGCAATACGGTCTGACGTCACACAATGCATCTCTCTTTTATTGCCTCGCAAAGACCTGCAGTCTTTGTTGTCGCCCGGGCCATCGCGAGGAACGAAGCGATCTGCCCTAAGTGCAGTTTGCTTCGGCAATACGGTCTGACTTCACACAATGCATCTCTCTTTTATTGCCTCGCAAAGACCTACAGTCTTTGTTGTCGCTCGGGTCTTCGCGAGGAACGAAGCGATCTGCTTTAAGTGCAGTTTGCTTCGGCAATACGGTCTGACGTCACACAATGCATCTTTCTTTTATTGCCTCGCAAAGACCTACGCTCTT
>WBZO01003443.1_pt1 | contig 16235 bp, 9 predicted proteins | sample 5204261 | NCBI WGS metagenome assembly WBZO01 (sample SAMN12412400, study PRJNA552823) | activated sludge metagenome | isolation source: activated sludge from anammox sidestream of wastewater treatment plant... | place: USA: North Carolina | collected 2017-09 | reverse complement strand
AGGCATGGCAACACCAGCTATACGGGGGTGCCCGCACCCCCGGAATCGGGCCTCACCCGATCCCGGAGGGATCGCAGCATGAGGCGTACGTCTCTGCGATCCCGCCGGGATCGATCCCACTTCTCTTACGAAAACCGGGGGTGTCGTTTTAATGCGGAGCGCGGAATGCCGTCAGAGATCGGAGATGGGGCGGCATCGCCGCCCGTTTGCCGCGCCTCCGGCGCGGGATCCCTCCGCTTTTCGCGTTCCGGTTTCCGCATTTCTACCTGCCAATCTTCTCATACGCTTTCGCTACCCTTACCCCTCTGGCTGGTAACTTTCCCGTCATGCGCCCCTTTGGAGGCATGGGGGCGACTGGCTCTTGAACCCGAGCGGTTGGCAGGGTACAGGTCATCTGGATGAATGGCGGTGGGGCAAGAATCCTGATAGCCGGGCTGGTGACAGCCCTCGCACTGCCCACTCTCGCCCAGCAATTGACCGAAGCGCAGAAGAGGGAACTCTTTTTGAAGGCGCGGGAGGACATCCGGCCGGTACCGCGTCCTCAGGGGACACCACGTCCCATGCCAAAACCCGTACCCGCTCCGCGCCCCACGCCCCGCCCTTCCCCGCCTCCATCGCCTCCATCCACTCCACAGGATGACCGTCCGGTCAGCAACGAGGAGGAGGACATCATTCCTCTGGAAAAGGAGCATCGGGAGCCGCAAAGGCAGGAGCCGCAAAAGGAAAAGGCGCCCTCACGGCCTCCCCCAACCCCCAAGCCTCCCACTCCCAAAGCCACACCGGCTCCCGGGAAATCCCGTCCACAACCGTTGGAGGCGCCAGTGGTCATTGAAAAATCCGGCCTGATCGAGGATCGTGGCTATGAGCCCCCTCCCAAAAAAAGTTCTGGCGCAGGATGGTTCCGCCGCTATCGGTACCTGACTCCCGCGGTCCGCAGAGCCATTGACCGGGCCCCCGTCCGAAAGGGACGCTGGCGCTACATCATCGTTCACAACAGCGGCACACGAAATGGCAATGCCCGCATTTTCGGAAACTACCATAAGAATGTGCGCAAAATGCCCAATGGACTCGCCTACCACTTCGTCATTGGAAATGGCAACAGCTCGGGCAATGGCGAAATCGAGATTGGCAGCCGGTGGACGCGACAGATCAATGGCGGCCATGTGGCAAGCGATTATCTGAATGAAATTGCCATCGGCATCTGCCTCGTCGGCGACCTCAATCGGGACAAACCGACAGCCGCGCAAATTGCGGCACTCGAGGAATTGGTGGACTATCTGCGCGCGCGCGTTGGCAAGGTCAAGGGCCGTCCGGTGGCCGTGCGCGGCCACAAGCAAATCAATCCCAAACCCACGGATTGCCCGGGAGACCGGTTCGACCTCCGCTGGCTGCGGCGGCGCTTTGGCTGGTGATTGAATGCGAAATCAGGCGAGCGCCTCGCGCAGGAGCTCGACCGGATGCCGCGCCACGCGACCGGTGCCATCCAGGACCTGATGACGACAGCTCGTGCCCGACGAGGCAATGATGTCCCCGGGCGCCATCTGCCGGACGCGCGGGAAGAGGACCAATTCTCCGATTTTTTGGGAGAGGTCGAAGTGCTCGGCTTCGTAGCCGAACGAGCCCGCCATGCCGCAGCATCCGGAGGGGATCAGGCGTACGGAGTGGCCAGCCAGCGTCTCGAGGATGCGCACGATGGGCGTGAGCGAGGAGAGCGCCTTCTGGTGGCAATGGCCCTGGAGGTGGACGACGCGCGGTTGCTGGCGGAAGGAGGAGGCCCGGATGCGGTCGGCGTCCATTTCCCGGGCGAGAAATTCCTCGAGGATGAAGCAATGCTTTGCGAGTTCCTTGGCCTTCGCCTGCTGGTCGCCGCGGAGGAGGTCGGGGTATTCGTCGCGGAAGGCGAGGAGCGCCGAGGGCTCAATGCCCACGAGAGGCGCCTCCGCAGTGACTCGCCCATGAAGAAGACTGACATTTTTTTCGGCAAAGACGCGCGCCCGCCGAAGGAGCCCCTTTGAGAGCGAGGCGCGCCCGCTCTCGACATGACGAGGAATAATGACCTCGTAACCGAGCCTTTCGAGCAATTCGACCGTTGCAATCCCGATGGGGACATCGCTCGTGTCGGTGAATTCGTCGCAGAAAAGGAAGACCTTCCGGGCGTTGGCCGGACGGGGTGGCGGGGTGTGTTTCCTGAACCACCGGCGGAGGGTCGTCCGATGGAGGAGCGGGATGGAGCGCTCCGGATGAAAGCCAACGAGCCGATTGGCGATCCGCCGCAGCCAGGGCGTGCCAAAAATAAAATTCCACGCCCAAGGAGCCAGCGAGGCCAATCGGGTACTATCCGCAAAATGCGCGATGAGTCGCGCCCGGAAGGGGACCCCCTTGGCATCGTAGTAGTGTTGGAGGAATTCCGCCTTGAGCTTCGCCACATCCACATTCGAGGGGCACTCCGCCTTGCACCCCTTGCAGGAAAGACACAGGTCCATCACGTCCCGGACTTCCTCGCTGGCAAAGGGCTGCGCGGGATTCTCCGGATTCGTGAGGATCTGGCGCAGAACGTTGGCGCGCGCGCGCGTGGAATCCTTCTCGTCGCGGGTGGCCATGTAACTCGGACACATGGTCCCTCCCGTGAGGTGCGTCTTCCGGCAGAGGCCCACGCCATTGCATTTCTCCGCAGCGCGCAGGATGCCCATCGTGTCGCTGAAATCAAAGACCGTCTCGTAGTCCGGCGTGGGGTGGCCCGGACTGTACCTGTGGAATTGGTCCATCGGAGGTGTGTCTATGATTTTTCCCGGATTAAAAATATTCTGCGGATCAAAGAGATCCTTGACGCGGCGCATGAGGTCGTAATTCCCGCCCCCGACCATGAATTTGATGAATTCGCCGCGCAGGCGCCCGTCGCCGTGCTCGCCGCTCAGCGAACCGCGGTATTTTTTGACCAGGGCCGCGATGTCCGTCGCGATCCCGCGGAACATGCGGTGGCCCTCCTCGGTCTTGAGATTGACCAATGGCCGCGTGTGCAATTCCCCACTGCCCGCGTGCGCGTAATACACACAGGCCACGCCGTATTTTTCCTTCAGAATGCCATCAAATTCGCGGATGTACGCCGGGAGGTCATTCACGTCCACGGCCGTGTCCTCGACAATTTCCGCGGGGCGCGTGTCGCCCACGACGTTGGACATGAGGCCCTGACCCGCCTTGCGCAGATCCCAGACGCGGTTGACATCGTCTCCCTCGAGAATGGGAAAGGCATACCCCAGGCCCGCGGCGCGCATGTCGGACGCAACCGCACCCAGGATCGCCCGCGCCTCCGCAGGATCGTCGCGCCGGATTTCCACGACGAGAATTGCCCCCGGATCGCCCTCGACAAAGAACCGATTCCGGCGGTGCTCGATATTCGCCTTCGTGCATTCGAGCGTATGACGGTCAATGAGTTCGCTGGCGCTCGGGTTGTGGCGCAGCGCGACAAGATTGGCCCGCAGGGATTCGTCCACGCTCTCGAAATGCGCGCACAGGAGCATCGGAGGCGGGGGGATCGGCTCGCAATTCAGCTCGAATTCGACGCCAAGGAAGAGCGTTCCCTCGGAGCCCGCGATGAGCTGGCACATGTTGAAGGGATGCTCCGCAGCGGGATCAAAGACCCGCGCATCCATGAGTTGGTCCAGCGCATAGCCCGTATTGCGGCGGGTGACGCTCGCCTTGGGAAATCCCTCCGTGATCGCCCGACGGTTCGCGGGATCGCCCAGGATGTCCCGGACCACGCGATAGATCCGTGTCTCGAGCGAGTCCGGCCCCTCGCACTTCCGGCGAAATCCCTCCTCGTCCAGGGGCCCAAAAACGACCTCCGAGCCGTCTGACAGGAACCCACGCGTCGAAATGAGGTGCTGGCGCGTGCTCCCATAGACGAGCGAATTGGATCCGCAGGAGTTGTTCCCGACCATGCCGCCGATCATGGCGCGATTGGCGGTCGAGGTCTCCGGGCCAAAAAACAACCCGTGCGGCGCGAGGGCCATGTTCAGCTCGTCGCGAATGACCCCCGGCTGGACAAAAACGCGCCGGGCTGTGGCGTCAATGCGCAGGATTTGCGTCAGATGCCGCCCCACGTCCACGATCATCCCCTTCCCGACAACCTGCCCCGCGAGCGAAGTCCCCGCCGCGCGGGGAATAATGCCTATTTTCGCGCGTCCGGCAAAAAGGATGATTTCCCGGAGGTCCGCTTCGCTCTTGGGAAAAACCACCGCCTGGGGCAGTTCCTGGAATTCCGAGGCGTCGGTGCTGTAAATCCTGCGGAGAGTGAGGCCGGTCTGCACCGACCCCTCGAGCCGCCGGGCCAGACTGTCAAAATCGGCCGTGATCAATGCCCCTTCCTCGCGGCGGACTTCAATTCCTCGGTCCGCAATAAGACCCTCTGACGCATGATCTTGCCCGCCTTGAATTTGACCGTTGCCCGCGCGGGAATGATGACATCCGTCTTTGGCTTGTAGGGATTGCGTCCCACGCGGGATTTGGTCAGGCGCACCTCGAAGACCCCAAAATTGCGCAGCTCGACATTCCGTCCCTCGGCCAGCGCGTCGGTGATGGTATCCAACGCGAGCTGGAGGACCTCGGTCAGCTCAATTCGCGCGAGGCCGGTTTCCTTATGGATGGCCGTGACAATGTCTTTCTTGGTCAGGTTGCGCATGATCTCTTGGTGGTTTTTGCGATGAGGTGTTGAGAATGAATAATTCTTTAGCCGGATTCCACAGGATCTGCAATCTTCAACAAGGTGGTTTCCTTCCGGTCCCGATGGTCCTCCCGCGCAAAGGAATCGCCCCCTCCGCATTTCCGTCAGGGTCGCTCCTCCTCACCGAGGGAGGTGAGCCGGGCAATATTCTTGGCCGTCCCGGGCAACGCGAAAATCCGTCTCGGGGTGGGACAATTCCGTGATGCCGCACGCGTGGCACTGATGGAGGGCGATGACCTCGGCCAGGGGAGGTGGCTTGTTTGCGGGCGTCGGACGACGCTGCGGGGACGTTGTCCGCCCGCGAAGCAGAGCCAGGAGGCGGCCTCCAAAGAAAAGAAAATAATTGGCGAGGCAGACGAGGATCATGGCCTTGATGGACAGGGGCCCCATGACCAGGAACATCCCCCAGGGATAGGCAATGCTAAGCAGCGCCACCCACTTGAGTTTGACCGGAAAGACCAGCAGCAACACCTGCTGATCCGGCATGAGTGTCGCAATGGCGAGGAGGAGCGAAAGAACGAGCAAATAATTGCCCCCGGAGACTCCGAAAATCAGCGCGGCAACCGTGCAACCGAGGACGCCCGTAAAATAGTACGCGTTCAGGCGCGCCGTCCCCCAGAGGGCCTCGAGGGTCTCCCCCACCCACCAGGTGAACATCAGATAGAAAAAAATCCAAAGTGGCTGGGTCGTATTGGGGAGGAAAATCCACGTGATCAGCCGCCAAATTTCTCCGGAGAGGATGGCCGGACGGTCCAGCTCGAGCAGCGAGGCGTAGCCAGGGCTGGCCAGCAGGAGCAGATAGACGAGCGCATTGAGCGCGACGATGTAGCGCATCAAATGCGGAATCGCGAGACGCCCAAGGGCGGAGAACCCTGTCCTGTTCATCTGGGGACTATTGACTCTCGCGAGAGTCCGCGCCAGCCCTTTCCACGACCTTCACACCGGAATCCCCGCGCCGCCCGCGCATTCTTCCCACGTAAAAAAAGACGCCCACAAGGCCCCAGAGAAGATAGACGAACATCCCGCTAATGGAAATGAGCAGGCCCTGACCCCGCGGCAGGCCACACAGCTCCGCGAGGAGTTCCTCGAAGAGAGCCTCGCGCACGCCGATGCCATTGAGGCTGATCGGCAACGAGGAAATGGCGGTGATCAGCGGCATGAGGGACATCATGTCCCACAGACTCACGACATTCGTGAAGGCCCGCGCCACGAAACCAAAGGCCAGAAAGTACGCAAACAGCATCGGAAGCGTGTAAAAAGCGCCCAGCAGCGCCTCGCGACGGTTCTCAATGCACAATTGCCAGAGGGTCGCGAGCTTGATGATCTGACGCCGGAAGGGGAATTTCTTGGGCAGGCCAAGGACCAGCCGCCGCCTGGTGAGAACGAAGGAGGCTGCGAGGACTGCCAGCATCATAAAGAGTGTGATGGCAAACCATTTCATGAGGTTGCCAACCGCAAAACTCTGCGCAAACCAGGCGCTGCGCAGCCACGCAAAAGCAAGACCGAGAAGGACCAGCGCCAGAACCGCCAAGAGGCGGTCAATGGCCACACTCAAAAAGCCGGCCGTCTTGTGCGTGGGATGATCCTTCATGAGATAAACGACCCGCACGACATCCCCGCCGGTCGTGCCGGGCAGGAATTGATTGAAAAACGCGCCGATAAAAAACAGGCTCACGACCTCCCGGAAGGGGACGTGGATTTTCAGCATCCGCAGAAAGAGACGCCAGCGCAGGATCCCAAAAAATTCGCAGACCCCCGCGGCCACAATCGCGGCAGCCATCCACCGCCAATCCGCATCCCCGAGAGCCTCCCACATTTTTTCCCGGCGGGACGCATCATGGAAGAGCCAGGCCAGGAGACCCACCGTGACAACCAATTGGAGGAGTGTCGTGACCGAATGCGCCCACCGTGATCTGGGGGACGCTCCGGGCAGCATCTCAGCGGCAGGGGCAGGTATCATGGAAGACGAATGTATGGCCGCTTTTTATATCGGAACATGCCATCGGGGAAATCATTTTGATGGCAAAACGCTGACGCAGCAGGAGGCTCGTTGGAACGTACGCCAGTTCCTAAGTGAAGACGGGAGGGACTCGTTCCGAGTTCCTCTACGTCCCGCCCTGTAGAGGAAAATGGAACATTTTTCTTAGAGGAAAATGGAACATTTGAAATTTGTTCCAAATTTCACTACGTAGAGGAAAACGGAACGTTTTTCTCTGGCCCAGGCGAAATTTGTTCCAAATTCCGCTACGTAGAGGAAAACGGAACGTTTTTCTTCGGTGAAAACGGAACGTTTTTCTTGCTCGACGCTCTCTCGAGGACCGACTTCCGATCTCTCCTGACCATCCAGCGCATTTTCTCTCCTTACGCGTGGATGGGTTTCTCCCCTCTGGGTTGCAAAGGGCGGAAATCTCGCTTAGGCTTGGCGCCACATGCAACAGGCACTCTCCAGCTTTCTGGCCCTGATGGCCATGGCCTCCTGGCTGATTCCCATGCCAGCCGGAGCGGCGGCTGCCGGAAATGCCGAGGCGACCTTTTCGGAGGCTTGCTCGTGTTGCGGGGGTACCGGGGATTGCTGTATGGAGCGCGCACCCGCGGAGAAACCCTCCCCATTGCAGAATGCCCTCCTGACGCCAACCCTGACATCCTCCTGTCCGCCCCCGGCCTCCATGTCCTTGGCGCTTCAGCCCTGCCTGAGGGAAGCAGGCGCTCCCTTGTCCCTGGAAGCGCCCCATGATCGCGGACCGCCCCTGTACTTGTTCCAACGCGCACTCCTAATCTGACCCCAGGTTCGTCCCCTGCCGCCCTGCGCTTCGGCGATCTGACGCGCATTGCCCGGGCTTGTCCCGGAAATTTCACCCAACCGACGAACCTTATGAAAATTTTTCAATTCATTGTACTGGCCATCCTCCTTGTGGGGTGCGGCAAATCCGGTGATGCCGGCTCGAAGAAGGTCCAATTCTATCAGAGCCCCATGCATCCGTGGATCAAGTCCGACCATCCGGGAAGTTGTACGATTTGCGGGATGGCGCTCGTGCCCATTTACGAGGGCGAGGAGGGCTTTGATTCTTCCGAGGCCATTCTGGAACTTCCGCAATCCGCGATCCAGGTCCTGAATGTGGCGACGGCTCCCGTGACCTCGGAGCCGGTAACGAAGACCCTGCGCCTGGCCGGGACGCTCGATGATGATGCCGGCCAGCACCGGGTCGTGTCGGCGTATTTTGCAGGGCGCATCGAGAAACCATTTATCGAGCAGGTCGGTGAGGAGGTGCGCAAGGGACAGCCTCTGGCGGAAATTTACAGTCCGGACCTCCTCTATGCCGTGAGGGAATTTCAGCGCACGCGCGCGGCGAGGGACCGCTCGGTTTACGAGGTGGCCGCCCGACGCCTCATCCAATTTGGTCTGACCCCCGATCAGGTGGAAGCCATTGCGGCACAATCCCCGGACCGCTACGGAATTGACATCCTGTCGCCAATCACGGGGACGGTCATTCGCCGCTACGTGGACGCGGGCCAGTACGTTCAGACCGGAGACAGGCTCTTTGAATTGGGGGACTTCTCGAAGATGTGGTTCCACGCGACGATCTACGAGAGCGACCTTCCCTGGGTGCGGCTGGGCCAGGAAGCTCAAATTCGTACGCCTGCGGCTACGGGGGAATCCTTCCGCGGGGTGGTCACCCTCATTGATCCCAATTTTGACCCGGCAACCCGGAGTGCGACGTTACGCATCGAGGTCCCGAATCCGATCCTCAAGTCTTCCCACGGCGAACGCCGCGCCCTTCCGCACAAGGCCTTCGCCGAAGCGGAATTGACCGTTTCCCTCGGCGAGGGACTCTCTGTCCCGCGCAGCGCGGTTCTGGATACCGGACGCCGGGCCATTGCTTACGTGGACCGTGGCAGCGGACACTACGAACGCCGGGAGGTGCAAATTGCCGGACGTGGTGATGAGCGGGTTCTGGTCGCAGCGGGTCTGGCCGCAGGCGAAAGGGTCGTCACGCAGGGGAATCTCCTCATGGATGCAGAATCCCAAATGAAGGATTCCGGCGGAGAATCCGCCATCGAATCCGAAATGCCAGAGCGGCAGGCCGCCACATCCGGGCCTCCGGAGAAGCGCTCTCTGGACCCCCTCCTCAAGTCCATTGCCGATTTGGGTGGTGCCTTGGCAGCGGATGATCTCGCCCGATTCAATGCGGGACTCGAGGGAATTCATGGTCCACTGCCTGAGCTTCCGTCGAATGCCATACCTGAAGTAAAGGCCGCCCTCGAAGCGCTCGATCATGCGCGTCACCTGGCGGCTGCGTATTCCTCGCTCGAGGAGGCGCGCGCGGCATTTCTCCCGGTCTCGGAGGCTGCCGCCGGATTCCTGCTGGCTCTGCAATCCATTACGGACACCGAAGGATTCGTCTTTGCGTGTCCCATGACGAAGTCGGCCTTCCCCGGCGCCCCTGCCAAGGCGCGGTGGATCCAGGCCGCCAAGCCGATCCATAATCCGTGGTTTGGGGCTGCCATGCCGGATTGCGGGGCGGAAATTCTGCCCGGCGCTCAGCCATGATTGCGTGGGTCATTGCCTGGTCGCTGCGGAATCGGTTCCTGGTCCTGTGCGGGTTCCTCTTCCTGCTCGCGCTGGGGGTGAAGGCGCTGCGCGAGTCACCCGTGGATGCAATCCCGGATCTGAGCGAAAACCAGGTCATCGTCTTTGCGGATTGGCCCGGTCGCTCCCCGCAGGAAATCGAGGACCAGGTGACCTATCCGCTGAGCTCGAATTTGCAGGGCCTCGCGGGTGTCAAGGTCGTGCGGGCTTCCTCGATGTTCGGCTTCTCGATGCTCACCGTCATTTTTGACGATGCAGTGGATAATTATTTCGCGCGCACCCGCGTCCTCGAACGCCTGAATTACCTCGCCGAGGAATTGCCCCAGGGGGTCACCCCCCGGATTGGGCCGGATGCCACCGGCCTCGGCTGGATTTACCAGTACTACCTCGAGGTGGACCCCAAGACCGCGCCGCACGGGGGCTATGACCTCGGACAACTCCGCGCCCTGCAGGATACATTCCTTCGGTTCCAACTCAATTCCGTGCCCGGCGTCGCGGAAGTCGCTTCGCTGGGCGGCTTTGTCCGTCAGTATCAAGTCTCGGTCTCGTCCGCGAAAATGCGGGCTGCGGGCGTTTCGCTCGGGGAAGTCATGGACGCTCTGGGAAAGAGCAACCTGAATGTCGGAGGCAAGGTCATCGAGGAAAATGGGATGGAATTTGTCCTGCGCGGAATCGGCCTTGTGAAATCCCTGGATGAGCTCGGCCTCATTGCCGTCCGCGCCGAGGCCGGACGTCCCCCGGTCCTGCTCCGGGATATTGCCTCATTGAGCATGGGGGGAGATTTTCGCCGGGGCGCTCTGGATGTGAATGGCGCCGAAGCCGTGGGTGGGGTGGTGGTCATGCGGACCGGTGAGAATACGCGGCGGGTCATCCAGGACGTACAAGCCCGCATCCGGGAGATTTCCCCGAGTCTTCCGCCGGGGATTTCCATCCGCTCTTTTTACGACCGGAGTGACCTGATTGACCGTACCATTGGGATGCTGCGCCATGCGCTCCTCGAGGAAATCCTCCTCGTGACCCTCGCCCACATTCTCTTCCTGTGGCATTTCCGGAGTATCCTGATCGTCACAATTCCGCTCCCCGCCGCGATCCTCGTCTCCTTCATTCTCATGCAGGGCCTCGGCATCACGTCGAATATCATGTCGCTCTCCGGCATTGCCATTGCCATCGGGGTACTCGTGGACGCGGCCATTGTCATTACGGAAAATGTGATCCGCCACTGCGAGCGGGCCTCGATCGAAAAGGGGCGCCCTCTAGATGCGGGGGAAATTCTGACCCTCACCCGCGAGGCTTCCCAATCCGTGGGGCGGCCCATTTTCTTTGCCATGACGATTATTATCCTCGCTTTTCTGCCCGTGTTCGCGCTCCAGGGTCAGGAAGGAAAGCTCTTCCACCCCCTGGCCTTCACAAAGACCTTCGCCATGATTGGCGCGACCCTGCTTGCGGTGACGGTTGTGCCGGTTCTGTGCTCGCTGCTCGTGCGGGGCCCCTTCCAGCCCGAGGACCGAAATTGGATCATGCGGCCCCTCCTCCGGCTGTACGGGCCGATCCTCGATGGCGCGCTCCGGTGGAGAAAAACTGTCCTCGCGCTCGCGGCAGCCCTCCTCGGGTGCGCGCTCGTACTTGCCTTCGGTGTCCCGGATCCCATCCGGCGTCCCATCGGACGAATTTCGCCGCGCTGGGCGGGTCTCCTTCCGGCAGGCATGGGCAGCGAATTTATGCCTCCCCTTGACGAGGGCAGCCTGCTCTTCATGCCGGTCCTCCTGCCGAGCACCTCTCTCACCGAGGTCAAACGTATCATGTCCTGGCAGGACCGGGTCATGGCCACGGTCCCGGAAGTCATTTCCGCTGCCGGAAAATTGGGCCGCGCGGACACGGCCACCGACCCGGCACCCGTGGAAATGATCGAAACCACAATCCAACTCCGACCCCGCTCGGAATGGCGTCCCGGCCTCACCCGCGACGACCTGATCGCCGAACTCACGCGGAAACTCTCGAATGTCCCAGGCTATGTCCCCGGCTTTTTGCAACCAATCGAAACCCGGATTCTCATGCTCAGCACGGGCATCCAGGCCCAGGTGGGGGTCAAAATCCTCGGAGATAATCTCGCCACGCTCCAACGGGTCGCATTCGACGTGGAAAAAATCGTGCGCGAAGTTCCCGGCGCCGCTGGCGTCGCCCCCTCGCGCGTCCAGGCCAAACCCTACCTCGAAATCATACCCGACCGCTTCCGCATCGCCCAATTCGGGCTGACCATGAAGGATGTCCTCGACGTGGTGGAAGTGGGTCTGGGGGGACTCAACGTGAGTTCCACCATCGAGGGCCGCGAGCGCTATCCCATCCAACTCCGCCTCGAACGCGACGAGCGCGACGACATCGAGCGCCTCGGCGATATTCCCATCCTGACCCCCACCGGCGCAACAATCCCCCTGAAACAACTCGCCACCATCCAAAGGACGCTCGGGCCAGGAGAAATCGCCAGCGAAAATGGACGCCTCCGCCTCTTCGTCCAGACGAATGTCAAAGGCCGCGACCTCGGCGGATTCGTCCGGGAGGTTCGGCAGCGACTGGATAAGGAATTGACCCTCCCCGAGGGTGTGACCCTCGCATTCAGCGGTCAATACGAACATCAATTGCAGGCCGCGCGCACCCTCCGGCTCATCATCCCGGCCGTCCTGGTGATCATTTTCATCCTCCTCTTCATGACATTCCACTCATTCACCGAGGCTGCCCACATCCTCCTGGCCGTTCCCTTCGCGCTCACAGGGGGCGTCTTTCTCCAGTGGATCCTCGGCTACAATTTCAGCGTGGCCGTGTGGGTCGGCTATATTGCCCTCTTCGGAACGGCCATCCAAACCGGAGTCGTCATGGTCACCTACCTCGAAGAGGCCCTCGAACGCAAACGCGCCCTGCGCGGGGACCACCTCTCGAGGGCCGACCTCCTCGAAGCCGTCCGGGAAGGCGCCTTCCTGCGCCTGCGCCCCAAGGTCATGACCGTCTCAACCGTCGTCGCCAGCCTCCTGCCCATCATGTGGTCCTCCGCAACCGGCTCGGAAGTCATGAAACCCCTCGCTGCCCCCGTTATCGGAGGCATGCTCTCCAGCCTCCTCCACATCCTCATCATCACCCCCGTGATCTTCGCCATGCTCCAGGAAAGACGCCTTGCGGGGAGGGTGTCTCCAGATATTTCGGAAAAAACAGACGAGAGAACCACTCATGGACACTCATGAAAATCGGTCAATGGGCCGATTCTTGGTGACTCAGATTCTGCGATCTGATGGGTTGTTGCGGAGGAAGAGCGGATTTCAAACAGGGGAAATTTGGTTTTTCAAGGGAGGGAGAAGAGAAAAATTTTCTTGTCAGGCTTCTGGAGTTCGGTTACACTTTGGATCAGTACAGACTTTGACGAAAGGATAGATCTTTACTGACCTCTTATTTTCGCAATGCTTCAAGTATGTCAACGACGCTGGAAACCATTACCAAGCAGGTTATGCATCTCCCTCCACATCAGCGGATTGTACTGGTCGGCTTTCTCCTTGAACTGGATTCTACCAGTGAAGACGCGATGGGTGAGCAGGCATGGGTAGATGAGATCGAGGCGCGCATCCGCGAGGTTGACTCCGGCCATGTAGTCGGCATTCCTTATGCGGAGGTTATGAGACAGACGGAATCTCGTCTTGCCCCATGACGATTCTGTTCGTTCCAGAAGCGCGAGATGAGTTTCTGGACGGGGTTTCTTACTATGAAGACAAGCATCCTGGACTTGGTCAGCGATTTAAGGACGAAGTAGATCGTTGCGTCCTATGGATTAGTGACCATCATTCTCTTTACCGGTTGCGTCCACGGGGATACAGAAGAATTAACTGTAAGATATTTCCATATAATATCCCATTCATTATTCGTGATGATGCCTTCCCGACTTCATCCAGTCTGCCGATCATATGTCTGCGCCCGTCCTCTTGTCGCCACATCATCAAGGCTGTGATGGCTTCCATCTCGCTGAATGGATTGCCGTCAACATTCATGGAGTCTTGGGACATGCCCCATTGCAGACGCTCTCCAGCCAAACGGCTTCCTCCGGCCAAGTCCGTAAAGAACTTCTCCATTGCATCCATTTTCTCCTGAACGGCATCCTCATTCTGATTCGACGCCTTTCGCTCCATGTCTGCGATGCGCTGACCCCATTCCGAATTTTCGCCAAAGACCCACTTGGACACTTGCTCAAAATTTAACAGATTGAGAATGACCTTTTCCCATCCCTTCTTGAATCCGTTGTCTTTGGCCGCCCGCGCCTTCCGCTCCTCTCTCGTCCCGGCCATGCCCGTATCCTCTCGGAGTGCGGCGCGGACTCCCTTTCGATGCTCCTTGTCCGCAATCTTTTGTTCCTGAAATTCCCGGTATCCCTTTTCCCATACGGAAGAAAGCTCCTGAATGGCAGTGGCCCTGCGATCCGCATCCGCGTTCCTCCAATTTCCGACCAGGCCCACAAGAGCGGATTCCATCAGCGCGTGTGCCTCTTCCTCGGCTCCCTGTTCTTCAGTGATCTTCCCCGCAAAAACCCGTTCAGGGATGGAAGCAATGCGGGAATCAATGCCGACAAGGTGCGCCTCCACTTCTTCGGCGGACATATTCACTGCATCCTGTAGGACATCAAACAGCGCGTGAATGTCCGCCCCAGCCTTACCCTTGGGCTTCTCTCCCGGCTTGCCCTTCACAGGTCTGGAACGTTTGAAGATGCGCTTGAGCTTCGCGTCATATTCCCGCTTGAGCATCCGCTCAAGCTCCCGATCAACCATGTCAATGCGCTTCACAAAGAAATCCGTCAGAGCCTTCTCGGTCATGCTGGACTTGGCGAGCGTGACGAATCCTCCAACCTTGCCGCGAATCTCCGGAGGAAAGACCGAAAGCAAGGCGTTCAGTTCCTCCAGGCTGTGAATCAATCGAGCCTCGGAGGTCTCACGGTCCTTTTGGTTCGCCCCCTCAGCCTCGGCTCTCGCGGCCTCGGTCTTGACCTGCCTCTTGCGATTCCGGAAATCCGCTTCAACTGCCTTGCGCCTCTCCGCAAATTGCTGCTCGATGCCGCGCCGCCGTTCCGTAGCCCGCGCCTTCGCCTCACGCTCAAGGGCTCTTCTTGTCCCTTCCGTCTTGGCCCCTTCGATGCGATGCGCGAAGCGTTCAGTGATGTCCTCTCCGGACTTGCGGATGGCCTCCTTCTCTTCGAGGTCCACATCCGCAATCGTGGCAGCACGTTCTTGTTCCAGTTGATCCAGCGCGGCATCCGAAGGCACAGACACATCCCGCGTCGCGATGCCCTCAATCACATCCCGGTTGGCTCGCGTGATGCTCAATAGCTTCTCTCTGGCGCGTTCCAGTATCTTGACGCGCTGCTCAGGATTCCTCATGCGCTTGCGCAATTCGACATCCAAGGCAGATTCGCGCATCGTTGCGGCGTTAATGTTTTCGCTCGCTGTAAAGACGCCCGAATTGCCCGTGGCGGATTTGATCTGGTTGGGATCGAAGGCAGCGTATTCGGTTGAGTACTCATCCTCAATAATCGTTCCGTCATATCCTTCCCGCTCAAGCTGCTCCCTGACCCTGCGCCCTTCCATGTGCGACTCGGGTTTTTCCACCATGTTTCGGATGTTGAGGAACGCCTCGGTAACGTTCTCTCCATATCCGTCCTTCGCCTCTTCCTGCTGCGTTGTGAAAAAGAACGCCGGGATGTCGGATTGTTGGCGGGCTTGAGACAAATCGAAGCGATTAAAACTTTCCCCGCTCCCATGATAAACCACCATCGGCTCGCCATTTTCATCCACGACCTTGCTGACGGAATCGGGGTTGACAGAAAAGATGCGACGCAATAGGCTTCCGTAGAGCTTGCGCCCCGTGGTGTTCGCCAACGTCTCGAAAGAGTCGAGCGGCCCACTTTGAAAGGACGCAAGCTCTTTTACTTTTTCGGAAAGGAAGAGTTCGTGAACATGAAAGCGTGTTCCATTCATGTCCTGCTTCAATCGCACCGCCATTTGATATGACTTACCCCCCACAGAAACGGGAGCCGCAAGAACGACGTGCTGTATCGGCTTCCCGTCCTTGTCCTTTGACTGCCAAATAACCCGACCTTGCTCAATCACGGGTTGTAAGGCTGTAACAGCGGAGAGTTTTACATCCCCGAAACGATGCCCAAGACTCCGGAGAACAGTCTTCTCATTTGTGATAATATCTCCCATGTCTGCGCGATTGATCTGAGAAGGAAGGTTTTCCCGTGCCCAAGCTGCAGCAGCTTGCATTGCGCCCTGTCCTTCGTCTCGAATCGCGCCTAACTCGAACGACGCCACAGCCGGACCTTCCAAAAATTCACGATGTCCCGCCGCCTCCCAATCCCCAAACCATCTCTTGAAAAGCGGTGTCCGCACTTGCAGCCATTGACGTTCTGTGAGCTTGGTTGGTTGCCCTTTGGGACCCTTCATCCATCCCGGAGTGCCTTCCAGCCTTTTCCGCACGTCCTCAATCTGCTTGTTTGCAACACGCTCAAGAAGTGCCTGCTCTGCCTTGGAAAGCTCCTCATTGGGTGTCGCCGCAAGCTCAAGGGCCTTGGCTTCATCGGCGGGCGTCACCTCGCCGCGCATCGTAGCGGCGTTAATGTTCCCGGCATCATTAGTAATCCACTCCTCTTTAATCGCTCCCTCTGTAATCAAGCGATTGCGCTGAGATTCCGAAGGGTGTAGCGCAATGGCGTCGAAAACGCGCATCTTGCCATCGTGATGAACTGCATTATCTTCATGCAGATCAAGAATTAACATATTGTCACGAATGCGATAATAAGATGAATTTCTGAGTGAGTGAAATCCCTCTGATTTCATCGCTTCCTCAATATCAGCGGCGGACACAGATTTCCCTTCTTTGTCCGATTGAGAAGTGACGATATTT
>WBZO01004038.1_pt1 | contig 16244 bp, 14 predicted proteins | sample 5204261 | NCBI WGS metagenome assembly WBZO01 (sample SAMN12412400, study PRJNA552823) | activated sludge metagenome | isolation source: activated sludge from anammox sidestream of wastewater treatment plant... | place: USA: North Carolina | collected 2017-09 | reverse complement strand
CATTAAGCTTCTGGATAATTTTGCTTTTTACATTACTATTGGTAATTCTTGCAACCACTGATTCAAATTGTCCACCTTGACCGGAAAGAACTACTGGAATATTACAGATAGTTGGTTCCTGACAAGCAGTAACCAGCTTACTGGTATTTAGTGTCAGATTAATATTACCAGGTTCAACTGGAGTAACTTCGCCATTGGAACTAACTACCGGGTTAACTGGAGCATTGCCTAGTGGAGTATTATAGCCATAGCTGACTTTGATTGAAGCATTAGGCGCGAGTACTCCGTCAGTTTCAAGAGTTATTGCTAGTTTGGCTGGTCCATTATCATCGCTCATACCAACAACGCTTGTTTTTATTTCCATCCAAGGACTAACGGTACTATATGCAAAACCACTCGGGTCTAGGCTAGTAGAGTCTTCCATAATTACTTGCATACCATCAAGGCTCTTTGTCTCACCACAACTATTAGTGATAACAAATGAGCCGCTACCATAATAAGCACTACTTGCTACAAAACTTGAACTCGCAACAGTAAGACACTCAGTAGATGCATTAGCTACTTTGCTGGAAGCCTGCCCAGCAACCAATGCCTGATTTAGTAATGGCGTTGCATACTGTTTGGTAGATGAAAAGTCAGTAGTTCCGCCAAGAGGTGTAGAACCAGAACTGCTAGCAGTTCCACCACTATTGCAGGCACTTAACCCAGCAACCAAAATAATAGGTATAATTCGTTTAATTTTATGTTTCATGCTTTAGCACCCCTTTGAAAATTGATAATATGATCTTTTTAGACTATTTGCTATAATCTCAAGACTTCATTCTATCAGGGGTGAATAAAGATAAAAACCGTCCAAAAATGACGGGGGTAGTAAATTTTTGAATATGATCAGTTAATAAAAGCTCTTTAAATCCGGCATGGATAACCTCCATAACAGCGTACCTCTAGCATGGGTATAAATTTTTATACCCCAAAACCAGATCCCCACAAATCAAATTATACACTCATCACACTGTTATAAATAAATATTTTAAAGTTAACAATCAGTAAATATGATTTTGTGGGTATTTTCACCCATATGCAAATAAGTAATTAAACATTTATAATCATGACTAGATAAATATTTAGTTAAAAAATAAGAATAATAAATCTGATGAATAAACATCTTGAAAAATATATTAAACACTGTGAAGAGTTTTACAGTGATGCATTTATGATCGTAATGGACAGAAATTTGATTGCGAAATTTGTGGGTAATCAATACTTGCTAGCAGCAAATAAAACTCGTGAAACAGTTATTGATAAGCATATTCATCAGACAGCTCCAGTACCAACCGAGAATATGGAACCATCGCTTAAAGCCTTTGAAAAAGCTATTTTAGAAAATAAAACTATTCCAGTATTAATCGCAAATCTACTACATAATACTGAAGACAAGGTACAAGTTTTTGGGGCTCATATTTCACCGATTACAGAACCAACTACTAAATATGTGACGGGATTACGCTTTGAATTTTACAAATTAAAGATTGAGCCATTTTTTCAAATATTAATAAAAGATATTGATAGAGTAGTGGATAATAAGTTACCACATAATGACGAATTTCTAACCAAACGTGAACACCAAATTGCATTCCTACTTTTTTATTGTACCAACTACGCGGAAATCGGGGAAATTATCAGTAACTACAATAGCCGAACTATCACTGAAAAAACAGTACGAAACATCGTAAGTCGTTACCTTTATCCAAAGTTTAAAGTTAACAACAAAGATGCTTTATTAGAGGCATTACAGAAGCGGGGCTACAACAATAAAATACCAAACTCTCTTTTAAGCAATCGCTTTATTGATCTAAGTCGTTAATATAATCAATAATATAGTAGCATAATCAAAAAAAACAATTTTGTAGCCAATTTCATAATTAATCAGTTAACTTGATTAAAAGATCATGCATTAACATGAAATTAGCTATTGGCAATGCTAATATTTTTAGCATTGCCTTTCTCATTTATTATATATCCTTGAATACTATAAAAATTAATTATGGAATTGTTCTACACAATATAATCCTAGATTACCTAATGGACCAGTTCCATCACAAGTTGGAAAGTTGTATTGAAACCAGCTTGGATTATTTCCTGCTCCACTATCACCAGTAGATCCAGAACCGCTAGTTGTAGTCCAATCGCTACAAGTATATCCTGAGCCCCACCCACCTGTCCAGACATTTGGACCAGAAAATGGGACACCTATAATATTATCGAGATTTTGTCCAGTTCCCCATATTAAATTTCCATTAGTTGCAGTAGCAATAATTGTGGTACGGTCTAATTTATAATAAACAGTTCCCGATACAGTTGAGTTATTATCAAGCAATAGCGCCTTCCAATATGAGCTTCCTGATACAGGGTTATTAGTATCAACCTTGCATAAAAAATCAGCTCCATCAAATCCAGTACTAATATTAGTACCACCAGCTGTAATAGCAGCAGATTTCAAATCTCCATTATAAGTACCAGAAGTAACAAAAATTCGGCAATTTCCCCCACCACAAGAAGTGGGTACTGGTGGCGATGCAATCGTAACTGGAATATTACCATCTTGATATCCTGCTGCACTAGCAGTAACAGTAATTGCCGTACCACCAGTACCTGTAGCGGCACATAAATCACCACCATCACCAGTAGAACACATTGTTCCGCTTGATATTATGCAGCTTGCAGTTTCACTAAATGGAGCACCACCTGGACCAGAACCAAATCCATATGAGTTGGCTAAAACTGGTGTAATAGTAAATGTTACTGTTACTGGTGATGAAACCGCTGATGGTACTGTAGCCGAGATACTGCTACATGCACCACCAGCTACAGGAGCTGCCGGATTTGCTGCTACCGTTAACTGCGGTAATGGAGGTGGTGGCGGTGGTCCTGGAGGTGTTGGACCCGGCGTAGGAGTCGGAGTTGGGCTTGGTGTAGGCGTCGGAACTACATCAGGATCCACATTCTGACTTGTACCTCCTGTACTTGTCTGTGATTGTCCACTTGGATTCGTTCCCGTTACCAATACTGTATTCGTTGTTGGAGCTATACTTGTATTGATAAGCTCATACGTTACTTTAATTACCCTCTGTCCATTCAGTATCGCATCTGCTACTGTTATCTTCACATTCGGACTACTACTACTTACCGTTATCTGACTTGCTGTCAAGTCTCCTATATTGTATAAGTAGCCATACTGGATTGAATTCTTCTGCGTCAGATATACCTGATTTGGTGTTAGTTGTAAATTGATATTATTACCCTGTGTTGTCAGAGTATATGTCTCTGTACTTGTGCTACTATCCTCTTCTGCTTTTAATGCTTGGTTCTTCAGATTTAGTCTTTCAGCTAGACTGCTTACTGCTGCGCTTGCTTGTGTCTGATATGATGTCTGTACTTTTATGTTTTGTGTTAAGTTAACTCCCTGTGGGATTGGTAATGCTATCTCTACTACATCTCCCATTTGTAATGGTGAGCTACCTGGTCCTGCATTATTGCTGGTTACCACTTGGTCAGGGATTACATTTCCACTTTCATCTACCAGCTCTATCGTATTAATTGTTCCTACATTTGGTGATTGCACTACTGCTGTTACTAGTATAAATGGTACTCCGCTTTCGCTATACTGTGCTTTGGGATAGAAATATAATCCTACCCCATTTGCATTTGCTGATTCAGTATATGGTACCTGCTGAACTCCTATCGCTAGCGGTGTTGCTGCTTCTGCTCCATTGCTGTCTGTTGCTGTTACTACTGTTCCTCCAGCTATCGTTGATTCTGGTACCGAGAACTTTAGATAACAACTACTCTTTGCAGGAATGTTTGCACAGGTTTTAGCGCTGGCTGAATCCATAGTTATACTACTTCCAGAGCCTACCTCTTGACCTACACTATAGCTAATCCCGCTTATAGCTACATCTGATGGGTTATATACTCCCATGTAGTTTATTCCTGTCTTATTCGCTAATGAGGGTAAGATACTTGGGGCGACTATTATTAGTTGTTGACTATTATTTCCGCTATTTGAGGTGCTACCGTTTCCACCACTACATGCAGATAATGTCGCTGCTATCAAAGTTCTCAATGCTAAAGGTTGCAAGGTTATTTTTTGTTTTTTAGACAAATTTGTTCTGGCTATTTTTAACATTTGTTTTCCTCATTCTGATTATGACTGATAATTAGCTGTTACAGTTTCTTTAAATCTAACTTTATTTGTTCTCCATTTTAATATTATTTTGAATTAATTGATGCATCATAGTTTATCTGTAGTCTATTTAACTATTTTGTTTTTTTGTAAATAATGATTGCTAATTCAGTGAGATATGTTATTTAATTTTCTGATTAACGAAAGGCAACCCCTAAAATTTATAGAGGCTAAAACTGTGGTAAATAGGTTACTGTTTCAGTTGGTTAATAACCTTACAAATAATATAGCTATTTTGGGCTTATTTTGATATAATATTGATATATCAAATCTACTTGGCGAAAACCTCATGAGTCACTATTATTTTATTCCACATACTAAAATTGATCAGGTACTTGGCTATTTTAATGAAAATGGTTATAAGTGCCTAGCGCCGCGCCATCTCGAAGGTGGTATCAGTTATGCACCAATCCGTAAGGCAGAAGACTTGCCGTGGGGCTATGTTGATGAACAAAAGCCGGGGCATTATCAGATTAGCAAAACTGAGAAAAAGCAAGCATTTGGCTTTACGGTGCCGACAGCATCGGTTAAACCTATGTTATTTAAGGCAAAAGAAACGGTTTGGAAAGTGAAGCGTGATGATTCTGGCAAACTTGGTTTTGAGTCAGTTGTGAATGTCGAAAAAATAGCCGTCTTTGGTGTCAGACCATGTGATCTACGCGGAATAGAGATTCAAGATCGCGTATTTCAGCATAATTCATATAATGATATTCGTTATAGCAAACGGCGTGAAAATCAGTTTATTATTGCGATGAATTGTGGTATTTCACATTTCAACTGTTTTTGTGTGGCTTTAGGGGACTATCCGCGGGCTGATAAAGGCTATGATTTGGCATTAACCGAGATTGAGTCCGGATTTATTGCTGAAATTGGTTCAGATAAAGGGCGTGAATTATTATTATATCTGGAAGTAGATGCGGCAACAGGTGCACAGGTAGAGCATGCGCTTAACTCAATAGATAATGCTGCGCAGATGCAGCATAAACAATTACCGCCAATAAAAGAAGTAGAAGCAAAGCTAATGGCAAATCTTGAACATGAAGCATGGGATGATGTTGCCAGTCGCTGTTTATCATGTGGTAGCTGTACTAATTCCTGCCCGACCTGCTTCTGCCACACCGAACGAGATATTCCCAATGTGTTGGGTACTGAAACCGAACATACAAGGGAATGGGATTCATGTTTTAGCATTGATCATAGCTATACTCATGGTGAAACTTACCGCGAAAATCCTAAATATCGTTATCGTCAATGGTTAACTCATAAATTTTCAACTTGGCGCGATCAGTTTCGTACCAAAGGTTGTGTTGGCTGTGGACGTTGTGTAACTTGGTGTCCGGTTAAAATTGATGTGGTTGATGAAATCAACACGATTTGCAAATAAGAGAGAAGACTTATGCTATATACTAATGATGCCTATACCCCACATGAAGCAGAAATTATTGAGTTTATAAAAGATCATCACGATATTTTTACTATTCGGCTAAAATTTACTGATCCTGAGCTTGATAGTAAGTATTCATTCCGCCCCGGACAATTTAATATGATTTATTTTTATGGGGTTGGCGAAGTTGCTATTTCGATAGTAAATGATCGCGATCACCAAAAAGGACGTTTTGAGCATACGATTCAGGTTGTTGGGCGAGTAACCAAGGGAATGATGAAACTCCAAACTGGTGATAGAGTAGGTGTACGTGGACCATTTGGTACTAGCTGGCCAATGGCTGAAGCTAAGGGTAAAGATGTTGTTATTGTTACTGGTGGACTTGGTAATGCACCTTTGGTGGCTGCAACCGAGGAAATATTGCAAAATCGCAATCAGTATGGTAAATTAAGAGTGATTCATGGAATAAAAAGTCAGGATTGGCTGATTTATCAGGATATGTATGAACGTTGGCATAATTCTCCAAATACTCGGGTAATGATGGCAACGAGTGCTGAAGATCCCGTTGATAATGGTAAATGGCAATGGAAAAAAGGTTTTGTAACAGCCTATATTCCAGAGCTTGATATTGATTTTGCCAATAGCGTAGTAATGACAGTTGGACCAGAGCCAATGATGCTTTCTGTTGCCAAAGAGTTTATCAAAGCTGGGGCTAAGCCGGATAATGTATTTGTCAGTCTTGAACGAAGTATGAAGTGTGCCATCGGTCATTGTGGGCATTGCCAGCTTGGTTCACAGTTTATTTGTAAGGATGGTGCGGTATATCCGTATCCTGCTTGTGAAAAACTCCTTGCGGTGAAAGGATTATAAGATGTCAACGCCTGATAAATTGATGAATTTTGCTAAACGCCCAAAAATAGCAGTACATAAATTTAGCTCCTGCGATGGTTGTCAGTTGGCATTGATTAATGATGCGGTATCTTTACTTGAACTAGCAACGATGGTTGATATTGTTCATTTTGCTGAAGCTGGTCCACTAGATGAATTTGCAGAAGTAGATCTGGCAATAATTGAAGGTAGTGTAAACACTCATCACGACGTGCATCGGATTGAAATGGTTAGGGCAAAGGCTAAATATGTACTGTCAGTTGGTGCCTGTGCCTTGACAGGTGGGATACAAGCTCTACGCAATTTTACCGATGAAAAAGAATTACGTCATTGGCAGCATGATGTTTATCCTGAAGAAACCGAGGTAATTATCGAGGGTGATTTAGCAACAGCTAAGCCAATTAGTGCTTATGTGAAGGTTGATTTTGAATTACCGGGTTGTCCGATAAATACCGGGCAGATTTTGCGTGCTATTCGTCAGATACTTTTTGGCGTTGAGCCAGAGAAAAATGTTGATCCAGTTTGTACTACTTGCAAGCATGCAGGGGTTACCTGTGTTATGGTTGCGAAGAATGAGCCTTGTCTTGGTCCGGTAGTTGCTGATGGCTGTGATGCGATATGTCCAAAGCTTGGGCGTGGGTGCTATGGCTGTTATGGTCCGGCAAAATATGCCAATATGGATGCAATGATAGCTAAACTGAAAGAAATGGGACTAAGTGATGAACAGATTAGGCATAAATTTCATCATATTAATAGTCAGGCAATAACATTTCACGGCGTAACTAATCGGACTATCTCGCAATAACTTCGTCGCAAGGCTCGTTATTTATTCTGTGTCACCTTGGTTCTTGCTTTGTATGAATAATTATCATGGATTAGGTAAAAAATTATGAACGTTGAAAATCGCACTACTAAAATTGAAGTTCCAATTCTTGCCCGGGTAGAGGGTGAGGGGGCGCTGGATTTGGAAATAACGGCTGGGAAGATCACCAAATGCGAATTGAGGATTTATGAACCCCCACGTTATTTTGAGAAATTTCTTGAAGGGCGTGAACCAAACGAAGTAATTGATGCGGTTGCCCGGATTTGCGGAATTTGTCCTTTAGCCTATCAGGCTGGGTTTTCCAATGCTTATGAAGCTGCATTTGGGGTTGAATTGACACCTTGGATTCATGATATGCGTCTTTTGATGTTTCTTGGTGAATGGATTGAATCACATTATTTGCATACTCATTTACTGGCTGCACCTGATTTTCTTAATTACCGTTCTGGGATTGAGATGGCAAAAGATTATCCAAATGAGGTACTACGTGGTGTCAGGTTGCAACATCTGGGAAATGAAATTCTTAAACTTCTTGGTGGACGTTCAGTTCATCCAAATGGTATGAAAGTTGGTGGGTTTTATCGCGCACCGCGTGAAGAAGAAGTTGCTGCATTAATTCCCAAGCTTGAAGCTGCATTGAAGGATGCTAAGGATGTTGTTGAATGGTTTAGTAAATTACCATTTCCTGATGCTGAAGTTCCATTTAAAATGGTTAGTCTGCGTCATCCGACAGAATATCCGGTTTTCGCGACTGAAGTTATTACTAGTGATGGTGAAGCATTTAATATCAATGATTATGATGAACATTTTCGTGAATTTCATGCACGCCAGTCAACTGCGCTACATTCAACAACAATAGATGGTGAGCCAATTTTGCTCGGACCTTTATCGCGGATTAATCTAAATTTTGATCGACTGCCAAAACATATTCAGGAAATGGCGAATGCAACTGGTATCAAATGGCCAAGTCGCAATATGTTTCATTCAATAATTGCCCGCTCGATAGAAGGCTATTGGGCAATAGAACGGGCGCTTGAGATTTGCCGTAATTACACTTATACCGATAAGCCCGCGATAGAATATACGCCAAAAGCTGCCAATGCTTGGGGTGCAGTTGAAGCTCCGCGAGGGATTCAGATTGATCATGTGCGACTGGATGAGCGCGGTTATGCAACAGCAATCAGAATTTCTGCGCCAACTTCGCAAAATTTGCCATGTATCGAGGCAAATCTTCGTTCTTCATTAGAAACTTTTGGCTTAGATAAACCAGATGATGAATTACGTCTCCATGCCGAGATGGTTATTCGTAATTATGATCCATGTATTTCTTGTTCGGCACATTTTCTAACGCTGAATATTACGCGTCAATGACAAAAGTATTAATTCTTGGGATTGGTTCACCATTTGGTGATGATAGGGTAGGCTGGTTAGTTGTAGAAAAACTGGAACAGCATTCTGCAATTATTCCAATGGTTGCTAAGGGAATTTTGACTCTTGAAGTGGCAGATCGTCCCGGGATTAATTTGATAAACTGGCTACTTACTGGTTATGAAAGAATTATTTTAATCGACATGGTTAGGACTAATCTTGAAACTCCCGGGAGTATCTATAAATTACAGGCAGCGGAAATCATTGGTTTTAGTGGAATGCTATCTAGTCATAGTTTGGGTGTGTCTGCATCGTTGGCATTAGCCAGAGAGCTTGGAATTAATATTGATAATGTTGAATTTTGGGGAATTGAAGGTTCGGCTGTTTTGCCAGATAGTGAAATTTCCAGAGATGTTGCTATTGCGGCAAATCAGGTTTTACAAAGTATCCTAGCTGATCAAACCCTTTGTTTATAAAGAATCAGACAAATGTCGGCAAAAAAACTGCTTTTTTTCCTTGGTGTAATTACTTTAGCGGTATGGCTACTTAATTTAATGGTTACACTTGGTAATGTCAAGCTGTTATCATTGACCTTCATTGCATTTATTCTTGGGCTACGCCATGGATTTGATGCTGATCATATCGTTGCAATTGATAATATTACCCGGAAATTCAATTCAGAAAATCGAAGAAGCTACACAACAGGGTTATTTTTTGCGTTGGGGCATTCGACAATTGTTTTTGTACTTACCTTATTAATAGTGCTTGGGGTTATTCAATTTAAAGGTTCACTGGGAAATATTGGTGATTACGGTGGTTTAATTGGCACTGTTGTTTCTGCTATTTTTCTGTTTTTAACTGGATTGATGAATTTAAGATCATTATTTTATGGTTCTAACCATTTGCATAATCACGCCCCAGCTGGTGGAATAATCAGTTTTCTTACCCGGAAAGTTCTTAATCTTGTGGATCGTCCGCTAAAAATGTATCTGGTTGGGTTTCTCTTTGGACTTGGCTTTGATACTGCTACCGAAATTGCGGTACTTGGGATTGCTGCCAGCTCGGCTTTAAGCGGTACCTCAGTATGGAGTATTTTGCTATTGCCAATTTCTTTTGCTAGTGGCATGATACTTACTGATTCATTTGATAGTATCTTTATTTCTAAACTATATGGAAGCTTCAATACCAACCCACAACGATTATTAACCTATAACCGGATTATGCTTTTTTCAACTGCAATACTAGCATTTATAGTTGGCTTTTTTGAACTGGCTGGACTTATGCGTGCTACCAATTCTGGCTTTACTCAAGTGTTAGTTACAAGTAGTGCTTTTTTTGATAATTATTCGGAGCAAATCGGGGTAGCAGTTGTAGTTTGGTGTATTATTATCTGGTGTATTTCAAAATATAAAAATCAAATGTCCAGAATATAAGTTTTTGCTATTTGTGAGTCTTACTTTTATAGTGTCTTGTAGCTTCATCTTGATTGGTTACACCTTCTACGATTTGTGGTGTTGTCTTGTAATTTCCCTGTTGGTTGATTCCAAGCTGTCCGTATTCATTATTTCCCCAGCAGTATATTTTATTATCAGTTGATACACCGCAGGTGTTGGCTGTTGAAGAACCGCTTATCACTTTAAAAGAAATGTCTCCAGCAACTGCAGTAGGTATATTTGATGATAGTAGTGTTCCATTCCCAAGTTGCCCATACTGATTATTTCCCCAGCACCACGCATGATACGTAGTATCTACTGCACACGTATAGTTACTTCCCGCGGTAATGTCAATAAATTTTCTTGTTGAATAAACACTCTGTGGAGTACTGCTATTATTTTGTGTATTGTTGCCTAGTTGTCCAGTGGAATTTATCCCCCAACACCATGCCTTCCCAGTTGTGTCAATAGCACAGGTATGCCCGCTTCCACAGCTTGGGTTAGATGGTCCATATGAGCTAGCACCTGATGTTACAATCATTTGAAATTTGGTAGATCCACTTAATACTTGCTGGGGAGATGATAGATATTGTTCACTATTCTGACCATTCCCCAGATCTCCGCCATATTGAGCGCCCCAGCACCATGCAGTGCCTGAATTATCTATTCCACAACTAAAATATTGTCCAGCGGAAATAGTTAGAAACTGATGATTTCCGATTACTGACTGTGGAATAGAGCTATACAATCCTTCCGTTGGTACTTGTCCATTCCCTAATTGTCCACAATTATTCTTACCCCAACACCATCCGTTATTATTTGTATCTATACCACAAGATTGACGGTATCCAGCCGAGATATCTGTGAAAGCATGATTTCCTTGAACAGGTGAAGTAGGAAACGCTTGGTTATTATTATTTGGTAATCCTAGCGATCCATCTTTACCATTTCCCCAACAATAGGTTAGATTATCGGCTATATTTATTCCACAAACATGACCATATCTGGATGATATGGTGCTAAATTTCATATTAGTATTTACTGTTTCTGGCACTAAATCTGGGTTTGCTTGGCTACTGGATATTGTCCATCCCCACCAGTAGGGAGCACTACTCGGATTAAGTGCACTAGTTTGGTAGAATGCAGATTGAACATTAACTGTATTTAAAAATACAGTTATATCTGCACTAGCTGGTGTTGGAGAGATTCCGCCAGTTGTTGAGAAAGAAAGTATATAGCTTCCAGCTAGAGTTCCTGAATTGATTGCAATATAACAGCTAGGGGAAACAAAACTAAGCTGGCAGCTATTACCATTAATAAAATGCATATTACTAGGTAGTGAGTTTATTTGATAAGTTTGTGTTCCTATTGCTGTTTGAGTTGATAAATTAAATACAGCATAAAATATTGTGGCATTTGATATCGAATTAATCTCAGGTGTTCCATCTGATTTGCTGGATAGAGTTGCAGATACTGTTGGTGTAGGGGTAGGAGTCGGTACTGGAGTTGGACTTGGCGTAGGGGTCGGGCTTGGTGTAGGAGTTGGGGTAGGTGTGATATTTTCTGTAACCGGGATTTTTTCTTCAACAATATTCTGTCCATTATTATAAATTGTTGTTAGCGATGTTAATGTTGCCGGCACATCTGGTGGGGTAAGTGTAATTTGTGCTAAGCCGTACTCGTATGGGAGCAGATTGCCAGTGGTAAATTGAATTACAATATTAGGACTATTGGAAAGTAATGCAAGCTGCGTTGCTTCTTGGTTTCCTATATTTGCTAATGCTAATGGCAGGGAAGGGTATTCTTCTGTCAGGTTTAGAACTGCGGGATAACTAAAGAGGATTGCTTCATTGGCAACAGCTTTTAATTGGTATTGGACTGAGCCTGTTTGAATATTTGAAATTTGACCAGTTGTTGATACTTCAGATGTTTGAATTTTGAAGTCTAATTCCTGTAATGCTTGTGGTAGTGTCATCATTATTGAGAATGTATCACCCAATTGCAGCTGTTGATGATTTATTAGATTGTTACTAATTGGATACTGATCTGGCAATGGTTGGTTATTTTTATCAACTAAAGTTATCTGATTTAAGATTCCGCTATTTGAAGATCCAACGATACCTGATACGATAATGTACTTATTCGAGTTTAAGATTTTATTGTAGTAATAAATTATTATTCCATTTGGACCAGTATATGAGTTTTGAATAGTAGGTTGGATACCAATTAATAATGACGTTTTTGTTGCCGTTGATTTTTTACTGCTGGATAACTGACCGTTACTGATGCTTATATTAAATGCCCCAGAGGTGCTTCCTTTCGTAATTTCAAGCGTTAGTCTGCAGCTTGAATAAGCATTTATTCTGGAACATTGTTCTATGCTGGATGATTCAATAATGACTTCAGAACCGGAAGCAATATTTGTATCGATGCTGTATTTGAGATTTGTAACTTCATGATTTGTTGGGTTAAATATAACGGCATCAACTTTGCCATTATTTGTTTTTGAATTGGGTAGTATATATGGGGTTACTATTTCCAATGATTCAATATTGGAATAGTTTGTATTATTTGAAGTACTACCTTGGCTACAACCATTTAAGGATAATCCAAATAAAATAAGTGAGGATAGCGATAGGTTCTTATTAATTTTATTCTTAAATAATCATCAAAATATTAAGTATAACAATCAAAATTGAAATTGTGGAAAACATAAAAAGGAAGAATGCGTGACGCTTGGGCTTCCTCTAATATGTATTAAATCTTGTGTCCAACTTTGATCTTAGTTTAAATTAGCGTTAATTAAATAAGACTAACAAAATGGTTTAGGCTTTAGGCAATGTTACACCTACTTGTCCCATGTACTTTCCATTACGATCTTTATATGAGACGTCACATTCTTCGTCTGATTCAAAAAATAATACCTGAGCCACACCTTCATTGGCATAAATTTTTGCTGGTAGTGGAGTTGTATTACTAAATTCCAGAGTTACATATCCTTCCCATTCTGGTTCAAATGGTGTGACATTAACAATTATACCGCAGCGGGCATATGTGGACTTACCAAGGCATACTGTCAGTATATTGCGTGGTATTCTGAAGTATTCAACTGTCCTTGCCAGAGCAAACGAGTTTGGCGGAATTATGCAGTAATCTGCGTTAACTTCAACAAAGTTTTTAGGGTCAAAGTTTTTAGGGTCAACAATCGTACTATTTATATTCGTAAAAATTTTAAATTCATTCGCACAGCGAATATCATAACCATAGCTGGAGGTACCAAAAGAAATTACCTTTTGTCCATTTACTTGTTTGATCTGATTGGCTTCAAATGGCTCTATCATTCCATTGGTTTCAGCCATTTTTCTAATCCATTTGTCTGATTTTATCGACATTGTATAATCCTGATATTTAGTTTTTGAGTGTTATTTCTACGGCTTGACCTGGCTTGATCCCTAATTTTGGATCACATGGTGTATTTGCCGTTCGGCTACCGATACTTAGAATTGACTGATTTAATTCAAGTGAGCGGTAATCATAATAAACCTCTTGCCATGATACCTGGCAGGTCTTTCCGTCATTGGTATAAACCCCAGTAATTAATGCGTTTTGTGGTAAAACGAGTAAATTGGCTGGTACTGAACGAATGTCCTGAGTAATTCTAAATGCGGCGGAATTAACTACTTTTGGTTGTGATGGGTTAGGTACGTCCATTGGTACTAGATCAACAGCATGAATAACGGTACCAGATTCAAGTAAATCAATTCTCAAGCTTACTTTTTGTGGGGTTGGTGCTTGAGGGCTTTGGAATAATCCACAGCCAGCCAAACTTGCAATTGCTGTTAGCATGATGACTTTTAAATGAAGGTTTTTTCTGCTAATCAAGGTATAATCCCTTTAACATAAATGATATATTAATACATAATTATATTACATTTCCCAAAATATACTGAGTGTAAATCAATACTACATTTCAAAAATCAGATATCGACGATTATTATTTGATTTTTAGTCCTAATTATTTTCTTTCGGGAGTCAAGCAATAGGCTCGGGTGTCGATCTGGGGCTGCGTTTAATATTTGATATCTAAATTCTTGAAGCTGTTTTTGGCTTGGTAATGGTAAGTTTTGTGATCTTATGAAATAGGCAAGTAGTGCCTGTTGTCGCAATAATGTAAGTTTTGCAAATTTCTCAATTAAAAGGGCTTTATTCTCACTAAGACAAAAATTAAGATCGTCATTTAGGTATTCATCAGTAAGGGCAGTATTTTTCTGAATTGAAACTAGACTATTTAAGAATTTTTTCTTTATAAATGGGTCAAACTGTACTAGCTCGGGGATAATTTGATTACGAATAAAATTCCGCAAATAGGTGTTATTTGTATTACTTTCATCTTCAATATGTTGTAGATTATTTGTGCTGGCAAAATCTATAATTTCATTTTTTTCCAAATTTAAGAGTGGGCGCCAGTATGTTTGGTTGGACTTTGTCATGACTTCATTCATTGCAGCAATATTATGGATATCGCTACCTCGTGCCAGCTGAATAAGCATGGTTTCAATTTGGTCATCCTGATGATGGGCTAGCACAATAATAGAGTCTTTTAGCTTTTGGTATTCTTTATAGCGTTCAATTCTCGCGGTATTTTCAAGACCTTCGCCTGGAGCCTTTACTATTTTGAGTCGAACTACGGTTAATGGAATCTTCAGATCGGTACAGAACTTTTCACAGAAATTCTCCCATATATCTGCATTTTCAGAAATTCCATGATTAACATGAATTGCTGAAAGCTGTATTGGCTTGATTTGGCGGGCTTTTGCCATTAGATAAGCTAAAACAACAGAATCAACTCCGCCACTTAATCCTACAGTATAATGTAAATGACCGTCAAAATCTGACGGCCATTTTTCAATAAGTATTTCAAGGAGATCTAAATGATTTTTATGCATTTTCAAGCTTAAATTTACCATAGCTCATTATGCGTTCAAAACGTCGTTCAATAAGCTGTTCTTTATTTAATTCTTTAAGTTTTTTCAGGTGGTCTTTAAGGCTACGCTTCATCTTTGTCATCATTTCTTCATGATTGGAGTGTGCACCACCCAAAGGCTCATTAATGATGCTATCAATTAGCCCTAAACCTTTAAGACGATCCGCTGTAATACCTAAAATTTCGGCTGCTTGATTAGCTTTGGTTGCATCTTTCCATAGTATTGAAGCGCAGCCCTCTGGTGAAATGACTGAATAAATAGAATACTGTAACATGTTTACCTGATCACCTACCGCAATAGCTAAGGCACCACCTGAACCACCTTCACCAATTACCGTACAAATAATAGGTACTGATAAATTTGCCATTTCATAGAGGTTTTTGCCAATAGCTTCTGATTGTCCACGTTCTTCAGCACCAATTCCAGGGTATGCACCAGGGGTATCAACAAAAGTGATAATTGGTATGTTAAATTTCTCTGCAAGAAGCATTAGTCGTAAAGCTTTACGGTAGCCTTCTGGTCTTGGCATTCCAAAGTTTCGCTCCAGATTTTCTTTTGTATCGCGTCCTTTCTGGTGTCCAATAACCATAATTGATTGCTCGCCAAATTTAGCTAATCCACCAATTATTGATTTATCGTCAGCAAAGTGCCGATCACCATGAAGCTCAACGAAATCAGTGAAAAGACTGGCAATATAATCTAGGGTTCGCGGTCGCTGCTGATGGCGTGCAACCTGAGAAATCTCCCATGCGCCAAGTTTCTCATAGGTTTCTTTGGTTAAATCAACAAGCTTTGCCTGTAATTGTTCGATCTCTGATTCAATATTAACCGAGGAGTCATCTTGTACCTTGCGTAGCTCCTCTATTTTATTACTGAGTTCAGCGATAGGTTTTTCAAATTCAAGAAAATGTCTCTTCATAAATAAAATGTTCCTGTATAAAATATTCAGTTTCCACCAAGTTGTTTGGTGAGGATGTCAATATTCTTTTCATGCTCGGTTACGGCATCTTGCAATGCTTGCATTCTTGCTTGATATTGATCTGGATTATTCTTTTCACTATCTAGTTTTGTTTGTTTTCCTGCTTCCATTGCTTTTTGTGCATCGCTTAGAGCTTGTTTT
>WBZO01004037.1_pt1 | contig 16245 bp, 10 predicted proteins | sample 5204261 | NCBI WGS metagenome assembly WBZO01 (sample SAMN12412400, study PRJNA552823) | activated sludge metagenome | isolation source: activated sludge from anammox sidestream of wastewater treatment plant... | place: USA: North Carolina | collected 2017-09 | reverse complement strand
GAAATTGGACCTGTTTTTTCAATGGAGGAGGAGAAAGTCAGTCAAGGATGGGTACAAGGTATCCACCCACCGTGTCCAGTGATTTAGTGAGATTAGGGGAGGAGGAAATCGACTTCGGCTCCAGTCCTCTAGGAGGATGGGAGAGAGCATCAAGACAGCCGGAGACATCCGAGGGTCTTTTTCATTCAAGATATCCAAGGGAGTCCTCCAGCCTTTACTGCGGTTTTTGCGAGACAGATTGTACCAGTGCTGGTAGGTGGTCACTTTTCGAAGGAAATCCTCCCTGCTATCAAAGGACTCCAAGTTGAAGAATTCATCTTCAATGGTGGCATGGACGGTTTCGACATCTGCATTGGCATTCGGACAGCCTGGAGGAGAGGCTCGGTGTTGCGCCCCGAATGATTCGATGGTTCGGATAAAGCCGTTTTCTTTCGGACTAAGCGCGGCTCCATCATATTCGCTTCCCCAGTCGGTCTGGATCGTAACCCGGGAGAGTGCCACTCCGCAGGCTGCCAAGTGGGTCAGAAAGCGTTTGACGATTCGAGTGGCATAGTCCATCGACAATTCGTTGCCGTAAGAGACCCAGTGAGCTCCAGTGGGGAGTTCACGAATCGTGTACTGAAATCGGGGGAGGTTCCATTTGAGCATTTGAGGATAGAACGCAGCCAAGTCGTTTAAGTACTTGGTATCCATTCGGAATTCCTGCATGGGAAGGATCCCGGCTTTGGCGGCTCTGAGATCGTTCTTTCGCTGGCTTTTCTTCTTGCGAGCGGGTCGTTGCTTTCCATGTTCTCGGATGATCCTCTTGAAAGATCCTACCCCGCAGGGTAAAGCCCTTTCGCCCCATTGTTGGCGAATTCTCTCGGGACCCCACGGAACCAGGTCCCGTAACTCCAGGACTCTTTTTTCCACGCTCGGAGAGGATTTATGGGGGCAATGATGAGGGGCGCGACTTCGGTCGGACAATCCGCAATAGCCTTCCTGCTCATAGCGTCGGGTCCATTTCCGGAGGGTTTTGCGGGTCGCTCGAAAGTATCGGGCCGCCTCGGATATCGAGGTCTCTTTCGCGTATTGGACCATTTGAAATCTCAAACGCTGCTTGTCTTTGGTGTTGTTCATTGTGCTAAAGTAACGGCCGGGCTCCATTCGATTTCCTCCTGGGGGAGTGTTTTGTGATAGGAACAACTTCCCAGGATGATCGTCTGGAGCCTGCCTTATCTCCGCTTAAAACTTTTCCGCCAGGGATGGTCCGATGCTGGACACCGCCCCTTGTTCTTTTTAACTTGGACAATGCCTGCTGGAGGATAGGGCTCTGCTGGAGAGCAACCCGAGCGCCTGACTGGCGGGCCGACGTGCCTGAGGGCTTGCCCCACCTCTATCCGGGGTAAGCCCGACTGCCCTTCTCCTTTTCCCAAAGACAACAGGCATTGAGGCCCCCCATGCGAAAAACTCAAAAGATAGGAACGCTTCCTTGCCGTTTTGCGAAAAACTCGGTAAATCTCGTCCCACTTCCTCCGCAACCGCCATTTCCCTCCCACCCCCAAAACTTGGATCTCTGACATCGAATTGGATACCATGTACCTTGCCCCACCGGGTTCCGAAAAAAGTTCGATTGACAGGCCGAAGTGAAGAGACATACACTTGTCCGGTTTAGTGCTCTGAGGACTCGGCTTCTCAACAATTCCCGGGAGGTTGAAGGTGTTCTTCGCGGTAGGAACGATCAATCTGGTCCTCCTCACAGTTCTAGCCCTCCTGATCTTCCAGATCCGTGGTTTTGTTCGCAAAGCGGACCAGTATGCCTCCTCACGTGAAGAAGCCATTCTTCACCCCCTGCTGGATTTTGATCAGATCCGCTCCATCCCCAGTTCCCATGACATCGAATTGCTTTTCCTTTCGATGGTGATGCTTCTGATCTCAAATTTCTTTGCTCTGGTACAGAATGAAGGGAAAACACTGGCTGAAACCTACCCGCAGTGGTGGTTGCTGTTCGAAGTCACCAGCCTGCTGGTATTCTGCCATGCCCTGCTGTGTTACTCCCGCCACATGGTGGAAAAAGAACGGGCCGAGTGGCACCGCGCCTATGAGCAGACTCACGATTTTCTGCTGTTTCGAACCTTGTCGTTTATCGTTGTTGTAGGCTGCCTGATCTGGGTGATGTTTTTCCTGCCGAGCTGGTCTTTTCCTTCGGATCCTGAGCAGCTGCAGAAATACCAGCGTCCGATTCTTTTGTTGAGGATTTGGGTTCTGCTGAGTTTTCTCTATTTTATGAACTGGGGGCTGCGGCTGCGCGGAGAAATCGGCACTCTGATGAAAATCATCGGAGGGGGCCTGGTATTCAGCGGGATTGTCGGGTGCTGGCTGGTCGCCTTCTCCTTTGATGAAAACCCGCAGAAATGGCTGCTGCATGTCACCTACCACATGTCATTTACCCTCTGCTATCTGAGCCTGGTGCTGCTGCTTTTCAGGGACAACATGGTCTTGCTTGCCGCCACCCATCGCGCCGCTCAGATCATCGCTGATGAAAAGCGTGTCATGCTGGATTTCCTTGTTCGTATGGCGGATGACCCGAACCTGAGCTTCGAAACCCGCAATACCCGACGGCGAACCCGCCAGGATATGGATTACATTCTGCACCTGACCCTTCAGTTCGCCATGCGCCAGAGCAATGCCAAGGGCGGCGCCATCTACCTCCTCGATACAGTCCTTGAAGGCTCCTCAAACCCTGACAATATCCGTGCGCTGATCCCGCGTGTGGTCGAAGGGCCATACCCCCCCTTGCAGCAGCTGCCGATCGATTATCTGGCCACCCGCATCAAGTATATCAATGAGCTGTTTCTGACTGAAAGAATCGAGCTTGACCAGTACCCCTTTTTCAAAAAACTCATCGAATCGGGAAAACTCCTTTTCCTTCCTGATGCCGGCCGCCAGGCGGATCTCCCTCAGCAGCCCATCGATTTCCTTCGGATCCACACCCTGGTGGCGGTGCCCCTGGCCATGAACAAACGTGTGCTGGGGTTGCTGATCGTCGTCAATAAATTCGCCGAGGGAGAACAGGGATGGGCCTCCTTCTCCCCACAGGATGCCTCATTGCTCAATGCTGTTGCGGATCAGGCGGCGATTGCCATTACCAACGCCCGGATGCATGAGGTGATCGACGAGCAGGAGCGCCTGGAACGCGAAATCGAAATCGCGCGCAAGGTCCAGGAATCCCTGCTGCCGGGGAAATTCCCTGATCTGCCCGGATTTGAAATCAAAGCTTTCAATAAAGCCGCCAGGCAGATCGGCGGCGATTACTATGATTTTGTCAGGATCGACTCCAATCATCTGGTCATTGTCATCGCCGATGTGGCCGGAAAGGGGATTCCCGGCGCGCTGACCATGGCCACTCTCCGCAGCGCCCTGCGCTCGCTGGCTGCCGAGGGTCTGAGTGCCTACGAGCTGACTATTCGCCTCAATGATTTCATTTTCTCCGACCTGAAACGGGATGTGTTCATTTCCCTTTCTCTGGCCATCCTGGACCTCGAGGAATCCACCCTGTCACTGGTGCGGGCCGGGCATGAACCCACACTCCTGTTCCGGCACAATACCTCCAGCCCGGAAATGCTGACACCGGCAGGAATGGCCTTGGGCCTTGATCGTGGTTCCCTCTTCAAGGATTCTCTGGAAGAATCCATAGTGAAGTTAACCCCCGGAGACCTGGTGGTTTTCTATACCGATGGTCTGACTGAAGCCATGAACGAGGAGGGGGAGGAATTTACTCTTGAGCGTTTTCTCAAAGTGCTGGAAAATTCCCGGCATCGCTCACTCGAAGATCTGGTAGACTCAGTTTTTTATGAGGTGGATCAATTTAATGGTGACAAACCACCTCATGATGATGTCACACTTGTCACGATAAGAGTGCGAACACCTGCTGCCCAGCCATAAAGCGGGGCATTATCCGGAACGACCAAGATGGAACGGACACAGGGAGGAACATCCAATGTGGAAAAAATTTGAACTCGAAACCATCCCCACCCAGGTGGGAAATCTTTCGATTCAGAAAGTCCGGATCAGCGGATACCTCGACTCCAGCACCTTTCCCCAGCTCCAGGAACACCTGGATAATCTGCTGAAACAGGACCACCATTATTATCTGCTGGATCTCGAGAACCTGGATTATATCAGCAGCGCCGGCCTGGGTGTCCTCATGGGCATCCTGCGTGAAGTCCGCGAAAAGGAGGGGGATTTGAAAATCATCAATATGTCCGAGAAAATTTCACGTGTCTTTGACCTGCTCGGATTCTCCCGCCTGATGAAGGTTTATCCTTCCGAACAGGAGGCACTCGATGCCTTCCTCAATCCGGCTCCCACTGGCCCGGAAGTCGCCCCAGAAGACCGCTTCTGAACTGCACGGAGAAAAATCCTTGACTGACCCCCAGATGGATCTTTTCGAGTTTCGTGTCCCGGCCAAGGCACAGTTCATCTATCCCATAAGGGAATTGATCGGCGACCTTGCGCGCCAGTTAGGCTTTCCGGACCATGAAGCCGATATGATTGTCCTGGCTGTCGATGAAGCGCTGGCTAATTCTGTCTCCCACTCCAGCCACCATAAAGAACCGGTCGAAGTCTGCCTTCAGCTGAATGATGATTCCCTCGAAATCACTGTAAGGGATAATGGCAGTGAGTATTTCGAACGTTTCCTGCAGCCACTGGCCCTCGAGGAACACCTGCGTGAAATGCGCGAAACCGGCCTGGGCCTGCATATCATCAAAACTGTCATGGATTCAGTCGAATATATCCGGACCGATGATTGCCGCAACATCCTCACCCTGGTGAAGTTCCTCCATCGAGCCTGAGGCTCCGGCCAGAATCCATCGTTCTCATTTCCCCTGAAGCCTGATATCGATGCGGTTTTCACCCTCATCCAGATCAACCCGCACAAACAGCAGCTTTCCGGGAATTATCCGCGAATCCTTGATTTGGGGCGTTTCCGGAACTCGATAAAGCGAATAGTCACCCCACAGGGCCAGGCCATAAGGCATCTTCCGGGGGCTGTTTACCTGAATCTGGATGTCACGTTTCCAGTGGTAACGAGTGTCGGAAACAAGGCATGGAGCAGGGATTACAGGTTCATTGAAATATGCATGTTTCGTGAGATCCAGGCTGTAATTTCTCAGCATAAACGGACTGATCTGGCCCTCACGAAAAACCATCATCGCTTTACTGTCATACATCATAAAAGCATTCGGCCAGGGACCGACCGGGGTATTCCAGGAATAGTCAGGATTTGGAAGGGGGCAGGGAATATCCTCCCAGTACATGAAGGAGGGAGCTGTTTTCGCGTACATTGATTTGTAGAGATCCACTCCTTCGCTGAGAGTCAATGCATCAATCTGGGAGGCGAAATGGCTCACGAACATTTCCAGCAGAAGGCTTGCCTCCCGGATATCCTCCTTCGAGTAGCAATTGAATGGGGAGGCCTGCATTTCATGGGCCTCCTGATGCTGGACCATAAAAACAAAGTCATTGAGGAGGGTGTTGGAAGCATAACGGTCCATGAGAGAGAACCAGTATTCCGGGTCTTCTGGACGGCAGATGCCTGCACGAGCGACATCATTGGGATCAGTGGAATAAATGGTTGGATTCCCTGAGAAGATTGACTTACCGAGATCCCGTGCGGTCCATTCCATCCCTACCAATCCACGCCCATCCCTTTTCGGGCGCAACCTCTGTTTGGGATCGATGTAGAAAAATCCCCAGGGGCAGCCACGATCGCTGATATCATCCACATCGATCTGTTCCGGGCAGTATCCCCAGAGTCCCTGAAATCCAAGATCTTCCAGGATCTCAGCGACTTCAGGGTCGGTATGACCGCCTGCCGCGATTGAAATTTCCGCCCAGGGGAGGGTTTTCTTGAGGTTCAACAGGCGTGCGGCCAGGAGATCCTTTTTCGACTTCGCTCCTGCCAGATGAAGTGCGCGTGAATTGGAATCTCCCGAGGCATTGGTCGGCAAAGTCATGGCCACCTCATCCCCGAATTTCCCATCCCACTCTTTCAGCTGTTTTTTACACATTGCCGCACTTTCGGGAGAAACGAGCCAGGTAATCGGCACTTCGTAGTCGTGTAAAATATCAGCCAGCCTTTCCATTCCGATCAATGGAGGCTGATTATCCACGATTCGTTCAGCAAGGCTGGTAAACATATAGATGAGTCTGCCCATGGGATTTTCCTCCAGGTCATTTTAAGACTATGGTACGGAATTCCGACCGGCGGGAAAGTGGTCTCCTGTAAAAAGATCGGCTCCAATAGATCAACAGGAGTTCCCTGTCTACAATCCCACCCCATGCAAGATCGATTCATCCTCACTGAAAGCTCACCCATGGGGCGTGTGGTCGTTCACAGGGATTATGCATCGATCCTGTCGGCATCAGGGCTGACCCGCTTCTCAGATTGGATGGGCCTCAACAGGATTTCTTATCGTGAGGTCTCCATGCGGCCTCTGCGCCCTGTGGTGGCTCTCGATCTCCCCGGAATGCCCCGAACCATATTTCTCAAAAGGCACCTCGAATCCCCCCGTGCTGAAACTTTTTTCGAAAAAATGCACTTAACTTCGCCCTTGAGTGAAGCCGCCAAAGAAGTTCAGAAACTGGAGTGGTTTGGGCAGGCCGGTCTCGCTGTTCCTGAAGTGATTGTATGGGGGGAAGGAACCTGGGAGGGAATCGGGAAGGCATCCTTCCTCGGCACACTGGACCTCGAGGCTTTGCCGCTTGAAAGGTTCCTTTTCCATCACTGGAAACCACCCGTCCCAGGCCGGGAGGTTCCCTCCAAATGGGGCATTATCGAACAGCTGGCCGGACTGACCCGGCGGATGCACCAGGAGGGCATTGTTCACCGTGATTTTTACCTGGGCCATGTGTTCATTTCTGAGCACCCCTCCCGGCAGGAGTTCGAGCTCTCGGTGATCGATGTCCAGCGCGCCAGTCGGCGGCCTTCCTGGTGGCTGCGCTCCCAGATCAAAGACCTTGCATCTCTCCATTTTTCCGCCGATCCAGCCTTCATTCGCCCTGTGGACCGGCTCCGTTTCCTCAAGGCTTATTGGCGGGTGGAGCGGCTCGGCACCTGGCATCGCTTCCTGATCGGCCTGATTCAGCGAAAAGCTCTGAAGATTCGGCGGCACACTGAAAAAGCGATGGGCATCCCTTATAGCGAATTCTTCAAAAATAAATATTATTGATTCGCATGTGCCGAAGCCTTTCCCGATGAAGAAACCCAATCGATCCCCTTCTCCCTCACGCTGGCTGGCCTACTCGATTCTCAGCCAATGGGAGGAAAAAAAAGGGTTCGCAGACCATCTGCTCGATGAAAATCTGACGGGTTCCAACCTGAGCCTGAGAGACCAGCGCCTGGTGCAGACTCTGGTTTTCGGGTGCCTGCGCCACCTGTATCTGCTGGATTTCTGGATCGACTGCCTGGCGCAACGCGGGAAGGGCTCTCTTCCCGCCCCTCTCCTGCGTATCCTGCACCTGGCTCTGTATCAATCCGCTTTTCTCGATCACATCCCACAGCACGCCATCATCAGCGAATCCCTGCTGCTGTGCGATTGCCTCAAACTGGAGGGATTGAAGGGCCTTGCCAATGCTCTCATCCGAAAATTCCAGGCACACAGGTCAGATCTCGAGGCTCGCCTTCAGGATCATCCTCAGCGGCTCTCACTGCGAACCTCGCACCCCCAGTGGCTGGTGGATTGGGCTTTGAATCGCTTCGGGCCGGAAAAGGGGGAAAGATGGCTTGATTTCAACAACACCATTCCCAGAGTCTTCCTCAAACCGCTGGTCAGCCGAATCGAGCTGACAGCACCTCCATCGCCATTTTCTCAGCGGCTCGTGAATGCAGCACTCCACCTGCTTGATCAGATTCCAGAGGCCAGCCTTGCCCCTGACCGGTCCGGACTGTTCCTGCCCGCTGGATGCCAGATCAGCTCCCTCGAAGCCATCCAGAAAGGGCAGGCATACATCCAGGATCCCGGAGCCTCTCATGCAGTCGAGCTGCTCGATCCACAGCCCGGAGAAAAAATCCTCGATCTGTGCGCCGCTCCGGGAGGAAAGACCCTGCAGATTGCGGATCGGGTTGCGGGGGCCGCTGACATCACAGCAGTCGATTCCCAGAAGGTTCGTCTGGGGCTTCTTGAACAGAACCTGAAACGCTGCGGATTTGACAATGTGGGGGTGGTCTGCCGCGACCTTCTGGCGGATCCCTTTCCGGAGTCCTTTCAGGCCCATGCAGTCCTCCTGGATGCTCCCTGTACCGGGCTGGGGACCCTGAGGCGGCGAGTGGATCTGAGGTACCGCCTGGAACCTACGGATATTCCAGAATTGGCAGATAAAGGATTTCAACTGTTAACCAATGCCTCTCGATGGGTTATGCCTGGGGGAAGGCTGGTTTATTCCACATGCACTTTAACAGCAGAAGAGAATGAACAGGCAGTACGGCGCTTTCTCCTGGCACATCCGGATGCATGGCGGCTGGAAACGGAGATCTTCACCCCCGCCCATCTCTTCGATAAGGCAGAGTCCGCTGCCCATGAGCTCGATGACAGCGATGGCTCCTACTGCGCACGGCTCACCCGGAAATAGCAGCGGCCATCTGTCATGAATGGTGAGGTGTGGTAGATTGCCTCAAACCAGCGTGCTATTGGATAAGGCTGCGTCACACTACCCGATGCAGATAGATGACAGTCAGCATGGCATCCTCTGAAACCGACCTTTTTGGTGGACTGCTCTCCTCCCCGGCCCGCTCCGGACGAGGCCACAAAATCCTTGCCTCCACCTCACGGCCCCTGGCCGACCGGATGCGTCCGCAGAGCCTCGATGAACTGCTCGGGCAGGATGACATCATTGGATCCGAAACATTGTTGCGAAAAGCCATTCAGGCCGGACAAATCCCGAGCCTGATCCTGTGGGGACCGCCGGGAAGCGGGAAGACATCGCTTGCCATGCTGCTCGCCAAACATGCCAAAGCTCGATTCTGCGTGCTGTCCGCTGTTTCCGCCGGGGTCAAGGATATCCGTGCGGTGGTGGATGAAGCCGAACTGCATCTCGATCGAACCTCCACACGCACCATCCTGTTCATTGATGAAATCCATCGTTTCAACAAATCCCAGCAGGATGCCCTCCTGCCGCATGTCGAACAGGGTCTGCTGACACTGATCGGCGCCACCACTGAGAACCCCTCTTTCGAGGTCAATTCAGCGCTGCTTTCACGCTGCCGTGTGTATGTTCTCAAACCGCTCACCGCCGAACATATCATCCAGCTGCTTCAACATGCCCTGGCCGATTCCGAGCGGGGCTTCGGAAACCAGGCGATTCAGGTCGCCTCCGGGGCCTTCAGCACACTGGCTGAGGCTGCGCATGGGGATGCACGCACTGCGCTCAATGCCCTCGAAATGGCTGTCATGGCTCAGCCGCAACGCCCGTTGCAGCTGGCTCCCGAACATCTGCTCGAAGCCCTCCAGAAAAAAGCCCTGCTGTATGACAAAGATGGCGAGGAGCATTTCAATCTGATTTCCGCTTTTCATAAAAGCCTGCGGGGAAGTGATCCCGATGCTGCCCTCTACTGGCTGGCAAGAATGCTGGCAGCAGGTGAGGAGCCGCTTTATGTGGCACGCCGCATGGTGCGGTTTGCCAGCGAGGATATCGGCAATGCGGATCCCCAGGCGCTCCCGCTGGCCCTGGCAGGCATGAATGCTTATCATGCCCTTGGGTCTCCCGAAGGGGAACTCGCCCTGGCCCAGGTGGCGCTTTACCTCGCCACCGCACCCAAAAGCAATGCCGCCTGCACCGCCTTCAATGAGGCCCTTCGCACTGCCCGGGACAAAGGCCCCCTGCCTCCACCTCTGACCATCCGCAATGCCCCCACACGCCTCATGAAGGAGCTCGAATATGGAAAAGGTTACCTCTATGATCATGATTCACCTGAAGGCTATCTTCCTCAGGAGTACTTCCCGAAGGGTCTTGAAGGAACCTGTTTCTACCACCCCACACCACGAGGTTTTGAACGTGAAATCATCAAGCGCCTGGATTACTGGAAAAGCTTGCGCGAACGGAATAAGACGGAACCGCCTGCACCAGATTGAGAAAACACCACCACCCGGAGGTCCACCCATGCAGCAAAGAATCGGTCATAACCAATCCTTCCATCTGCGCTATTCCGTGGAGCGGCTGGTTCTGAGCTTTCTGACAGGAGTCATTGTCCTTTTGTGCTCAGCACCTGTTGCTGCCCAGGATACCCCGGAGGTCACCACCCAGGAACTTTTTGAAAGGGTGTTTGGGGATTTGGCTCATTTCGACCCCGCCTTCCATAAAAAGGTTCTCGATGCCACCCCGGGAATTCGGCACTATCGGGACACCGATAATGACCAGATTCCGGATGAAATCTGGTATATCGATCTTTCGAAGCGCCATCCGGAAAAATACTGTCCGCTGCTGGTCAAAGTGGTCGATGAGGACCATGACCTCAAAGAGGGTGAAGAGGGCGATCTGGACAGCGATCTCTATCTGGCTGATTGGAATGCCGATGGAATTATCGATTCCGCGGTTGATTACACCGATCTTGACCGCGACCAGGATGTCGATGAAATGAGCATCTACTTCTACCAGCCAAAAAACGAATACTTCAAGGAAGCGGTCTTGCGTTCGTGGTGGGGGAGGGATGAAGGCGATGACAACCTGCTCTGGTATGATATCGCATACACCTATGACCAGTCCCTGTGTGAGTATCGTTGCCATTTCGGGGGGGATGAGATTTTTGTCGCCTTTGCGCTGCCCCTGAAAGGGAAGGAATGGATCCCTTACTGGGAGAATCCCTTTGTGTTTTTCGACCATGATGGAGATGGCGCCAGCGAGGAAGTGGTCCGTTTCTGCGGAATCGAAAGGGACATCGAGAATATCCGTCACAGCCTGGATGCGGATAACGACTCCAGCAAAGACAACCCACGGGACTATGATGTCAGCATTTCCGGATGGGCTCCCGGCTCACGCCTCGAGGATGGATCCGAAGGCCCGGGGCATTCCACCCTGAAATTCGAACCATCATCGGCTGAAAAAGTCATGCTTCGAGGGATCCCCTCCAGCTGGTATGTATCCAAGAGCCAGACTCTGGGGCTGGTTCCCCAGCTCTCCTGGGTTCGCCGCCAGCTGGTCTGGGATGAAATCGACAACAATATCGATAACCAGCACCACCTCAGCACTTATGAGCGCTGGGAGGGTGTCATCACCCCGGAAACTCCCTATTTCAAACAGATCGGCGGCCCGAATTGCGGGCTGGTGAATGTGCGCCTTGAAGCGGATCTCGACAAAGCCGGCGCACCCGAGGTGTATTACCATCCGGTCGATCATCGCATTCACCTGACCGGCGCGGACCATGCCTGGATGGACATCGATACCGACTTCGATTTCAAAGCCGATATGCGCTATGACTATTTCGACGAAAACAAGGATGGCATCCTGGATCTCTGGACTTTTGACACCAACCTGGATGGCAAGCCCGAGGATTCCTGGAAAGCGGATGCGGATCTCGAGGTGACCCGCATTAACTTTACCTGGGAGGCGGTTCATGGCCAGATCGCACAACGCACACAATCACTCGAGGCTCTGTCCCTGCTGGATCGGACCCTGACCGAGGTTCTCTCTCAACCCGGATGGAATGGGCTTCCTGGCAAACTCGGAGCCGAAAACTATTTTACAATCCTTTCAGCGCCGACACCCGGGCAGGCTGATCTCCGGCGGAAACTGACACAGAGCGATGAATCACTGTTCTTTATGCTCGGGACCAGCTGTGATTACCAGCTGTGCCTGCTGAAACAGCAGAAACTGGAGAAAGATCTGCTGGCACGGATTGATGAAGCCAGGAGCCAGGGCGACATCGATGCGCTCCGCCAGGCGCTCGAGGAGGCCTTCAACCTCGAAACGCCAGAAGAAGGTTACTCCGCCTGGAAAATCCGGCTCCAGGGTCCCCCACCCAAACTGGTGGCATGGAATGATACCTGGCTTCCACCCAATATCGGCTGGGAATCCGAAAAGGTTGCCTACCGCAGCTACTGGGGCCAGTTTGATTTCTTCGGCAAAAACCATGACTTCCTGCTTTATACCCAGCTTTCCGATGAGAGTTATCATGTTGAACAGCCCTGGGGGATGGATGCGCTGAATGTCGGGAGCACGGCCGGCTGCGGAGGGATCACACTGATTGTCGATGGAGTCGAATACCCGGTCCGGACACCTAAAGGTGTCGGTCCGATCCAATTCTCCCATCGCCTGGTTGAAGAAACCAGCCAACGGGTGGTGATTGAAATGACCGCCAGCCCGGTTGGCCCGGAATCCAGCCCATACACAGTCACTTTTCTCTGCACCAGTCATGCAGGCCATCCCGAAACCGATATCGAAATCAAACTCACCGGCGGCTCTCCACAGGCTAAAGCCAGCCTCGCGATTGAATTGATTCGCCTGAAACAGGAGACCCTGCTGAATGATCCGAAGTCCGGTGTGCTGGTGACACGCGGCTGGCAGACTCCCGAGATCGGATGGATCGGGATGAGTGCCATTTATCCCCCGGAGCACTTTCTCCGCCTGGCGGCTCATGAGGACTGCCATCAGGTGATCCTTTCGGTTCCTGAAAACCGTTCCTTAACCTATTCTATCTGCTGCGACTGGTTGAATGGGCGCCGCTTCAATCGTTGCCCCACTGCCCGGGACTGGTTCGAGGAAGTTCAGAGCATCGCAGGATCCAGATAATCGGAAGGAGTCATGAATCCATGTCATCACACTCTGCTTTCAGGCCCCTGTCATCGCCACGCTGCCGGGTATTTCTGGCCGCTGTTGTCATGATGGCAGCTCTTCCGAATAAATCATTCTCCTGGCCGGGGTTTGACTGGGACATCTGGCAGAAAGAGTCCCAGGCCACACGGCTCGATCTGAAGACTCCCCAGGCTGGAAAAGCCGAGCTTCTTCCGCTCCTGACTGGTGGTGAAGATGGAAGCAGTGCGATCACCACTGTCAGGCAATGGGAGGAGAAGCGCGCCGGGATTTTCCACACACTCTCCACCCTGTTGGGAACTCCCAGCCGCCTCTGTGCCGATCCGCCTTCAGTTGAGGTCCTGGGCGAAGAAGACCTTCCCGACCATATCCGCCGCCACCTGAAAATTTCAGGTGAAAGCCAGGATCCGATCTTCGCCTACCTGCTGCTGCCGAAGCCGCTTCCAGCACAGCCTTCTCCGGCGGTCATTGTGCTGCATCAGACCCAATCTCCCGGAAAGCAGGAGGCAGTCGGGATGGTTGGAGATCCGGGCATGGCTTTTGGAGCGGAGCTGGCGCGCAGGGGCTTTGTCATCCTCGCTTATGATGCCATCGGGTTCGGTGAGCGCATTCCCCCGGGAACAGAGCCTTATACCGGTGCACAGGACTTCTTCCGGAAGCACCCGAAGTGGTCGTTCTTCGGAAAGATGATCTGGGATTTCCGGCGTATCATGGATTTTATGGAAACAGTTCCCCAGGTGAACCCGGAAAGGATCGGTGTGATCGGCCACTCCCATGGCGCTTATGGGGCGATTTTCTGCTCACTGTTCGAACAACGGATCAAAGCCACTGTGGCGAGCTGCGGGGTGACCACCCTGCGGGGTGATCCCAATCCGGAACGCTGGAGCCGATTGACAGCCCTTCTCCCGGCGTTTGGATTTTACCTCGATGATATCTCCCAGGCTCCCATCGACTGCCACGAAATTGTCGCCTGCCTGGCTCCACGCCCTTTCTTCAATTTTTCAACTCTGGATGATGAGATCTTTCCCCACACCGAAAATCTGCCGGATGTTTTCAAACAGGTATCGGATGTTTATTCCTTGTATCGAGCCAGGGATTGCCTTCAATCTCCGATCATTCCCGGCCCGCATCGATTTCCAGTGGAGTACAGGAATAAAGCCTATGACTGGCTGGCTTCGATCCTGAATGAAGGTTCCTGAGGGAAGACCCACCATTCCCGCGGGTCTATGGTGGTCAACAGTATGGAGTTGTTCCTGCATCGGCAGGAGCTGCGAATGAAATCCAAGGAGTCACCTGATGATGAGATTGCTGAGTGTTTTTCTTGTGTCTGTCTGCTGCTTCTGTTCAGTTTCATTGGCCTGGGAGGAGAAAGATCAGGCAGCCTACGAAAAGAAATTCCTGGAGGCTTACCCCCGGGCAAATCCCATACCCACACTCGATGCCTATCTTGACCTGAAAAGCTTTAACCAGAACTACCTCGGAGATGGATATGTCAAATCACTCGAGGGATTGAATAACGATGAGGCCGCGATCGCCTGGGGCACCTCCTATCAGATGATGGCCTACAATGAGTTATATCGGGCCACAGGAAATGATGATTACCTCCGCACACAAAAGAAGGTGATCGATGTGGTCATGGCGGCGCGCGATGACAAGCGGAAAGTCGCGCTTTTTACCGGTGAGGTCGCCCCGATCTGGTCCTCGGTTAAATATTCGGAGCGTGGACGCTGCGCTTATGCGGTCCACACCGGCATCATCACCTACCCGATGTATGACTTTCTGCTGCTGATCAAGGATAAAACAGCTCTTCAGGCTGAAATTGGACTGGACTACAAGTCACTGCTGAGCCTTCTCGAGGAGAGCCTCAATTTTCACAAGATTCAATGGGTTAACGGCCCCGGGGAAGGGGAGGGGTATTACCTGGCCAGAAATCAGGAGCCGATCCTCGATGGAAAGGCGCTGCCGATCAACAGGCTTGCAGCGATGGGAAGGTCCCTGTGGATTTCCTGGAAAATAACCGGGAATACAGAACACAGGGACATGGCGACCGGGATTGGCCGCTTTTTCAAGAACCGGCTTTCACGGCAGACCGATTGCGATGCCTATGTCTGGAATTATATGTTCGATCCCGATTTCACTCCGGTTGAGGGAGACTCGAAAACAATCAAAGAAAAGATCGGACGAGGGGAAGACATTTCGCATGGCTCTCTGAGCATGAGCCTGCCGGCCATGCTTGCGGAAGATGGCCAGGTTTTCGATGCAACGGATATGGCACGCTTTGGAAGGACATTGACCTGCCTGATCGCTCCCAAATCGGATGGAATTTTAAGGTCTCATCTCGATGGAGATCCGGAAGCGAATCCGGATAAAGGACTGCTGGCAACACCGGGACGCTGGTTGAGGTTAACCCCTTTCCTGCCCGAGGTTTATGGACGGATCGTGGCGTTTGAGCTCAACTTCGAACCGACCCCTGGGGGGATTGATCTGGCATTGCTGACCCTTTACCGGAAAGTTGGAGGGAACTGATTGGCGGGTGCCAGAGAGACGATGGGCAGAGGAATCCCTTCCTTCGGCTGATTCTGATAAAATCCGCCGATATGTGTTGTTGGTGATCGGGTCGAGCAACAGGTCTGCGGCTCCATGGAACCGTTATTCTCCTCGCATCCCAGTCTCCATCACCGTTGAATCCTGTTGATGAATCAGAGAACACACAAATGGAATTGCCGAAAAATTACGAACCTGAAAAGCGGGAGGAATTCTGGCGGACTTACTGGAAACAGAATCGAACCCATGCCTGGGATCCCTCCCGGGGACGCGATGAGACTTTTGTGGTGGATACCCCCCCTCCGACAGTCAGTGGTTCACTGCATGTCGGTCACCTGTTCAGCTATTCCCACCAGGACTTCATTGTCCGTTTCCAGCGCATGTGCGGGAAAAACATCTTCTTTCCCATCGGCTGGGATGACAATGGGCTTCCCACCGAAAGGCGTGTCCAGAACCTTTATAATGTCAAGTGTGATGCCCTGCTCCACTATAACCCCGAATTCAAACCGGAAAGGGGGCGCAAAGGGGATCCTGTTCCGATCGGCCGCCAGAACTTTATCGAGCTGTGCGATAGGGTCACACGCGAGGATGAGGAGGCGTTCCGGCATTTGTGGACACGCCTGGGGCTGTCGTATGACTGGGATCAGGAATACGCCACCATCAATACCCACTGTCGGCGGATATCTCAATACAGCTTCCTAGAGCTGCTTCGGAAAGGTGAAATCTATCACGCCGAACGTCCGGTGATGTGGGATGTCGATTTCCAGACCGCCATCGCACAGGCCGAGGTGACCGACAAAGAAAAGAAAAGCGCCTTCCACTACCTCCGTTTCGGAATCGAAGGGAATGCGGACCCTGTCGTGATCGCCACTACACGCCCGGAGCTCCTGCCAGCCTGTGTCGCGGTTCTGGCGC
>WBZO01003552.1_pt1 | contig 16251 bp, 11 predicted proteins | sample 5204261 | NCBI WGS metagenome assembly WBZO01 (sample SAMN12412400, study PRJNA552823) | activated sludge metagenome | isolation source: activated sludge from anammox sidestream of wastewater treatment plant... | place: USA: North Carolina | collected 2017-09 | reverse complement strand
CGTTTACCCATAAAACAAAGTTTTCCAGGGGAGGATCACCAATGAAAATAATGATGCAGCAAATGGCAGCCTATAATTTCTGGGCCAATCAAAAATTGCTGGAAACGATTCTGCATTTGCCGGAAGAAAAACAGAAAACCGGATTGCCCAGCAGTTTCAAAACTATTTATGACACGGTCCTGCATGTCTGGAATGCAGAAAGCATCTGGTGGCAACGGATCAGGTTATATGAAAGGATTGCACCGCCTGTTGAATATTTCAAGGGATCTATGCTGGAGCTTGCCAACGAATTGCTGTTGCAAAACCGCCAATGGGCAGAGTGGATTGACGGAGCTTCTGATGCAGCACTGGAACATGTGTTTGAATACAGGAATTCAAAGAGAGAGCTTTTTAAACAGCCGGTTTATCAGGTGCTGATGCATATTTTCAATCATGGTACTTATCACCGTGGCCAACTGGTGAATATGCTGCGACAGTTGGGAGTGGAAAAAATCCCACCTACCGATCTTATTGTGTGGTATAGAATGAAAAAGTGATTTTTATTAATATGCCCATTTTACCAGAGTGGCTCCCCAGGTAAACCCTCCGCCAAAAGCAGCAAGGACAAGATTGTCACCTTTTTTCAATTGATTTTCCCATTCCCAAAGACAAAGAGGAATGGTGGCGGCAGTGGTGTTGCCATAACGCTGGATATTGAGCATCACTTTTTCGGGAGACAATCCCATACGATGAGCAGTGGCATCAATGATCCTTTTATTGGCCTGGTGAGGAACCAGCCATGCAATATCATCTCCGGTCAGATTATTTCTTTCTAAAAGTTCAGCGCTTACGTCTGCCATTCCTTTTACTGCAAATTTGAAAACAGCCTGTCCTTCCTGATAAACGAAATGCTCTTTAGCCATTACTGTTTCAATGGTGGCAGGATTCTTTGATCCGCCTGCTTTCATGTGTAGATATTGACATCCGCTCCCATCACTTCTTAAAATACTGTCAAGCACTCCATAACCTTCAGTGTTCGGTTCCAGCAAAACAGCCCCGGCGCCATCGCCGAATATGATGCAGGTGGCACGATCACTATAGTCAACGATAGCGCTCATTTTATCTGCTCCGCAAACCACCACTTTTTTATAACGGCCTGATTCGATTAACGAGGCTCCCAGTGTGAGTGTATATAAAAATCCAGAACAGGCAGCAGATACATCAAAACTCCAGGCATTCTTTGCACCGATCTTATCGCAGGCAATATTGGCTGTAGCCGGAAAGACCATGTCCGGTGTCACAGTGCCAACGATCAGGCAATCTATTTCCAGTGGATCAATGCCTCTTTTCCTGCAGAGGTCCAATACTGCAGGCGCTACCATGTCGGAAGTGGCAAGCCCTTCACCTTTCAATATTCTTCTTTCTTCAATGCCGGTCCTGGTGCGGATCCATTCATCGTTGGTCTCCACCATTTTTTCCAGGTCAAAATTGGTGAGTTTATCGGGAGGTACAAATCCGCCAACAGCAGTGATGGCAGCAGTGATCTTGTTACTCATCAGTAGATCGTTTAAAATAAAATGATGCCGGCAAAGGTAAGGAAAGAGAAGGGAGTGTGCAGACGCTTACAGTTCATTGGCTAACTGCACTCTTTCGCATTCCAGTTTGATCCGGGCTTAAGGCTCTTCAGTTTTCCCTTATTTTCGCATTTATGATCGCATATCTCAACGGCAGGTTTGTTTATAAGACACCGGCTGTCGTTCATATAGACGTGAACGGAGTAGGATATGAAGTTCAGATCAGCCTCAACACCTATTCAAAGATCCAGGACCTGGAAAAAGGAACCCTGTACACCTGCCTGCTGATACGTGAGGATGCACATACACTGTATGGTTTTTTTGACACTGCGGAAAAAGAGATCTTTTTACAATTGATAGGTGTCTCCGGCATAGGAGCTTCAACGGCAAGAGCCATGCTCTCTTTTATGAAACCGGAAGACCTGGTACGTGCCATTGTGCAGGCCGATCTGAAAACGTTGGAGAGCATAAAAGGAATAGGAAAAAAGACGGCTGAAAGACTGGTGGTGGAACTGCGGGATAAGCTTGGAAAACAAAGCTTTGAAACAAATATTTCTCCTCTGAAACACAATACTTTGCAACAAGATGCGTTAAATGCTTTGATGGCACTTGGTATCGGCAGAATAGCGGCTGATCAGGCCATTTCAAACGCTATGAAATCTGACCCTACCCTGACCAAAATTGAAGACATCATCAAACTAGCTTTAAAAAGGTTATAGTTATCGCATCAATCTCTACTTAACTAATTGACCGGGAAATAGACGTTGAACCCTAGAGCCAACAAAATATTCCTCACGTTGGTAATTGTTGCCAATGTATTAGCCTTCTCATTCCGGGCTAATGGTCGTTATTATCACGTTCCCCCTCCTCAGAACAGAGATACTTTAAAAGATACCATTATTTACCCGCTACAGGACCGCCGTGGTGATCCATATAGTTCCCCGAACCGTAATACATTCGATTTTAAAGACACTTCATTTGTCAAAAGGAATATAGAATATGACCCGAAGACAAATCAGTATTACATCATTGAAAAAATAGGATCACAGTATTACCGCACACCGGCCTCTTTCTCCATGCAGGATTTTCTGAAGATGCAGGGGCAAAAAGATGAGAATGATTATTTCCGTAAAAGGGCAGATCTTCTTTCGGACATGAACCGCCGTTTATTTAAACCTAAGTTCAGGGTCTCGAATGACTGGTTCAACAGAATTGTCGGCACCGGAAAAGTGGAGATCAAGCCCACAGGCTACGTGGATTTCATTGGAGGATACCAGGGGCAAAACGTGGAGAATCCCACTCTTCCCGAAAGAGCAAGGAAGAATGGCGGATTGGATTTTGATATGAATTCCCAGTTGCAGGTGCAGGGAAACATTGGGGATAAATTAAAACTTCCCATCAATTATAATACACTGGCCAATTTCGATTATGAAAACCAGTTGAAACTCGACTATCACGGCAAGGATGATGAGATCCTGAAAACTTTCCAGGCGGGCAATATCAATTTCACATCCAAAGGCACATTGATACCAGGTGCCCAATCATTGTTTGGATTAAAAACGCAGTTGCAATTCGGAAAACTGTTTGTGACCACTGTACTTGCCAATCAACGTTCACAAAGGCAATCATTAGGGCTACAGGGAGGAACGGCATCACAAAGTTTTAAGTTGAAAGCCGATGAATATGAAGAGAACCGCCACTTTCTTTTAGCTCAATACTTCAGAAACAATTTCAATAAGGCAATGAAACAATTGCCTGTAGTGAATTCTCCCATACAGATATTAAAAATGGAAGTGTGGGTTACCAACCGCAACGGAACGACAACAGATACCCGGGATATTGTAGCGTTGATGGATCTTGGTGAAGGCCAGCCTTATGGCCCCTGGGGCGGAACCGGGAATCCCAATTCATTACCGAGTAATGGGGTGAACAGTTTGTATTCTTTGGTGGCCGGGCCATCGGGAACGAGAAATTCGACCACCATTCAGGGTTTTTTAACCAGCAACGGCTTGAGGGCTGTTCAGGATTTTGAAAAAACATTTGCAAGAAAACTTCAGCCTACCGAATATTATTATAATCCACAGATCGGATTCTTATCATTGAACCAACCACTGCAACCCGATGAAGTGTTGGGCGTGGCATTTCAATATACCTACAATGGCAGGGTGTACCAGGTCGGAGAGTTCTCACAGGATGTGCCGCCGGACAGTACCGGAACTTCACAAAAGGTTTTATTCCTGAAATTGCTGAAAGCAACTTCGCAACGAACCAATCTTCCTTTGTGGAAACTGATGATGAAGAATGTTTATTCTGTGGGCTTTGGTCAATTGGAACGCCAGGATTTTTCTCTGGATGTGTTGTATGATGAACCAAGCCTTGGTCAAAAAAGATATTTACCCCCGGCTGATGTTTCAGATCCGTACAAGGGAGTTCCTATTCTTACGCTCACAAATCTGGACAGGTTAAACAATCAGAATGACCCGCAGCTTGATGGTATATTCGATTATATTGAAGGGTTTACCGTGATCTCTTCTCAAAGCAGGATCATCTTTCCGGTGCTGGAGCCTTTTGGCCACGATCTTGATTACGTTTATAGCGGACCTGATAGTGTGTCACAGCGAGCGAAATATTTGTATTATCCTTTGTATGATACCATCAAAGCTATTGCACAGACCTATGCCAACCTGGACAGGTTCGTTTTATCGGGGCGTTCTAAAACGGCGGGGCAAACAGGCGATTATCAGTTAGGGTTTAATATCCCCAAAGGCTCGGTGAGGGTGACGGCAGGAGGGCAGATGCTGCAGGAAAATATTGACTATGAGATCAACTATGATCTCGGTACTTTACATATAATCAATCAATCCATCCTTGCATCAGGTGTGCCCGTAAATGTGCAGTATGAAAACCAGGCAGCATTCGGATTGCAGCAGAGGAATTATATGGGGCTGCGACTGGATTATGCAGCCAATAAACATCTTAATATAGGCGGAACGGTGGTGAGACTGGGAGAGCGGCCGTTTTTTGTAAAGCAGGCTTATGGTGAAGATCCTATCCGCAACACGATGTTTGGTGCGGATGTAGATTATCAGAACGACCTTCCGAGGCTTACAAAGTTTTTGAATAAACTTCCTTTCTATTCTACGAAAGCAATGTCCTCCATCACCACTTACGGTGAAGTGGCTGCATTGAAGCCGGGGCATGCTCCCCAGATTGGAAAGGGGAATAACGGCGCTATTTATATTGATGATTTTGAAGGAACCCAATCTCCGATAGATCTCAGGTTTCCTTTGATAAGCTGGACGCTTTCTTCCGTTCCTGAAGGTAATGGACTCTTTCCGGAAGCAGCATTGAACAATGACCTGCAGAGCGGATTTAACCGTGCAAAACTTGCCTGGTACAATATTGAACCTGTATTGCAGGAAAAAGGAGTTGCCAATAATCCGTTAGGAAGAAATCTTGAAGAATTATCCAGGCCCGAAACCAGGCAGGTATTGAGGCAGGAAATTTTCCCAAACACCAGTAATGACCTGGGCCAGGGATTGCTGACCACTTTCGACCTTGCATTTTACCCACAGGAAAAAGGCCCCTATAACTATGAATACAGAAATAGCCGTGTTGGCGCCAATGGAAAACTCATCAATCCGAAACAATCATGGGGTGGTGTGATGAGAGGCCTGGATCAGACGGATTTTGAAACAGGTAATATCGGGTATATTGAATTCTGGTTGCAGGATCCTTTCATTTCTCATCCCGGTAGCCAGGGAGGGCAACTGTATTTTAATCTTGGTGATATTTCAGAAGACGTTTTAAAAGACGGAAAGAGGCAATATGAAAACGGATTGCCTACGCCTACCAATAATGCTCCGGTGGACACCACTACGGTTTGGGGTAAAGTTCCTTCCAACCCGCTTCAGGTCACCAATGCATTCAGCAATGACGCTAATGACCGTAAATACCAGGACATAGGTTTTGACGGACTGGGAGATGATGAAGAGAAAACAAAATTCAACACCTATCTTTCCAGCCTTCAATCAATTTTCGGCACTAATTCTCCAATATATCAAAGAGCATTGAGTGATCCTTCGGGAGATAATTTCAAACCTTATCGTGATGCTTCTTACGATCAGCAGAATGCAGGCATCCTGCAGCGTTATAAAGACATCAACAATCCGCAGGGCAATTCGCCGATAGCAGACAACAACAGTCAGTTTGTAAATGCCTTTACGCAATATCCTGATGCGGAAGATCTGAACAGGGATAATACATTGAACCAGTCGGAAGAATATTTTCAATACAAAGTGAACCTTACCCCGAATATGTCGGTGGGAACAAATTTCATTACCGATAAACGTGTGGCCAACGTTACGCTTGCCAATGGAAGCACCCGCTCGGAAACCTGGTATCTCTTCCGCATTCCCATCAATCAGTACGAGATGAAAGTGGGAAATATTCCGGATTTCAAATCCATCCGTTTTATCAGAATGTTCGTTACCGGGTTTGAAGATACGATGGTAGTGATGCGTTTTGGTAAACTGGAGCTGGTAAGAAATCAATGGCGCAAGTTCTCTTACAATATTGATACAACAGACATGTATGTGAACCTGCCGGCCAATGATCCGGTCACCACTAACCTGCTTGCCGTAAATGTTGAGGAGAACGATCAGCGCCAGCCGATTCCTTACCGCATTCCTCCGGGAATAGAAAGGCAACAGGAACTCAGCAATAATAATGTACAGCTTTTCCTGAATGAGCAGGCCATGAGTGTGCAGATCTGTGGTTTGCCTAAAGGACAGGCCCGCGGTGTATTTAAGACCACAAACCTGGACATGCGCCAGTACGGAAGATTGCTCATGTTCATTCATGCTGAATCCGTACAGGGAGCACAACCGTTGCATGACGGAGACCTGAGTGCAGTGATCAGGCTGGGAAGTGATTTTATCGGGAACTATTATGAAGTGAAAATTCCTTTGAAGATCACTCCTTTTGGCGCCACCGATTCTTTATCCATCTGGCCTGCTGAAAACAATCTTGATTTCGATCTGGATATTCTGAACACTCTGAAGATGACGAGAAATAAATTGGGTATTCCCACTTCCCAGTATTACAGCGAAGTGGAAGCGGACGGAAGGTCTTATGCTATTATGGGAAATCCAAATCTTGGAGAAGTGCAGGGAATTTTGTTGTCGGTGCAGAATGTAAGGTTGGAAAGTGCCTGTACTGAAGTTTGGTTCAATGAACTTCGTTTCAATCATCTGAATGAAAAAGGAGGGTGGGCTGCAGTTTTTCGTTCGGATCTGCGCCTTGCCGATCTCGGAACGCTTAGTTTTTCCGGCATGGCGAGAAGTAACGGATTCGGCACACTGGAACAAAGGATCAATGAAAGAAGCAAGGAAGATCTTTATTCGTTCGATGTTTCCACGAACCTGGACCTGGGAAAATTATTGCCCAAAGAATCGGGCATTCAGATCCCTGTTTATGCGGGCATCAGCCATACCAGCAGCACTCCGCTTTATGATCCCCTGGATCTTGACATCACTTTGAAGGATAAATTAAAAGAAGCTTCAGGAAAAGACAAAGACTCCATCCGCACACAGGCAGAAGATGCTACTACCATCAAGACGTTTAACCTGACCAATGTAAGAAAGATCAAGACCGATGGAAAACAACCCAAGATCTGGAGCGTCACCAATTTCAATTTTGATTATTCTTATATAGAAACAAAACACCACAGCCCGCTGATCGAAAGCGACCTGCTGAGAAGGACGAGAGGCGCTTTGACCTACAACTATGCGCCGCAACAGAAATTCATTGAACCATTCAAAAATGTTTTGAAATCGAGATCACCCTGGCTTGCGCTGATCAAAGATTTTAATTTCAGTTACACACCCGCACAGATCTCATTCAAAGCAGATATTTTCCGTCAGTTTGGCGCCACCCGGATCCGTAACATCGGCGGCGGTCCGTATAAGATCCCTGAAACTTATAATAAGTATTTCACGTTTGACCGCTACTATATTTTGCAATGGAACCTTACCCGGTCGCTGGCCCTTGACTTCAATGCCATCAATAATGCTCGCATTGATGAACCATTCGGAAGAATTGACACCAAAGCAAAGAAAGATTCAGTGCGGTATAACCTGTTCAAGGGAGGAAGGAATACACAATATAATCAGCAGGCCTCACTGACCTATAACCTTCCGACTCAGAAGATCCCGATACTGAGCTGGACTTCCATCCGTGCGTCCTATCAGGCAAAGTACAATTGGCTGGCAGCTTCCTTACTGGCCAAGGACCAGGGAAATATTTTATCCAACACCCAGACAAAAACGGTAAACGGAGAATTCAGGTTTGAAGAGTTGTATAATAAATGGAAATTCCTCCGGGCTGTCAATTCTGATGCGGCTAAACAAAAACAGGTTACTACACAGCCCAATGCCAATAATGCAAACAAGAACAAAACAGATTCACTGGCTGCCAAACGAAAAAAGATCAAAGATCCGAATGCATTGCCTCAGATACCGGCAGTTCCTAAGTTCTTTTTACGCTTGCTCACTTCTTTGAAGCGTGTGGGCATTCAGTATAATGAAGACCTCGGAACCACTTTGCCGGGATATATGGACAGTACAAAGATCCTGGGTTATAACCTAAGAAGCCATGAACCCGGGTTCGGATTTATTTTCGGATACCAGCCGGATACGAACTGGATCAACCGGATGGGGTATAAAGGATTGTTATCACACGATTCCTTAGTGAATGCTTTGGTGCAGCAACGCTATAATCAACGGTTGAATGTGACCGCAACGCTGAGTCCGTGGAGGGACATGACCATTGATATCAACCTTGACAAGACCTTTGACAAACAATATTCAGAACTGGACAAAGACACTACCGGCTTCGGCAATATCACAAGATTCAACCCTTATGCTGCGGGAGGTTTTACCGTGAGTTATATTTCTTACCAGACCCTGTTCAAGAAATTCGATCCCAACATTGTTTCGGAAACTTTCAAACAGTTTGAAGCCAACCGTGCTGTGCTGTCACAAAAACTGGCATCCAAAAACCCGTATGCGACAGGAACTGTGGATCCAAATGACCCGCATTACTATGAAGGTTACGGAAGATATGCACAGGATGTGATCATACCGGCATTTCTTGCAGCTTATCAGAATAAAGACCCGCTGACCGTACCGGTCATTAAGAACGGAAACCCGAACCTTAGATTCAATCCTTTCTCCGGCATCATACCGAGGCCGAACTGGACGCTTACCTACAACGGCCTTTCACGGCTGGGGGGATTGAATAAGGTGTTCACCAACTTTACTATCCGTCATGGCTATCACAGCACACTCAGCATGAACAGCTTCAACACGGCCCTGTTATTCGAAGACCCTCTCCGTGTGGGTTATCCTTTCTTCCGGGATACGCTCACAGGCAACTATATCCCGTATTTCCTGGTGCCCAATGTTTCCATCCAGGAAGCCTTTGATCCGTTGCTGGAAATGGACATGACCTTTACCAACCAGCTGTCCTTGCGGTTCGGATATAAGAAAAGCCGCCAGTTGAGTTTGAGCCTGCTGGATTATCAGTTGGCCGAGAACCGTTCCACAGAAGTAACAGTAGGAATAAACTGGCGTGCCAAAGGAGTTCCCATTTTAAAAAAGATACCCATCGGTAAAAATGGAATGAAGCTGGATAATGATGTTACGTTCCGCTTCGATTTTTCATTGCGTGATGATGCCACGGCCAACAGCAAGCTGGATCAGCGTACTGCTTATGGCACTGCCGGACAAAAGGCCATTCACATTGCTCCTTCCATAGACTATGTGTTGAATACAAGAGTTCAGATACAGCTCTACTTCCAGCAGGACCGCACCATTCCCAAGATCAGCAATGCGTTCCCGATCACGAACACCCGTGCCGGTGTGAAAGTGAGAATATCACTGGCACAGTAATTTATTTCTTTCAGAATATGAATTGATCATAATGTTCAGCTCTTCGAAACTTATAGTTTCGAAAAAATATTTTATCGCTTTAAGCGATAATAATAAAGCTGCGGGAGAGAATATCTTGCAGAGCAGGGGAGCAAACAATTTCCAAAATATCAGTTTTTAAGTTTCGTAAATTGTGATGGTAAACGGGTTGTATGTTACCTTAATGCACTGTTCTTCTAACTTTCAGTAACCATAAGCAAAGGATAAAATGACAAGATTAACCATACTTGTGATGATATTGACCATTTGTTCCTCATCATATGGGCAGAAGAAAGCAAGTATTGAAGTTTCTCTGTTAGGCAGGCATGATAAACATGCAGACTATGTCTCGAACTTTGCCGGTAGAGTATATAATGATACTAATAGATTATACGGATTTAGTTATGGAATAAATGGCATTGTTAGAAAAAATATATCGAAATCAAATTATTTATATTTCGGTATAGGGTACTACCAGTTAAGAATTGATAAAATAAGAGGCCCAATGCCTTTCAACATTCCGGGAACAAGAACATGGAGAAATATAAATTATACAGATCCGAGAGGGACTTCACTATTATATTCAACCACCCAATATCATTATAACGACATTGCGTTTACTTTAGGTTATGACAAGGTGATCCAACTTAAGAAGGGTTTTAAATTTGATATAGCCGCAGAAGCTATCGGATATAAGACTTTTTCTCAAAAATACAGGATAGGGTACAGCTCAGTGTATTATGCAACGCACAATAATAAACCTTTAGAATTTGGAATAAATATAAATGCGGGGATTGTAAAGGAATATAGGAACTTTTATTTGAGGCCATCTATTATTATTCCAATTTACCAAGTCTTGAAAGGAGACAAAGTATTCTATGAAGATCCAAAAATGAATATTTCAAAGTGGTTTAATGGTTTTGGATTGTCTTTAAAAATTGGTAAATATATTTAGCCAGACAGACAAGGCAGCATGAAACAGCCAGTTTTTCATCAGGTTAAGTGAACGATCCTCCCGCCCTTCGAAACTACAAGTTTCTTATATATTTCATCGCTTTAAGCGATATAATAAAACTGTAAGGCTGCAAATTCTCTGAGTAAGAATTAATTTCTGAATTTTATTGCCTTTCTTTTCTCATATCGAACATTCCTTTGGTTGAGATACCTTTTCGGTGCAGGGACCTGTTCACACTGCTCTTCGAAACTTGTAGTTTCGAAGATATATTTTATCGCTTTAAGCGATAATAGTAAAGCTGAGGGACAGAATGTCTCGCAGAGAAGAAAAAGAAATTTAGCCTAGAGATTTTATTGCCTGTCTTTTCTCAGATCGAACATTCCTTTTGTTGAGATACCTTTTCGGTGCAGGGACCTGTTCACCCACGGAGGCATTGGATTTTTGTCAACCCACAGGCCGACCCTTTGTACCCTGGCTTCTGATTCAAGCCGGGCAAGATCGGCATCCTGATTGTATTTTTTGAAATGCCAGGCATAACCGGCTTTGATCATTTCATGGCTCAGTTCCCTGCCATCATCCAGGTAGCTGAAAGCGATCTTTCTCCCGTCTTTATCAGTGCTGTGTACCTCCAGGCTGATGATCTTTCCGAAACATAATGATGATAAATATTTCTTTGCCTTCTGATAAAAAGGCATTCCTCTTTCAGGTGCATCAATTCCTTCCATCCTTATTCTTTCTTTTATATTTCCTTCAAGCAGGATGTCATAAGTGTCACCATCCACAATGCCGATCACCTTTCCTTTCACATGAGGCGGCCTTACCGTCCATTGCGCTCTGATGCCGGTATTGTTCAAGATCAAAAAAGGCAAGATAAACAGGAAGAAGGCTCTCATTTTTTAAGACCGTGTGTTTTGCTTTGATATGATAACGGATTTCTGAGCGCTTCCATACATATCAGCGCTGCTTTTTTTGCTTTTCCCCAATGATATTCACCGGATTTTCCTGATGCGGGAACCGCCCTGTGGCAGGGTATCAGGTAAGCTACGGGGTTACTGCCCACCGCATTGCCGGTGGCATGGGAATATTTTTTATCACCGGCCAGCGCCGAATAAGTTATCAATCCCCCCGCAGGTATCCTCAGGAGTTTTTTCCAGGCCCCAATCTGAAATTCAGTTGCCCTGAGATGAAGATGAATGATGTGGCCATCGTAATTTTCTGCGTCAAATGCGGACAAAGCTTCTTCCTGAAAAAGATCTTCTTCTTCCACAAGTTTTGCTCCGGGAAATCTTTTTGCCAACTGATGCACTGCATGTTTCTTATCATTATCGGTAAAAGCAAGATAACAAACACCTTTGCCTGAAGAAGCAACGATGACCGAACCTAACGGCGTTTCCGAAAAACGGTAATGTATGATCAGCTTGCTTTTTTTAGCTTCTGTTCCATTTTCTGTCATCTGCTCTATCTGCACCGGAGATGCGGGTAAAGGAGTTTCTCTTAAATATTGAAGTGTCAGGATTATCCGTTGCCTGATTTTTTCTTCATCCAGAAGAATGATCACTTCTTCTAACGGATGATGGAAGAAATCATAGATCTTTTGACGGATTATTTCTGAAGATAATCCCATTTTTTCGGAGACATATTGATCGGCGAAAAGGTCATTGACGTGCTGGTGATAAAGAAAGATGGCTTCGGAAATGACCCCGAAATCACTTTCATAAGAGCTGAACTTTTGCTTTGATGAATTGTTTTCTGATATAGACTGTTCTTTTGTATCCGTAATCACAGAACGAATTTACATCAATTAAAAAACAGCAACCCGGAAGAATGTAAATCAGAGTGGTTTGTTTTGAAACGGTTGTGAAATAGTAATAATGGCCTTGATATTTGATCATTCAAAGGTTGCAGACCGGCTAATTTTGTGTTGTTGATTGTTACGGCTAAAGAAGGTAAATATAATTTTAATAAATACTCATGATGATGAAAGTAGATATCTGGTCCGATGTAAGATGCCCGTTCTGCTATATCGGCAAGCATAAGTTTGAAAAGGCGTTGAATGATTTTCCCGGTAAGGAAAACATTGAAGTGGTGTGGCACAGTTTTGAGCTGGACCCGGAACTGAAGACAGACACCTCCGTCACCAATTATGAACACCTTGCAATGGTGAAAGGCATCAGTGAAACACAAGCCAAAGAAATGTCCCGCTATGTTATAGATTATGCGGAAGGACTGGATCTGAATTTCAATTTCGAAAAAGTGGTGGTCGCCAATTCATTCAGGGCTCATAAGCTGATCCAGCATGCAAAGAATAAAGGCAAGGCCAATGAAGTGGAGGAGGCATTGTTCAGGGCTTACTTCTCAGAAGGTAAGAATATTGACGATGAAAATGTGATTACGGATATTGCCGTGTCGGCAGGCCTGGATGAAAAGGAAGTGAAAACGATGCTGGCTTCCGATGACCTGAATTATGCCGTGGTGAGAGATGAACAGGATGCCCGTAACCTGGGAATTAACAGTGTGCCTTTCTTTGTATTCAACGATAAATATGCTGTATCGGGAGCGCAGCAGCCGGAAGTCTTTTCCCAGGCACTTTCGAGAAGCTGGAAAGAATTTGCCGCTTCGTCAAAGCCACAGATCCTTAATGAAGGAAATTCCTGCACAACGGACGGGAATTGCAGTTAAGCGAAATTGCCCTTAACATTTCTGTGGAATTAATTGATCAATTTTAGAGGATATAAAAAAATCCGCACATGGCGGACTTTTAGTTTATTACCCTTAAAAGCATGATATTATTTACCGGCTCGTTATAGTATTCTGATCACCGACTTTTTTGAACAGCATCACATAGCCGCACAGGTTCTTTTTCTTTTCTTTATTTACCTGCACCGGCTTCATCATGTGAAATTCAGAGAATTTTGGTATGTAAGAATAAGATATGATATTACCATCCACATCGCCCCACATTTTCTTCTGATAGATTACCTGTCTCTCGTTCCAGTCATACATTCTCACTTCATAAAGCCTGGATGTATGATCACCGATAAAGACAAATTGATACCAACTGCCCTGCGTCAGCGGCACTACCACCGGCATTTCATATTCACTCTCCATGGTGATGGAAGCTTCTTTCAGCAACATGAAACCATCTTTGGAATAAAGGGATTTCAGGCTGTCTGCTTCTTTAGAGATGTAATCATTATTGCATGACTGAACACGGATCACTTTCTGTGAGGATGCTGCAAAGCCCAGCAGCAACACGGATATGAATATCAGGCAGGTTCTTTTCATAAGGGTCTTTATACGGAATTGGTACGTGGATATAAAAGTAAAACCTGACTCCCTATGATTGAAGCTTTTGAGCATAAATATGCAGTTTGCTGGTATATTTTCTTAAGGGAATAGCGGAAAGTACTAAGGAAACGGAGAGAGGTAAGGACTGAAGAAGTACAAGATAGCCAAAAAATCCATTTAAGCAAATGGTTATGCGGTGCGGTTAATATAGATTCCATCAGCCTGTTGCAGGCAGGTCAAAACCAATTCATTGATGCATACATGGGGTGGCAGAGTAGTGCAATACCAGACCACTTCGGCCACATCTTCTGCCGTAAGCGGGGTGATGCCATCATATATTTTTTTTGCTGATATTTCATCTCCTTTAAAACGGACCAGCGAAAACTCTGTTTCGGCAGCCCCGGGATAAATGGCCGTAACCTTGATCCTGTGTCGCAGCAGGTCTATCCGCATTGCATGATTCAGCGCATCTACGGCAAATTTGCTGGCGCAATACACATTGCCTTTTTCATAAACCTGTTTTCCGGCTACCGAGCTCATGTTGATGATATGTCCCTGCTTATGAGGGATCATATAAGGTAACACTGCTTTTGTCACGTAAAGAAGACCTTTCACGTTTGTATCTATCATGGTGTTCCAGTCCTGAAGATCTCCTTCGTCAATATAACCACGGCCCAGTGCCAAACCTGCATTGTTTACCAGCACATCAATATGCTGCCATGCGCCGGGCAGTCCTTCAATATTTTCAAAAACGGCTTTCTCATCCTGCACATCAAAAGGCAGGGAGAGAACGGAAACTTTGTATTTATTCTCCAGTTCACTTTTCAATTCTTCCAGCCGGTCTATCCTTCTGCCGTTCAGGATCAGGTCCCATCCGTTGAAAGCGAATTTTTCAGCGCAGGCTTTTCCAAAACCGGAAGTGGCGCCTGTGATAAAAACGATCTTTCCCATAAAGAATATTTTATTCAGTGTAGTGCGAAGATAAAAGATAAGCGTTCAGAAAAAGGTCAAACCGATTTTAAAAAGTTTTCGAGAACGGTATTGCTCTTGTCTGTTTCTTCGATCATACCCATATGACCTGATTCCTGAAGTATATGGATAAATGCTTTTGAAGGAAGGTGTGATTGTTTCAGCAGGTCATTCATAGGCATGATGCTGTCATAGCGTCCTATCACAAAGAGGACGGGAACTCCGCTTTGTTCCAGCACGAAACTTCGTTCGGGCCTGTTGATCATTGCTTCATAATAAGTGATCAGGGCTTCGGGAGTGAAATAGTTCAGCCCTGAGATGAATTCATGGATCTCTTTTTTCAGTTTTTGATTTGAGCTGGGAGAAAAAAGATTAGGGGTAATGTTTTTCAGAAACTCAAATGCACCATGTTGTTTGATGAATTCAATACTTTTTCTCCGTGTTGCTTTTCTTTCATCATTGTCGGCATAAGATGTGGAATGAAACAGGCCGAATCCGTTTAAAACAGAAGAATATTTTTCTGCAAAAGCAAGGGTAATGTATCCGCCCATGCTGTGGCCGATGACAGTACAGTCAGAGATGTTTTCAATGTCCAGTATTGAATTGACCACATCCGCCATTCCTTCTATGCTTATGTTGCCGATCAGTTGGGATGTTCCGCTTCCCGGCAGATCGGGAATGATCAGGTGAAACTGATCCTTTAAGTATTCTGCCTGGCGTTTCCATACCGAACCGTCTTCACCGAATCCATGAATGAGCACAACATTCTTTCCCGAACCTGATATTCTGTAATGAATGGAACTCCCCCGGTGATCCAGATATTTATCCATTATTTGCTTTTAAGTTTAAAATGCATCCAACACCTTAAAAGCAAAATTAGCATGATCGGGATAAGTGCGTAGTTCAATTGCTGAAAGAACCATCCAAAGACCAATAATGCGATAAGCAGGATAGAATAGATCAATAGATAGTTGCGGACCCAATTTTTTTTTCTATTGAGGTAAAATGCCATGATGATATTGGGAGGGAATGCCCAGATCAGGTTGAGATTGTTTTTGCATGAACCATGATCGGTACCGAACCACATGAACAATAATAGTAAGCCCAATGCTCCGGTTAGGAAGAAAAGGGTTATGTCAAAATATTTTAAGAATTGATTTGCCGGTTTCAGGAAACTGAGTGAAGCAATGATAAGAAGCAATATGATGAAAACGGTCATAGGGGTGAAAACCGCCGAACTTTCTGTTTGCACCGTCTGGTTCAGTAAAACAGATTTGTTGCTTACCAGTTTTCGGGATGCCACATCAGTGCTGTCGAATGCTTTCATCAGGTAATCGGGCAGGAACATGGCTTCGCTGTTGCTGATCTTTTTATCCAATGGCATTCCCAGTAAGATATCAATTCCCAGTTTGCTCCAGTATTCTTTCCCTTTATCCAGGTATTCATGAATGAGGTTCCGGAAGGTTGTATTTTTTTCAGGACGCACATCTTTGGTGATAACAGTTTCCCTGATATT